>Ga0157370_10001982_pt1 | contig 25168 bp, 27 predicted proteins | sample C35metaG_FD_113463 | JGI IMG/M metagenome (GOLD analysis project Ga0157370, IMG submission 113463) | Corn rhizosphere microbial communities from Kellogg Biological Station, Michigan, USA - C3-5 metaG | ecosystem: Host-associated > Plants > Roots > Rhizosphere > Soil | place: USA: Michigan...
AATCGGGCTCGCGGTCGGTGACGTCGCCCATCTGGACGAGGATCGTTTTGCCCCCCGCCCAATGACCCCCGGAGTCGATGACGCCGGCGGCACGGGCGATGTCCTGCCAGGCGGAAAAATCGCCATGGAGGTCGCCAACAGCGATGATTCGCTGCGGCGCCGCAGCGCTCAATGCCGGGGCCGTAATCAGCGAAGCGAACAAGGCGGCGATGACGAGCGCAAGCCGTCGAACCAAAGCTTCTGCTCCCCGATCGACCACTCATTAGTGTCGCACTGATGGGCCAAATCAGCAATGCCGTTAATCCGACGTTTGGCAAGCATCGACTAACGCACGATTGCTATCGATCGGATTTGCTTGAAGTCGCCCCGGGCATCCACGATATATTGGCAGATAGCGAACGGGCCCTTCGCCCGCGCGAGAGGAGAAGAAATGGCCATTTGGCAAGACCCGCGCACCACGACCGACAGGAGTGGTGGCGTGAACACCGCGACGGTAGGCGTACCCCGCGCCGCGCGCGATGTGGGCCTGCGGTCCTACATGCTTTCGGTCTACAACTATATGGCGTCGGGCGTTCTTTTGACGGGCATCATCGCGATGCTGTTCGCGCCTTACGCCGGTCAGGTCCTGATGAGCGCCAACGGGCGCGGAATGAGCGGCCTCGGCTGGATCATTACCTTGTCGCCGCTCGCGATCGTGTTCGCGATGAGCTTCGGCATGAACCGGATGCGCACGTCAACGCTGCAGGTCCTGTTCTGGGCATTTGCCGCACTCATGGGCCTATCGATGTCGACGCTGTTCCTCGCCTATACAGGTGCGTCGATCGCGCAGACCTTCTTCGCGACAGCCGCCGCCTATCTGGGTCTTAGCTTGTGGGGCTACACGACGAAGCGCGACCTGAGTGGCATCGGGACCTTCCTGATCATGGGTGTCGTAGGCCTGATCGTCGCGATGCTGATTAACATGTTCCTGCAGTCGAGTGCGATGGCACTGGGGATCAGCGTGATCGGCGTGCTGCTTTTCGCTGGCCTCACCGCCTATGACACGCAGCGAATCAAGAGCATGTATTTTTATGTTCAGGGTACCGAAATGGCCGGCAAGACGGTCATCATGGGTGCGCTGCAGCTCTATCTGGACTTCATCAACATGTTTCAGTTCCTGCTAAGCTTTATGGGCAACCGCCGCTAAGCTTCGCATACCGACTACAAAAAGAGAGGGCCGGCGGAGCGATCCGCCGGCCCTTCCCTTTGGGCGATTTCAAATTGGTACTTCCGGTCCTGCCAGTTTGGGTTCAAGCGGAAGTGGCAGGACCGGTGTTGTGCAAGCACCCGGGGGGTAAGGCTGGGTGCGAAACCGGGTTTAACCGAGTCGGTGTTAAGCTCAGTCAAAAGGACTTGGTTATCGAAACGGTAATTTTGCGGCGCTCCCCCGCGCCTTTCCTGTTGGGCAAAGATGCTTCTTAGGCAGGTTGCGGCTGGGCCGGCTGCTGCTGGGTGATCAGCTTCTCGTCGATCTCCGCCGCGCGCTTGTAGGCAGGGCGCGCCTGCAGCCGGTCGCGGTATCTTAGGAAGCTGTCGCGTTCGGGAAGCATTCCGAATTGCATCGGGAACATGATCTGCGAGCCGACATAGACGTCGGCCGCGGTGAAGCGCTCGCCGCAAACATGGTGGCGGAGGCTGAACAGTTCGTCGAGCACCGCGACGACTCTGTCGAAATTGCCGTAGCCGAACATCCGCTCGCGCTCGGGTGTGGGCACCCAGCCCATTGCCTGGTTCGAAACCGCCGCCTCGACCGGCCCGGCGGCGTAGAAGAGCCACCGGTAATAATCGGCCTTCTCCTTCTCGCGCGGGCCAAGGGCCGCCTGCGGGAAGACATCAGCCAGATAAGTGCAGATCGCGGCGCACTCGGTCACGATCTGATTGCCGTGCTTGATTGAGGGAAGCTTTCCCATCGGATTGACGGCGAGATAGGCCTCGCTCTTCAGGTCCTGGTACTGGATGATTTCGGTCTCGTAAGGCTGACCCAGCTCCTCGAGCATCCACCGGACGATCCGCCCGCGGGACTGCGGGTTGGTGTAGAAGATGAGGTCGGCCATTTGAGCGTCTCCTGTCGTTCCAGAGCAGGGGCGCGGGCTTACGCCTGTTGCAGCGGCTGCTCCAGCATGTCGAGCATGACCTTCAGGGAATCCATCCGAACGCCGCCTCTGCCGACCGCACCGAAATGCTCGACCCGATGAGCGCTCGCCGCCCCCGCCGAGCGAGCCCGAAATGGACGAGTCCTTCCTCGCGATTCGGGTCCGCTGGCCCGGCGAAGCCCGTCGCGCCGAGCGCGATATCCACGTTGGAGCACGCGAGGGCGTCGTCGGCCATTGCGCGGGCGACCACCTCCGAAACCGCTTCGTTCTTTCGAAGCACAAGCAGATCCGACTTCACCTGCTGGGCTATAGGTGACGAAGCCGCGCTCGAAGGCCTGACTCGCGTCCTCAATGTCGGTCAGCAGCGCCGCGACCATCCCGCTGGTGCAGCTTTTGCGCGGTCGCGATCCTGAGCTTGCGGTCGCAGACTTCGTGGATCAACCGCTCGGCCTGCTGGCCGGGATGATCGGGGAGTGGCGAATTTGAGGGTTTCGCTCAAATGCGGTCCTTTCGCTCAGCTCGGGCCATAGGGAATCTTGGTTGCAGGATCGGCGCGGAATCGATCCAACGCGCCGGATTGGCGCAAGATCTTCGAATCGGGATCTGCAGTGACGAGGCTGTCGGGGCTTGGGAGCTCAAGACTGCCGTGGCCGCTCATCATCGGCACCGTCTGGAGCTTGCCGTCGACCATCACGTCGACCGGCATTGGGAAGGGCAGGCCCTTAGGGGTTTTCCACTGAAGGAAGAGCGTACGGCCGCTCCGGCTCGTGACGAGAAGCGGCAGTTTCGCCTGCCTTAAATACACATCGAAAAACCAGTTCAGGTTCCGGTGTGACTCCTGATTGACGAGGGCGATGAATTCGTTGGTTGAGCCAAAGCGCGGCTGAAAATTCCCGGGGCGAGGGTCGGCCCTCCCGTACACCAGCCGTCGTGTCGCGTTCCAGAAAGCGTCGTCGCCGATCAGATTTCTCAGCGTGTGAAGAATCCAGCTCGCCTTGTAATAGATGTCGGTGCTCGGTCCTTTTGACGGGTCGTTGACGTTGCTTTCGGTCTGGTCCCTCCCCGAAACGATCGGGTGCTTGTCGGCGATCTGCTGGCGTTCCTTGAATAATGCGGCGTCGTAGGCCATCCGCCCATCGAGCCATAGAAGAGTCAGCGGCTGCATGTAGGTCGCGAAGCCTTCGTGCAGCCACATGTCGTCCCAGTCGGCGTTGGTCAGCTGGTTGCCGAACCATTCATGGCTGAATTCATGGTTGAACAGCCAATCGTAGCCATTTGGCGACGGCTTATAGGCGTTGCCATATGCGTTGATCGTCTGGTGCTCCATTCCAAGATGCGGAGTCTCGACGACGCCAACCTTCTCGTCGCCCCAGGGATAGGGGCCGATGGTCGCTTCGAAAAAGCCGACGGTCTTGACCATCTCGTTGAGCAGCGCCGCGGCCTTCTTGTCCTCGCCCGGAAGGTACCAATACTCGACCGGGAACCGGTTGCCGAAGTGGCTCTGGTACATGCGCTCAACGAGGCGAAACGGGCCGACGTCAATTGCAATTGCATAATTGTTGGGATGCCTGGCGCTCCAGTTCCACTTGGTCCGGCCGTCCGCAAGCCGGTCGACGCCGAGCAGGCGACCGTTCGACGGCGCGGATAGACCATTTGGCACGATGATGTGCTGGGTTACGGTACCGATTTCGACCTGGCTGTTGTCGAAACAGGGCCAGAACAGATCGCAGCCTTCGACCTCGACTGCGGTCGCGACCCAGGGGCGGCCGTCCTTGGTATGCGCCCAGACGAATCCGCCGTCCCACGGCGCGCGCTTGGCGACGTGCGGATGGCCGCCATAGGCTACCATCAGCGACAGGCGGTCGCCTGCTCCTTTCGGTACCGGCAGCTCTACCGTGACCAGGCCGCCGTCGTTTTGCCAGTAGGTTCTCGACAAGGCATGCCCATCGACACCAATCGATGAGATCGGAAGCTCAGGGTCGAGGTCGAACTGCAAGCGCGCGATCGGTGATTTGACCAGGAAACCGAGGACGGCGCGCCCCTCGATCCGCCGGCGCTCGGGCTGGACATCGAAGGTGAGGTCGGCGGTCTGGAAGTCGACCGAGCGCTGCTCGCGAGTTAGCGGTAGGCCCGTTTGCGCGGTCCGTTCGGCGAGCTTCGGTGCCTTTCGGTGAGCGAGCCAGATGATGATGGCGATGCCAAGAAGAAGGACGCCCAGGATCGCCCAGGGCTGCCAGTCCAGCTTGCGGCGTTCGCTCGGGAGCGGATTGGCCGCTTCGTTCAACCGCGCTCTCCCTTCTTCGTAGAAGGAGCCGCTGCAGGAGGGGCGCCGGCCCGCTCGGCCGCGGTCTGATCGCGCGCGGCGCGAAATTCGCTGTCCGGGCTCCAGTTCGGCCATTCACGCGAATTGGCCAGCCGGAGGCCAAGCTGGTGGAGCAGCTGTCCGTCTTCGGCCATGCCGCTGAAATCCCAGCTCGCCTGCCATTCGTCGCTCGGCTGATGATAATGGAGGCGATTGTAGGCTTGTGCGAGTTCCTCGCCCTTCGCCACGCCGCCGTTCACAAGATCATTGCCGGATTCAAGGCTGATCGCCGGCACGCCCTGTTGCGCGAAGGAGAAGTGATCGGATCGATAGAAGCCGCCCGTTTCCGGGTGCGGGTCCGGGGAAAAGTAGCGGCCTTCTCGCTTTCCCTCGGCGATGAGGTCGTCGAGCAGGTCGAGCTTGGCCGTTCCCGAGATGCTGAAATTCTTCTCGCGGCCATAGACCCCGAGGGCGTCGGTGTTGAGCACGGCCGCGGTCTTGGCGATCGGGTAGAGCGGGTGACTCGCATAATATTTCGACCCGAGCAGCCCCTTTTCCTCACCGGTGACCGCGAGGAAGACAATCGAGCGGTCGGGCCGCGGGTCGTGAGCGAAGGCTCGGGCCTGCTCAATCAGTTCCGCAATGCCCGTGCCATTGTCCACCGCGCCATTGTAGATGCGGTCGCCCGTCACGTCGGGCTTGCCAGTCCCGAGATGGTCCCAGTGGGCCGAGTAGATGATCGTCTCGTCGGAATGTCTCTTGCCCGGCAGGATGCCGACCACATTGTGCGACGTCACGACGCTCGTGGTTGCTGCATAATGGGCGCTGAGCGTCGCCTTGAGCGGGATCGGCTGGAAGTCAGCGCGCCGTGCGGCGATCTTGGCCTTTTCGAGATCGAGCCCCGAGCGTTGGAACAGCTCCACGGCGAGCGGCCGCTGGATCCAGCTTTCGAACCCGGTGTGCTCGGCTGCGGGGTTGTCTCGGACGATGTCGAATTGTGCGTTGGTGTTGGAGTTCTGGACGACCTCCCACCCGTATGAGGCGGGACCCGTTTCGTGGATCAGGATGACGCCGGCCGCGCCCTGTCGCGCGGCTTCCTCATATTTGTAGGTCCAGCGGCCGTAATAGGTCATCGCTTTGCCGCCGAAGACTCCGGAGACTGGCTCGCCAGGCTTCGCTTCGAAGTCGGGATCGTTGACCAGCTCGACCAGGATCTTGCCGTGCATGTCCTGGCCCTTGAAGTCATTCCAGTTCCGCTCTGGAGCCTTGACTCCGTAGCCGACGAACACCAGCGGCGCCTGGACGATGTCGACGCTCTTTGCTCCGTTGAGCGGCGCCACCACGGCAATGTCGGGACCTTGCCTCAGCGGAACGACCGTGCCGTTCTCGTCGAGGCTGATCTGCGGCGTTCCGACGATCTCGGATTCGAGCAAAGGGACCTTCTGGAACCAGTTCCGCTTGCCGTCCACAATATCGCCGCCGGGCTCGATCCCCGCCGCGCGAAACTGGTCGGCAATATAATCGATCACCTTGGGCTCGATTGCGCTCGCCGTGCCGCGGCCCTGAAAGGCATCCGACGAGATCGTCTTGTCGATCTTGGACAAGCGTTGCGCACTGATGCTGCCGGACTGGGCGGCGATGGGAATGGCGGTAAGCGCGAGCGCGCTCGCCGAAAGCCAGCGGAATAGTTTCACTCGGTTCCTCCTAATTCGCCGGACGATTCAACTTTCGCATGGCCGCCGCAAGCACCTTATCGACAGGCCCACGAATGTCATTCAACTAATTGGTTGACAATTGAGGAGCCGAGTCTATCTTAAACCATATGGTTGATAATCAACTCGACACGACATTCCACGCGCTGGCGGACCCGACCCGCCGCGGCATGTTGGCCAGTCTCGCGCTCGGCGAAAAATCGATCGGCGAGCTCGCGAAGCCCTTCGACATGAGCTTCGCCGGCGCATCCAAGCACGTGAAGGTGCTGGAGGATGCTGGGCTGATCGCGCGCCGCAGGGCCGGGCGAACCCACCTCGTCAGCATCGATGCCAGGCCGCTCGAGGAGGCCGAGCGCTGGATTCGGCAGTGGGAGAAATTCTGGGCGGTCCGGCTCGACCGTCTCGAGGCGCTGATCGAGCGCGACAAGAAGGAGAGCAGCAATGGCTGAAGTTGCAATTACCCCGATCCAGCGCGTTGGTCCGGATGCCATCCGGCTCGAGCGGCTGCTCGATGCGCCGCCCGAGACGGTCTGGCGCTATCTCACCAAAGCAGAGCTTCGCGAGCAATGGTTCATGGGCGGCACCGATGCGAAGCCTGGCAGCGAGTTCAAGCTGATCGTAGATCACGACAAGCTGTCGACGCAGGCGGTGCCCTATCCGGAAACTTTCAAGTGCTTCAAAGGCCGTGTCTTTGAAGAAAAGGTGCTTCGCTTCGATCCGCCGCGGCTGCTGCAGACGACCTTCCAGGGCGACAAGGGCGGGATCGTCACCTACGAGCTGCATTCCGAGGGCGGGAAGACGCGCCTCGTGCTCACTCACAGCGACATCAAGAGCCCCAGCGGCTTCCAGGATTTCGGCGCCGGGTGGACCTCGCACCTCGCGGTACTCCAGGAGAAGCTTGCGGGCCGGAGCGTGAAGGACTTTTGGGCGCTGCACGCAAAGTCGCGCGAAGCCGTCAGGCAAGCGCTCGAAAGCTGAGCAAATGTGCCCGCTGTGCCTATCGACACTTGCATGGCTGGCGCTGGGCGGTGGCTCGGCAAGCACATTCGCCCTGCTAATTGGACTTAAACGGAGAGGAACCGACGATGGCGACGATTGCCACTGCGCATCCAACCGGCACGCGTGAGCAATGGCTGAAGGCCAGGCTCGACCTGCTGAAGGCCGAAAAGGAGCTGACTAGGGCGGGCGACGAACTTGCGCGCCAGCGGAAGGCGCTGCCCTGGGTCAGGGTCGAAAAGGAATATCGGTTCGGATCCTGCGAAGGCGAGAAATCGCTCGCCGAGCTGTTCGATGGACGCTCGCAGCTGCTCGTCTATCATCTGATGTTCGGACCGGATTACAAGGCGCCGTGCCCGTCCTGCTCGTTCATCGCCGACGGCTTTAACGGATTCTGGGAGCATCTTGCCCATCATGACGTGATGCTGTGCGCGATCTCGCGTGCACCATGCGAGAAGATCGGAGCGCACAAGGAACGCGCAGGATGGACTTTCCCCTGGGTCTCCTCGTTCGGGAGCGACTTCAACCAGGACTATTTCGTCGGCCTTACCGACGCCCTTCAGGACGAAGGTTATGAATATAATTTCGAGAAGAAGCCGCCGATCCCGCGTGAGGCGGACGGAGCGCCGGACGGCCACGCGGCGATGTGCGGAGTCGATCTTAGGACCTTCCTCAAGGAGCTTCCCGGAATGAGCGCCTTCGTACTCGAAGACGGCGAGGTTTATCACACTTATTCGACCTATGGCCGCGGGCTCGACATACTGTGGGGCGCGTACCAGTGGCTCGATCGCACACCGCGCGGCCGGAACGAACAAAGCGGTCCCTGGTGGAAGCGGCGTTACGAATATGGGGCGCTTTAAGGCCGCCAACTTCGCCCTATCGACGTCAGAGGTGGATTTGTTGGTTTCGTCTGAACCCTCTGCGCAACGCACGCCACTAGCGATCAACAGACCAGGTGGAGCGACGCAATGGTTCAGAAGGGTCAATGTTTCTGCGGGGCAGTTGAAGTCGAAGTTTCGGGAGATCCGGCGGCGCAGGGCTATTGCCATTGCGAATCCTGCCGAAGAGTGGCGGGTGCTCCGGTTCGCGGCTTCACCTTATGGCCGGCCGATGCCGTCAGGGTCACCCGCGGCGAAGAGAAGCTCAAGGGTTATAACAAGACCGATTTCTCGGATCGCAGGCACTGTCCTGATTGCGGCGGGCAGGTGCTGATCTACCATCCGTCGATCAAAATGACCGACGTCCATTCAGAGACTCTGTCGGACTTCGACTTCCGGCCCGCGCTTCACGTGAATTACCAGGAGCGCACGCTGCCTATCCGCGACGGCCTCCCGAAGCTGAGGGACTTTCCAGCGGAGCTTGGCGGGTCAGGAGAGACAATCGCCGAATAGCTTGACGAATGGCGCTACTACTGTGTTATATGAATAACACAGGAGATCGCCATGACTCGCTTTGCATTCTTGTTCGTCCTGCCGCTCATCGCCGGCTGCAATGTCCATTCGAGGAACCCGGCGAACAGCGGCGACGATGTGACAATCCACGCCGACGAGGGCGGGAACATCGCGTTCAACCTGCCGATAGCCGAAGGGCAGGTGAAGATCCCCAGCGGATTCATGCACGAGGGCGACATCGACATTGACGGGGTGAAGCTGATGCCGGGCAGCAAAGTGACGGGCTTCAACCTCGACTCTCACAGCGGCGTGTCGAACGTCGATATGAGTTTCACCGCGCCGACTTCACCCGACGAGGTGCGCTCTTATTATCTCGACCAGTTCAAAATGCAGGGCGTCGAGGCGGCGCTCGCCGGCGACGCGGTGACCGGCAAGTCGAAGGACGGGAGCCCGTTCACGATCCAGGTGAGTCAGGGTGGCAGCGGTTCGGTGGGGAAAATCGTGATACAGGATAAGGACAAGGATTGAGGCGGTTCAGACCGCCACGCAAGCGCCTAATCCCAACCCCGTTCCAGAAAGCGGCTGGCGCAGCCGGCCAGAAAGGCGGTTCCGCGCGGCAGCACGCTCTCATCGACCATCATCCTGGTGGAATGAATTGCGCAGCATTGCTGGAGGTCGGCGCCACTTGCCGCAACCCCGAGGAAGCCCATCATCCCTGGCACCTTCTCAAGGACATAAGAGAAATCCTCAGCACCCATGATCGGAGCATCGAGCCGCAGATATTCCCCGTGAGGCAAGGAGGTCGCGACTGCTTCGGCGAGCGCCACCGCTCGAACATCGTTGACCGTCGGCGGGAAGCCCTGGGTGATCGCGACGTCTGCGTCGCAATCGTGCGCCTGGGCGATATTCTCCGCAAGCGTCCGGATCCTGTCCCATATGGCCTGGCGCGTCTCGGGCGAAAGCGTCCGAATGGTCCCCTTGAGCCGCACCTTGTCGGGAATGACGTTATGAGCGGTGCCGGCCTCGATTTGGGTGATCGTCACGACGACCGCCTCGGTCGCCTTGAAACGCCGCGTGACCATCACCTGCAACGCCAGCACGATTTCGCAGGCGATCGGGACAGGATCGCGGGTGTCGTGGGGCATCGAGGCGTGGCCGCCGCGGCCCTCGACCACTATCTCGAGCATGTCCGCGGAGGCGAGCAACGTCCCCGCCCTGCTGCCGATCGCGCCATGCGGGGCGTTGGGCATGATATGGAGGGCGAAGGCGGCATCGGGCAGCGGATCGAGCAACCCGTCGTCGATCATGAAGCGGGCCCCGTGGTAGCCCTCTTCGCCGGGCTGGAACATGAAGCGCACCTCGCCAGGAAGCGCATCGGCGCGGGCGGTCAGAACGCGGGCAGCGCCGGCAAGCATCGCCGTATGGGTGTCATGTCCGCAGGCATGCATTCGTCCCGGAACGGTCGAAGCGAAGGGGAGGCCGGTTTCCTCCGTCATCGGCAGCGCATCCATGTCGCCGCGGAGCAGCACGCTGCCGCCCTCTTTACCCGCGTTCAGCACCGCGACCGCGCCGGTGCAGGAGGGTCCCTCGCGCCACTCGAGCGGAAGGTCGGCGAGCTCCTCCTTTACCTTGCGGATCGTCTTGGGTGTTTCGAGCCCGAGCTCCGGCTCGGCGTGGATGGCGCGGCGGAGCGAGGTGATGCGATCGGCGATCGACTGCGCATCCTGGAGCAGGTCTTCGGTGAGCATTTGAAGGATCATAACCGCGGGCGCAGACCCAGGCCAGCCGAATGACCGGATGGCTGATGCTGCCCAATGCTCAGTCGAAGGGTCCTCTAGGAAAATCCGGAAGCGTGCGTGTGCCGGCCCAATAGTCTCTAAGGCCGGTCCTTCGCAGCAGTGAGTCATAGCGCGGGTCGGACCTCGCCTCAGCCATCGCCGGCGAAAACAGCCAGTCAGTTGTTCTTCGAGTGGAAGGCGTAATCGGCGTCGGCCGCCCGAAATTGCCCAGATTGAAATAATAACGCTCAAGAGATTCAAAGCCGAGATCGAGCCGATCGAAGAGCGAGAATATGGCGGCAGAATAACGGATCGGAGCAACGTCGGCGAAGGCCCTCGTCCGAAAATCCCCGATGCACTCTTCTATTGCCGCGGGGAGGCGGCTTTCGAGCGCATGAGCGAGCCGCATCCCGGGGAACGACCTCTGATGCGCGAAAGCCGGTAGGGCAGGGAATCAGGGTCAGCGATGAGCGGCTGGCGAACGAGGCTCGCAACCGCTCGATTGAGTCGGTGACGCCAGGTGGCCGATAAGAGATGAGCAAAACAGAGTCGCCTCCCCAGGCGCAGGTCACTCTGCCGCGGGCGCCTCCTCGTCGTCAGCCTTCGGCTTGGCGGTAGCTTTCGCCTTTGGCTTGGGCTTCGCCTTCGCTTTGGTCTTCGGCGCCGCCGGGACGATCTCGAACGCCGGAGCATTGTCCTTGATCCGGACCTTCACCTCGCCGCCGTTGACCAGCTTGCCGAACAGCAATTCCTCGGCGAGCGGCTGCTTAATTTTCTCCTGGACCAGCCGCGCCATCGGCCGAGCGCCGTAGAGCTTGTCATAGCCGCGCTCGACGATCCACGCGCGCGCGTCGTCGTCGAGCTCGATATGCACGTTGCGATCGGCAAGCTGCAGCTCGAGCTGGAGGATGAACTTATCGACCACCCGCGCAACCACGGCAGGCGGCAGGTAGCTGAACGGAACGATCGCATCGAGGCGGTTGCGGAACTCGGGGGTGAACATCTTCTTGACCGCGTCTTCCTGCGCATCTTCTCGCGTGGCCGCGCCGAAGCCGATGCTCTCGCGCGCCATGTCGGCAGCGCCGGCATTGGTGGTCATGATCAGGACGCAGTTGCGGAAATCGACGGTTTTGCCATGATGATCCGTCAGCTTGCCGTGATCCATGACCTGCAACAGGATGTTGAACAGGTCCGGATGCGCCTTCTCGATTTCGTCGAGCAGCAGCACGCTGTGCGGATGCTGATCGACAGCGTCGGTCAGGAGCCCGCCCTGGTCGTAGCCGACATAGCCCGGAGGGGCGCCGATCAGCCGGCTCACCGCGTGGCGCTCCATATATTCTGACATGTCGAAGCGCTGCAGCGGGATGCCCATGATGGAGGCGAGCTGGCGCGCGACCTCGGTCTTGCCGACGCCGGTCGGCCCCGAGAACAGGTAATTGCCGATCGGCTTGTCGGGATCGCGAAGGCCCGCGCGGCTGAGCTTGATCGCGCTGGCGAGCTTCTCGATCGCCAGGTCCTGCCCAAAGACGACGCGCTTGAGGTCGGCCTCGAGATGCTCGAGCACCTGCTTGTCGTCAGCCGAGACCGACTTCGGCGGGATTCTCGCCATCGTTGCGACCACGGCCTCGATTTCTTTGGGCGTGATCACCTTCTTGCGGCGGCTCGGAGGCACCAGCATCTGCATTGCCCCGACCTCGTCGATCACGTCGATCGCTTTGTCGGGGAGTTTGCGGTCATGGATGTACCGCGCCGACAGCTCGACCGCGGATTTGATCGCGTCGGGCGTGTAGCGAACGTGATGGTGCCCCTCGAACGAAGAGCGCAGGCCGGCGATGATCTTGATCGTGTCCTCGACCGAGGGCTCGTTCACGTCGATCTTCTGGAAGCGACGCAGCAGCGCGCGGTCCTTTTCGAAATGGTTGCGAAACTCCTTGTAGGTGGTCGAACCGATGCAGCGGATCGCGCCATTGGACAGAGCGGGCTTCAACAGGTTCGAAGCGTCCATCGCGCCGCCGGAGGTCGCACCCGCGCCGATCACCGTGTGGATCTCGTCGATGAACAGGATTGCGTTGGGCATCTTCTCGAGCTCGGAAACAACCGATTTCAGCCGCTCCTCGAAGTCGCCGCGGTAGCGGGTGCCGGCGAGCAGCGCGCCCATGTCGAGGGCGTAGATCGTTGCGGGCTTGAGCACGTCGGGGACATCGCCCTCGACGATCTTGCGCGCGAGACCTTCGGCGATCGCGGTCTTACCGACGCCGGGGTCGCCGACGTAGAGCGGATTGTTCTTCGACCGGCGGCAAAGGATCTGCACCGTCCGGTCGACCTCGGGCATGCGGCCGATCAGCGGATCGACCTTGCCGTTGCGAGCCTTCTCGTTGAGGTCGACCGTGAACTGCTTGAGGGCGGATTCTTTCTTGCCGCCTTCCTTCTCGGTCTTTTCCTCAGTCCCCTCTGGTGGACGCGCCTCGGCGGCCGCTTCGCCCTTGCCGACGCCATGGCTGATGTAGGTCACTGCATCGAGGCGGCTCATGTCCTGCTGCTGCAGGAAATAGACGGCGTAGCTCTCGCGTTCGGAGAAGAGGGCAACCAGCACGTTCGCGCCGGTGACCTCGTCGCGGCCGGACGACTGGACGTGGAGGATCGCGCGCTGGACCACGCGCTGGAAGCCGCTGGTCGGAGTGGGGTCCGTCGCGCTGTCGGCAACCAGGGCGCCGAGCTCGTTGTCGAGATATTGCTTGACTGAAGCGCGAAGCTCGTCGCGGCTCACTCCGCAGGCGGTCATCACCTTGGAGGCATGCTCGTCGTCGATCAGCGCAATCAGAAGATGTTCGAGGGTCGCATACTCGTGGCGCCTGCGGCTGGCTTCGCCCAGCGCGTTGTGGAGGGTTTGTTCGAGTTCGCGAGCGAAACTAGGCATTTAAGCTATTACTCCCGCTCCCGCGGAAAAGGTCGCGGGCTTTCCATTCAATGTCATATGAGGGAGCGCGGCAATCAAGTGCCGGTTCCCCTCTTTTCAACAGATTATCGCTCCTGGAGAAGTTCGACGGCTGAACAGGAGCAGCGCTCACGGTTTCTTGAACAGTTCCTCGGCGGCCGAGCGGTGGCTCTGTGCGCGCTGCATATGGGCTTCGACCCGCGCGATCTCTGCCTTCAAAGCCTCGATCCGCGCCAGGAGATCCTCGATCGACATCGGGTCGAGGTCCTGCTTGCCAAGCTCCACGAGCGGATCGCCTGGCTTACTCGGGAAAAGATCGTCCAAATCCACGAGTGGAATCGTTGACCCTTGAGACCCTCGAGTCAATAAGCCCAGGCATGACGAGCCTGCCCTCCTCGATGCGCGCGGTGATCGCGAGCAACGGTGAGCTGTCGATCATCGAGCGGCCGGTGCCGAAGCCCGAGCAAGGTGAGGTGCTGGTCAAGGTTGCTGCCGCCGGCGTGAACCGCCCAGACGTCTTGCAGAGCAAGGGTCTCTACCCGCCGCCCCCCGGGGCACCCGATATCCTAGGGCTGGAGATGGCGGGAGAAGTGGTCGCAGCAGGGGAGGGCAGTGACGCGCTCATGGGTCAGCAGGTCTGCGCGCTGGTCGCCGGAGGAGGCTATGCCGAATATTGCCTCGCGCCCGCGGGGACCTGCCTGCCAATTCCGCCGGCGATCTCCGCGGTCGAGGCGTCGGCCATGCCGGAAACCCTGTTCACGGTCTGGATCAACCTGTTCGAGCGCGGGTTCGCTGCCGATGGGGACTGGGTCCTGGTCCATGGTGGGACCAGCGGCATCGGCACGATGGCGATCGCGCTTGGGAGCCTGTTCGGTTTGAATCTGATCGTGACCTGCGGGAGCGACCCGAAATGTTCCCGCGCGCTGGAACTCGGCGCTGAGGCAGCAATCAATTATCGCACCCAGGATTTCGTCGAGGAGGTGCACCGAATCACGAACCGAGCGGGCGTCAACATCGTCGTGGACATGGTCGGCGGCGATTACCTTCCGCGCAATCTCGCCTGCCTAGCCCTCGAAGGCCGGCACGTGTCCATCGCCGTTCAGCGGGGCGCCACGGCGGAGATCCCGATCTTCGATATCATGCGCCGGCGGCTGACGCTGACTGGCTCGACGCTTCGTCCGCGCAGTGTCGAGTTCAAGACGATGGTCGCCGACGAAATCGCGCGGACGGTCTGGCCCTACGTCGAAGGGGGCCGTCTGAAGCCGGTCATCGACAGCGTCTTTCCGCTGGAGCGAATCGCGGAGGCATTTGCCCGGATGGACTCTGCCGATCATGTCGGCAAGACCGTCCTTAAGGTTGAGCGCTAGGCTCAGGGGTAATCGCGAATGACCGGCAATCTCGTGCTTCACGAATATTCCGCCTCGGGAAATTGCTACAAGGTTCGGCTGACGGCAGCGCTGGTCGGAGTGAATCTCGAGCGTCGTGAATATGACATCATGAAGGGGGAGACGCGGACTTCGGACTTCCTCGCCAATGTGAACGGGAACGGCCGGATCCCCGTTCTGCAGGTCGGCGACCGCTTCATCCCCGAGAGTAATGCCGCCTGTTATTATATTGCCGCCGGCTCGAGCCTGATCCCCACCGACCCGTTCGACCACGCCGACATGCTGCACTGGATGTTCTGGGAGCAGTATAGTCACGAGCCGAACATTGCCACGTTGCGCTTCTGGATGCGCTGGATCGGATCCGACAGGTTCGACGACCTGAAACGGCTGCAGATGCCTGCCAAGCGGCAGGGGGGCAACGCCGCCCTGAAGCTAATGGACGATCATCTGAACGGCCGCGAGTGGTTCGTCGGAGATTCGCTAAGTCTCGCCGATATTTGCCTATTCGCCTACACCCACGTTGCCGGCGACGCGGATTTCGAGCTTGGCTGCTACCCTTATGTCGCTGCCTGGATCGAGCGGCTGAAAGGGTATCGAAGATATGTCGCGATGGATGCCTGACTTATCGCGTCAACGGTTGCGTCCATCGCGGCCGAGGGTTACATCGCCACCAACACTGGCCGCTCCGTGAGGGGCGGCCCTATTCATTTCTAGAGCCCCGGAGACAAGCAGTGGCCCAGCCCCTGATGCCCCATGCGACCGCTGCCTGGCTGGTCGACAATACGTCGCTCACCTTCGAGCAGATCGCCGAATTCTGCGGCCTTCACATACTCGAGGTGCAGGCGATCGCCGACGATACCGCGGCGACCAAGCTTACCGGCCGCGATCCGATCCGCGCTGGCGAGCTTACTCACGAGGAGATCGAAAAGGGGCAGAAGGACCCCGACTACCGTCTCCAGATGTGGAAGGCTCCCGAGGCGGTGCGCCGAACGAAGGGGCCTCGCTACACGCCGGTATCGAAGCGCCAGGACAAGCCCGACGGCATCGCGTGGATCATCAAGAACCATCCCGAGGTCAGCGATGGCCAGATCAGCAAGTTGATCGGGACGACCCGCACGACCATCGCGGCGATCCGCGAGCGGACTCATTGGAACATGGCGAATATCACGCCCAAGGACCCGGTCACTCTTGGCCTGACGACGCAGCGTGAGCTTGATGCCGCCGTCGCAAAGGCGGCCAAGGCGGCGGGCATACAGGCGCCGACCGACACCCGACTCGACAGCGACCGCGAGGCGCTGATCGAACAGCTCCGCAGCGAGCGCGAGCAGCATGCCCGCGAGGCCGAGGCGGCTCTCGCCGAGGCGGACGGCGAAGCGCTCCGCGATGAGATCGTCCCGGGCATTCGGGACCCCTTCAAGAACACGCCGGTCGAATAGCTGATTGCTTGATTCCCAGCCTGCGGGGGGTCAGAACCGGGCCATGGCCACTGTCGAGACGAATGACGTCAGTCAGCTGAGCTTCGAGGCCGCGCTTCAGCGTCTCGAGGAGATCGTACGCACGCTCGAGAAAGGCGAAGCGCCGCTCGACCAGTCGATCGAGCTGTACCAGGAAGGGGACCGGCTGAAGCGGCATTGCGAAGCGCGCCTTAAGGACGCCCAGGCGCGCATCGAGCAGATCGCGTTCGGGAACGACGGCAAGCCGGCCGGGCTCAAGCCCTTCGATGCCAGTTGAGACGATCGATCGGCTGGCGCAGGAGCTGCACGCGGAAGGCGCCCGCGTCCGGGCTGATGTCGACAGCTTCTTCGCCCGACTGCTCGTGCCCACCGACGACAGTCGCGACCCGTTGTACGAAGCAATGCGGCATGCGGCGATCGGCGGGGGCAAGAGGCTCCGGCCGCTCCTCACGCTGGGCGCGTCACGACTGTTTGCGATCGACCGTAGCCGCGCGCTCAGGGTCGGCTGCGCGATCGAGGCGATCCACGTATATTCGCTGATCCACGACGACCTGCCGTGCATGGACGATGCCGACCTTCGTCGCGGCAAGCCGACGATTCACAGGGCCTTTGGTGAAGCAGAAGCGGTGCTGGCCGGTGACAGCCTGCATGCGCTGGCTTTCGAAATCCTGGCCGATTGCGCAACTCACGAAGATCCGTGGGTCCGGTCCGACCTCGTGCTCGAGCTCGCCCGCGCCGCGGGACCAGCTGGCATGGCCGGCGGGCAGATGATGGACCTCGCCGCGGAGGGCCAGCAGCTCGATCTTCCAGCAATCACGCGCCTCCAGCAGCTGAAGACCGGCGCGCTCATCGAATATTCGGTCGAAGCGGCATGCATCATGACCAAGATGGCCCCCGAAGCGCGTACGCCCTATCGCGGCTATGCCCGAAACATCGGTCTCGCTTTCCAGATCGCCGATGACCTGATCGACTTCAGCGGCGATGCGGCCGCGGCAGGCAAGCCGACCGGAAGGGATGCAGATGCCGGCAAGGCGACCTTCGTCTCGCTGCTTGGCGAGGAGCGGGCACGCCAGCAGGCGGGCTTTCTCGTCAACCAGGCGGTCGAGCATCTTTCAGCCCACGGCAGCGAGGCGGATCTGCTTCGCGCGATCGCACGCTTCGCGATAGAAAGAGACCATTGATGAAGATCGCGGTCTATCCCGGCACCTTCGACCCGATCACACTCGGGCACCTCGACATCATCCGCCGCGGTGCGCACCTGGTCGACAAGCTGGTCGTCGGGGTAACCACGAACCCGTCGAAAGAGCCGATGTTCAGCGTTGCCGAGCGCATCGAAATGGTCCGTCGCGAAGCGAACGGAATTTCCGGCCAGATCGAGGTTGTCGAGTTTGATAGCCTGCTGATGGACTTCGCCGAACAGCAGGGCGCGACGGCGATTCTTCGGGGACTAAGGGCTGTCGCCGACTTTGAATATGAATTCCAGATGGCCGGCATGAACCAGCAGCTGAATGACAATATCGAAACAGTCTTCCTGATGGCCGACGTGTCTTTGCAGCCGATCGCGTCCAAGCTGGTGAAAGAGATTGCCCGCTATGGCGGCTCGATCGACAAGTTCGTGACGCCTTCCGTCGCCGCCGATGTCCGCCGGCACTTGAACGGCGGTTCACGCTGAGGAAAGCAGCAACGGCTCAGATGCGCCGGAAAATTCGGGGAGGCAGATGCTCGTCAAGTCACTGATTGCGTTGCCCTTGTTGGCGTTTGCGCTGGTTGCGGCAAGGCCTTCGTCCGGGCCGGCAGCTCCGAGCATTGCTGCTCCGGCGGAAATCGCCGCGAACAAGGCCAATCATTTGTTCATTCAGCTGTCGAGCGGCGGCACGGTCGAAGTGCTGCTGCGACCGGACCTTGCGCCGCACCATGTCGAGCGGATCCAGACGCTGGTCCGCCGCGGCTTCTACGACGGCTTGACCTTCCACCGGGTCATTCCCGGCTTCATGGCCCAGGGCGGCGACCCCAAGGGCACTGGGCAGGGCGGCTCGGAACTCCCCGACCTCAAGGCTGAGTTCACTTCCGTCCCGTTCCTGCGAGGCACCTTCGGAGCGGCGCGTGCGAATAGCCCCGACAGCGCCAACAGCCAGTTCTTCATCATGTACGCCCCGCACCCGGAGCTCGATAATAATTACACCGTCATGGGCCGAGTGATATCGGGCATGAGCGCGGTCGACGGAATCGCCCCTGGCGAGCCGCCCGACCAGCCGACCAAGATCGTGAAGATGTGGCTGGGGGATGCGCCACCGGCTTCACCAGCAGCCGCCGCAAACTAAGACCTCACCCTCTGCCCCGCTCGCGGAAGAGGGTTGGGGGGAGGGCCGTTCCTTGCTAGCCGCGCCATGATGCGCGTCGACCTATTCGATTTCGAGTTTCCGCAAGATCGGATTGCGCTGAGACCAGCACGGCCGCGCGACAGCGCGCGACTGATGTTGGTCGATGGTGGCGACATCTTGGACCATCAAATGCTCGACCTTCCAGATCTGCTGAGTGCAGGTGACGTGCTCGTGTTCAACGACACCAAGGTCATCCCCGCCCAGCTCGAAGGCCGTAGGGGAGAGGCGAGCATCGGCGCGACGCTCCACAAGCGTGAGGGACCGCGGGAGTGGCAGGCATTCTTGCGCAACGGCAAACGGGCGAAGATCGGTGACACGATCGACTTTGGCGCAAGCGTCACCGCTTCGGTCTTGGACAAGTCGGAGGACGGCTCGGCGCTGCTCTGCTTCAACGGCGAGGAGCCGGTCGAGGAGCTGCTCGACCGGGCAGGGCGGATGCCGCTCCCACCCTATATCACATCGAGGCGTCCGGCCGACGAAGCGGACCGGGCCGATTACCAGACGATGTTCGCGCGCGAGGAGGGTGCGGTTGCTGCACCCACCGCGGCGTTGCACTTCACCCCGCGATTGCTCGAAGCCCTGGATGGAAGAGGGATTCGCCGAGAGACGCTGACTCTTCACGTCGGCGCTGGGACCTTCCTGCCGGTGAAGTCCGACGACACCAGCGGTCACAAGATGCATGCGGAATGGGGACGGATCGATAAAGCTACGGCCGAACGCCTGAATGCGGCGCGCCAATCGGGTCGCCGCTTGATCGCAGTCGGCACCACCAGCCTGCGACTGCTCGAAAGCGCAGCGGATGAGGACGGCACGATTGGACCGTTCGAGGCCGATACTGCGATCTTCATCACGCCGGGCTATCGCTTCAAGGCGGTCGACGGACTGATCACCAATTTCCATTTGCCGCGCTCGACTTTGTTCATGCTCGTCAGCGCGCTCATGGGTCTCGACGTGATGAAAGCGGCCTATGCCCACGCGATCGAAGAAGGCTACCGTTTCTATTCCTACGGCGACACGAGTTTGTTGTTGCCAAGAGGTGCGGCTTGAGCCGGTTTTCTTTCTCGATCTTTGCGACTGATGGGGTTGCCCGTACCGGCGCCATCACCATGCAATGCGGCGAGATCCGCACCCCGGCGTTCATGCCGGTCGGCACGGCTGCAACGGTCAAGGCGATGCGACCGGAGGAGGTGCGCGCGTCAGGCGCCGACATCATCCTCGGCAACACCTATCATCTGATGCTCCGGCCGGGCGCCGAGCGCATCGCCCGGGTCGGCGGCCTGCACGCGTTTATGGGATGGGAGCGGCCGATCCTCACCGACAGCGGCGGCTATCAGGTCATGAGCCTGTCCGAGCTAACGAAAGTCACCGAAGAAGGAGTCGCGTTCGCCAGCCACCTGGACGGCTCGCGGCACATGCTTTCGCCCGAGCGCTCGATCGAGGTGCAGCGACTCCTCGCCAGCGACATCCTCATGCAGTTCGATCAGCTCGTGCCGACTACGGCAGGGCGCGAGCAGCAGCGCGAGGCGATGGAGCGTTCTATCCGCTGGGCCAAGCGCAGCCGCGAGGAGTTCGACCGCGGCGGCGACCATGCGGAGCGTGCCGCGACCTTCGGAATTCAGCAGGGCGCGCTCGACCAGGATCTGCGCCGTGCATCGGCGGAGGCGTTGATCGACATCGGCTTCGATGGTTACGCGGTTGGCGGGCTCGCCGTCGGGGAGGGGCAGCAGGCGATGCTCGGCTGCCTCGATTTCGCAGTCGACATGCTGCCAGGCGACAAGCCCCGTTATCTGATGGGGGTCGGCAAGCCCGACGATATTGTCGAGGCGGTGGTCCGCGGGATCGACATGTTCGACTGCGTGCTTCCGACCCGCTCCGGCCGGACGGGGCAGGCGTTCACCATCGAGGGACCAATCAACATGCGCAACGCCCGCTTCGCGGAGGACACCGACCCGATTGAGCCCGGATGCCCTTGTCCCGCTTGCACGAAATTTGAACGCGCTTACGTTCATCACCTCGTCAAGTCAGGCGAGATCCTCGGGGCGATGCTGATGACCCAGCATAATCTCTGGTTCTACCAGCGGATGATGCAGGGTCTGCGCGATGCGATCGAAGAGCGGCAGCTCAGAAGTTTCGCCGCTACATTCCTGGCCAGCTATCGATCGAAAACCTGACCCAATTGCTCGACTCTAGCCTCGATGATAGCGTTACCAGATCAGGAAGGAGACGACCGATGCGTCACCTATTCGCCGTCTCGCTGGCATCCACGCTCATCGCCGTTTCCGCCGTTTCCGCGCCCGCGCCGAAGGAAAGCTGGGGCAAGGCCGGGATCACGCTTGCGCAGTATCGGCAGGATGCGCTCGAATGCGGCCTCAAGGGCTATTACAGCGACATCTCCAAGACCGCGGATGCGAAGGCGTTCGTCAACGCGTCCAAGCAGCTCGATGCGATCACCACCGGCGCATCAACGCCGATGACGCTGGGGAGCAATGCAACAGGGCCTGACACAACGGTCGATCAGATGGCGCAGTACGCCGACGAGCAGCAGCATATCGTCGACAATGTTCGGCCGGACGAGCGCTTCAAGAGCATCAAGAAGACGCTGGTATCGGCAACCGATCAGTGTCTTGCTGGCCGCGGCTATTCAAAGTTCGAGCTGACCGAGGATCAGCGGCACGCGCTGAGGCATCTGAAGGCGGGCTCCGACGAGCGGCGGGCCTATCTCTACAGCCTCGCCAGCAACCCGGCGGTCCTGGAAAGTCAGAGCGGGCGTTAAGCTCACCCCCCTTTGCGGAGGGTTTAGCTTAGCTTGGCGCAGTCGACCCCTCTCCCCCCAGAGAAGCGGAGAGGCTATCAGATCGCGTCATCCCTGACAGCGGCGAGATCCTCTTTCTCGGGTGTCCGGTGGATCTTGTCCTCGGTTTGAAGTTCGAAGTCGCTCGCGTCGTGGCGTTCGTGGAGCTGTTCGCTTTCCTCGCCAGTCATCTTGTTGACGATACGTCCGCGCTTTACAGCCGGGCGCGCGTCGATTTGCTTCGCCCAGCGCATCACATGCTCATATTCATTGGTGGCGAGGAAGACGTCGGCGCCTTGGTAGGACCGCCCCAGCGCCACTCCGCCGTACCACGGCCAGATTGCGATATCCGCGATCGTGTAGTCGGGGCCGGCAATATATTCGTTCTCGGCGAGGCGGCGATTGATTACGTCGAACTGTCGCTTGGCCTCCATCGAATATCGATTGATCGGATATTCGAACTTCTCTGGCGCGTAAGCGAAAAAGTGGCCGAAGCCACCCCCGAGGAACGGTGCGCTGCCCACCTGCCAGAACAGCCAGGACAGCGTCTCGGCGCGCTCGGGACCTGAAACCGGAAGGAACTCGCCGAATTTCTCGGCGAGATAGAGCAGGATCGCGCCGGATTCGAACACTCGGACCGGCTTCTTGCCGCTGCGGTCGAGCAGGGCTGGGATCTTGCTGTTGGGATTTACCTCGACGAAGCCACTTCCGAACTGGTCGCCTTCGCCAATGCGGATCGGCCACGCGTCATATTCGGCATCATAGTGGCCCTTGGCGAGCAGCTCCTCGAACATGATCGAGACCTTCTGCCCGTTGGGCGTAGCGAGCGAATAGAGCTGGAACGGGTGCTTGCCGACCGGGAGCTGTTGTTCGTGCGTCGGGCCGGCAATCGGACGGTTGACGTTGGCGAACTGGCCGCCGTTGGGCTGTCCCCATTTCCAGACTCGCGGGAGAACGTAGCTATTGCTGTTGGCCATTGCGGTTCCTTCGTCACTCCAGCCCAAGGCTGGACCTAGGAACCGTTGAGGCCGCTTTCCAGTGTCAGCCTTGTGCCCTTGGCACCGCCCCCACCGAAACGACGCTTCAACGAATGAGTGGCTAACCGGCGCTCACTGAGAGGAATGAGGGAAGCGGGCCGTTCCAGTCGCTGCTGATGTCCTCGACAACCGGAGAGGACTCTTCCTCCCGCGGCCGCGATCGCTCTTTCAGCAGTTTCACCTCCGGCTTCGATTCCGCTTTCGCTTGTTCGGTTTTTGAAGTTTTGCCTGAGAAATCGAGCCGCGGGATCTTCAGTCCGGTGAGCTTCTCAATGCGGTCAACCTGCTCGGCGTCGGCCTTGGTCGCGAGCGTGATTGCAATACCTTTCGCGCCGGCGCGGCCAGTCCGGCCGATTCGATGGATATAATCGTCAGGCTGCCACGGTACGTCGAAGTTGAAGACGTGGCTGACGCCTTTGACGTCGAGTCCGCGCGCGGCCACGTCGGAAGCGACGAGGATGTTGATCTCGTCTTTCTTGAATCGATCGAACTCGGCGATTCGCTGCGACTGATCCATATCGCCCTGTATCTGCCCAGCGGCGAAATGCGCGCGCCTGAGGCTGCTGGTCAGCTCGCGAACGGTCGTCTTGCGGTTGCAGAAGACGATCGCGTTTCTGACCTCGTCGGAGCGGAGCAGCTCCTTGAGGACCTCCTTCTTCTTGTCGGGCCTGACCTCGACGAGACGCTGGTCGATGTTGACGTTCGCCGTGGCGGGCCGCGCGACTTCGACCCGCTTGGGGTCGTTCAGAAACTTCGCCGCCAGCTTCTGAATTGGAGGCGGCATGGTCGCGGAGAAGAGCAATGTCTGTCGCGATTTCGGCAGCTTCGAACAGATTTCCTCGATATCCGGGATGAAGCCCATGTCGAGCATCCGGTCGGCCTCGTCGATCACAAGAAGCTCGCAACCAGTGAGCAGGATCTTACCGCGGCCGAACAAATCCATCAGCCGCCCGGGTGTCGCGATCAGAACGTCGACGCCTTTTTCCAGCGCCTTGATCTGGTCCCCCATCTGCACGCCGCCGATCAGCAGCGCCATCGAGAGCTTGTGATACTTGCCGTATTTCTCGAAATTTTCGGCGACCTGCATCGCCAGCTCGCGCGTCGGCTCGAGGATCAGCGACCGCGGCATTAGTGCGCGGCTGCGCCCATGATGGAGGATGTCCAGCATCGGCAGAACAAAGCCCGCGGTCTTGCCCGTGCCGGTCTGCGCGATACCGATCAGGTCCTTGCCCATCAGCACCGATGGGATCGCTGCCGACTGAATCGGCGTTGGCTCGTCGTAGCCACTGTCGCTGACGGCGCGTAGCAATTCTTCGGAAAGGCCGAGATCGGCAAAGGTCATTCAGGTTCCGGAAAATTCGAGTGAGCCGCGGCTTCTCTTGGCCGATGCGGCAATTCGCGTCAGCCGGCTATGCCGCACAAGTTTTGCTTGTCAAGAAAGTAGGTACTCAGGCGTTCGAATCCAAGTGCTCTCTTTGCGGCACCGGCCTAAGCTATCTCCGGACCTTGGGGACCAGCTGCTTGAACCGTTCGATCGTGCAGCTCCCGCCCATCCGCGAGTGGACAGCGTCCCGCCCAGCGCAGAGCCGATCATCCTCCGGCTGCAGATAAAAACCGCCATAAAAGTCGAGCGCCGGGCAATCCTCGTCGAGCTGGGCGCGAATTCGTGCGTGGTTCGCGAGAATGAAATCGACCTGTTCTGATCCCTCCAGCAACGCCCGACGGATCGAAGCGATGGGAACGCATTTCGGTCCCTTCTTCTCGATCCAGTCGATCTGCGGCATCAATGGCCGCGGCTGCACCGGCACTCGAAGGATGACTTCGTCCTGGAAGATCATCCGAGTCACCGTTTCGCCGACTGCAGCGGGCTGCGCGGTGATGAGTCCAAAGAGAAGGGGCCAGACGCCCCAGAATTCTCCTGCGCTCACGAACCGCCCAGCCCCATGAACTCGGCTTCGCAGCAAAGCCTTGAATGTTCAATGAACTGCGGCGATTGGGGCGGGGCACATATGGTGCGGCTTGCGTAACGGCCAAGAGGCCAATAGAGGCGCCTCGACATGTTTTCCCGGCAGGCGCGCGAGGGCCGCGACCGCAAGACCGGACCCCAGGAGAAGTCTTTCGATGGCGAGTGCCGCCCCAATCCCAAACCTGCCGTTGTTCTACAAGGAGATCGTGCCGCTCAACCTGGAGCAGCACGCGAGCATGAAGGTTCGCCCGATCGGCAGTCTTCCCGAGGCAGGACGGACCCATGCGATTCCGGTGACGGTCGATGAGTTCGCGCTCGTGCAGCGTTATTATCCAATCGTTTTCTCGGTGGGTGGTTCTCCCATTCCGATCGCGCTGATGGGCCTCAATGACGGCGTCAACGTCTTCCTCGATGACAACGGCCGTCCCCAGGACCCCAATTTTTACGTTCCTGCCTATCTTCGACGTTATCCGTTCCTGCTCGCCAAGCTTCGTCCCGACAGCGACGAGCTCTCGCTATGCTACGATCCGACCTCGGGCGCGGTGGGCAAATTCGAGCAGGGCGAACCGCTGTTCGAGGGCGACCAGCCCAGTCCGGCAACCAAGGCGATCCTCGAATTTTGCGAGCAGTTCGAGGCCGCGGGCTTGAGGACCAATGCCTTCATCGAGGACCTGGTCAAATCCGACCTTTTGATGGATGGCGAAGTCGCGATCCAGCCCGAAGGCTTCAACCAGCCGTTCGTCTATCGCGGTTTCCGCATGGTCGACGAGGAAAAGCTGCGCAACATTCGAGGCGACGAGCTAAGGAAGATCAACCAGAGTGGAATGCTGCCCTTGCTCTACGCGCACCTCTTCTCGCTGAGCCAGATGCGCGACGTGTTCGCCCGGCAGATGCAGCAGGGCAAAGCG
>Ga0157370_10001983_pt1 | contig 25156 bp, 23 predicted proteins | sample C35metaG_FD_113463 | JGI IMG/M metagenome (GOLD analysis project Ga0157370, IMG submission 113463) | Corn rhizosphere microbial communities from Kellogg Biological Station, Michigan, USA - C3-5 metaG | ecosystem: Host-associated > Plants > Roots > Rhizosphere > Soil | place: USA: Michigan...
CAGTCCATAATAGTTGGCGAAAAATGTATTCTGAGGAGATAAAGCTTGCGGATTCTCTCCGACATTAGCAGCCGCAAGTACCTCGGTAGCCGTCGTAGGCAGAATAAGGACATCTACGTTACCAAATACATCATCATTGGCGGTCTTGCGACGTTCGTCAATGCGCGTCATATCCGGATTCTCGTCAAATGGAGCTTTGACTGTAGTCATCTCAAAACCGATCCTCTCAAATACGTCAACAGTCTGTTCGAAGCAACTTCGGACAGCGTCAGTTGCACCAAAGTTCGATACAACTCCAATACGCTGTGTTGGACGTGCATCTTGCACTGTCGCGACTCGTGACGCGTTAGTGAGTACATCAACAATGAGGGATGTGTCAGCAACGTCTCTCGTTGTGATGCCTGCTGTTGCGAGTTTTAGAATCACATCATCAGCCTGTTCACCGTCTAAGATACCAGAATTATCGATGAGACCCCATGTACATTTATATCCCACGACACCACAGCAGGACGAGGGAAGACGACATGAGCCTACAGCGTCAGTATCAATCGTGGCAAAGCACATTCCAGCGGCAACTGCGGCTGCAGAGCCTCCTGAGGATCCGCCACTAATATACGCGTTGTTCCAGGGATTATGCACTGGACCATAAAAACTAACTTGCGATGTCGTCCCCATAGCTAACGTGTGCATATTCGTCTTGCCGATGATAATTGCACCCGCTTGCTTCATCTTTGCAACTGCTGCAGCATCCTTCTTTGGAACACGGTTTTGAAAATGCTCAAATGCCGCCGTTGTTTTGACACCATTCGTATCGTACATATCCTTAAACGCAACCGGTATACCATGGAGTGGGCCTCGCCACTTTCCAGCCTTAATTTCTTCTTCGGCAATTTTAGCGTCTGCGCGTGCTTGCTCGCCCATGACAGTAATGAACGCATTGAGTGTCGGATTGAGCGTTTCGATTCTCTCCAGGCACTCATTAACGAGATCTACTGGTGATACTTGCTGCTCTTTAATAAGCACACTGATGTCACTAATCGTTTGAAGGTAATGTTTTTTATTCATAATTTTAATGTAACATACTTTAATTATTAAAGTAAATATGTTATATTCAACTTATGAAACGTGTGGATCAAAAATCACATTGCCCAATAAATTTTTCCCTCGAGACATTCGGCGATCCTTGGTCTCTTCTTATCGTGCGAGACATAGTTTGTTATGGCAAGCGGACCTATGGTGAGTTCTTACATTCTAAAGAGGGGATTTCGAGTCGTATGCTCGCAATTCGCCTAGCATCTCTCGAAGAGGGCGGAATCCTAGTAAAAACGCCTCATGTGACAGACAAGCGCAAGGAAGTATATAATCTAACACCTAAAGGTGAACTACTAATCCCAATACTTATTGAACTAGCGACATGGGGAGCAACATTTGATGACCAAACCTCATCGCCCGGGGCGTGGATACAGGCTGTACAGGACGACAAAATGGGCTCAGGTCGTCTGAACCTCACGAGCAACTCAAAAGAGCGTCTTGCGTATTTTCTTAGTTCATATCATTCGGCGAGCGATAGCCGAATCTAGCTTCGGCGGATGATGTTAGATTGATTCTGGCACTGTGCCAGTCAGAATAAAAGTTATCAATTTTCTGTAGCTAGTATTCAAAAGCGGGTCGACCATCGGGCGTATGCCCAACGGTCGACCGACGCAAGCTTTACTTTTAGTAAATAATAGTGTATAATAATGTTGACAAAACAATCGTACGAATAGAACGGATTTGTCATGCCAACTGCTAGTGTCGAACACCGCAATAATGACGCTTATTGCGTCATTCGGTTCTCAGGCCAGATGGGCCTCGAGCCTACGCACGTGGCGAACGGCGAGAAGCTCGAAGCTCACGGCAAGCCAGTGAACGAAGCGACTCGACTTCTGATCGAAGCTCTCATGAGCACGACAGGAGTTACCGAAGTACGTGTCGTTGCGGCGATAGGAGAACCGGCGAGTTGCAATGTTACGGTAGGGTGGCGGAGCGTTACTTCAAGCCGAAGTGACGCCATCGCCACGCGTGTGGCGGTCAGCCAGACTGCCTGGAACACCGTGACTCAGTTTTTCCCGGAAATCGTCCTCAAGCGGGCATTCTGGGAACGCATTCAGTACTAGCCTTGGAGCCGAGGGACGGCGGCATTATGACCGTCCCGCGAGCCGTCATTTGACGGCTCTTTCTATTATTGGCGCATCGTTTTGGTCTTTTATCGGGCGCAGGGACAACATTGCCTCTACTATTACACCGACCAGCCTGACCGTTCCTGGAGCGCCGTTCTGGATGGCCGTAAAATAGCCTAAAGAAGTATCCAACCCCTCTCTACAAAAAGCATTAGTTCAAAAAGAGGTATCATATAGTTATGACAGGATTTACTCAAAAATATACAATCGTCCAACTTCTTGAATCAGTACCTGAAGGGACTATATATAAGCCTGCAGATTGGCCTCTTCATACAACACTCACCGATATTTTCGCTATCGACTGGGACGAAGAGACGCTATTACAAAACTGTATTCAGGAATCTCAAAAACTTCAAACAGTTTCTACAATAGCAGTAGAAGACGTATGGTTCGGCGACGAAAAAAATATTCAGGTAACACTACTTGAGAAGAATGAAGCCATCACCAAACTCCATCTTGAGCTCGTAAGCTTTTTAGAAAAAGGCAATGTACGATTTAACGTACCCGATTTTGTGGGAAACGGCTTTAAGCCGCATGTCACAGTTCAAAAGGACAAACGTCTCCATAAAGGTGATGAGGTGATCATTAACGCCCTAACTGTTATTGATATGTTTCCGGACAGTGATCCGTACCTACGTAAGGTACTGAAAACAATTCCAATTACTGCACCTAATTATAAGTGATTGCCGACAGACGAACTCAACGTGCTCAAACTCAACTGAAGTGGTATCATATAAGGCTCCCGCTTAGACTTTGACAGCCCTAGCTGTTAGCTGTGTGCTTAATTGCTGTGATAAGTGTTTCAAAGTAGAGTTCACCCTGAGGAACGAGATTGTGCGCTTCAGCATCTTTTACCATTTGTTCAAAATCATCAAGCAAACGCCAATCAAACGACTCAGCCTCACCATCATCGTGAGTGATCTTTTCATTACCCATAAGTTGGTATAGGTAAACGTGCACAATGTCATTGGGATTAACTGCAACAATCCTAGTGGAGTGAACGTAATGTAGTTTATCAGCTTTAAGCGTAAGACCCATTTCTTCCTTTGTCTCACGTAACGCAGCCTCAAGAGGCGCTTCACCCATATTAATGTGACCGCCTGCAGAGATGTGGTACCATCCAGGACGTGTACTTTTGGTTAGGGACCGTTTTTGGAGAAGGATAGCGATATCGTCACCGTCCTTTTTCCAAAACCACACATGTGCATTCGCAACAATGCGCGTTTTATCACGACGTAAATTTTCCGGCGTATCGCCCACACCCGGAATAGGTGTTCCATTATCATTATAAAGTTGCCAAATTTCATCTGTATGCATATGCAGTATTATGCCACAAATGAGACATACAGCGATAGGTTACAAGAGACTATTTTTACTAGCAGAAACTTCGTCTATCTGCGCCTGGGTAAGTGGCACCCACGGGGAGCCATCAGCATTCGATGATGCGGCAGCAGGGCTATTACCTTGATTCCACCATTTTGCCTGGTAGGGAACGCCACTGAATAAGACGCGCTGTCCCGTATCGTAACTCGTCGTTCCAGACCATTCAGGGTATGTGCCCGTTGGAAGAGTAGCTTGCTTTACCGGTTTTTCACCTGGCAGCACGGGGCCAACAAGTTCCCATGGCGTTTGCCATGATTGAAGCACGGGGCTGTCTGGAACGTCACCTTGTGTCCACCACTTTGCTTGATATACTGTGTGATGCCACACAACTTTCGTGCCTTCAAGATACGCTCCTGACGCTGACCAAATTTGGTACGGGCTTGATGCAGGATCATCAGCATCTTGCTTAGTCTGCGAGTTGCTCGATGTCGTAACCATACCTGCGTTTTGCACCAAACTACCATCAAATCCAGCCATAAGTAGACTCGCAAAGCTTTGGTTATCTTGCTTTACGCCGCTACAAGAACTTGAGACAATCTTAACGTCAACATAGTTGCTTCCACAGGTTAAGTCACGATTTAATGACCACATCGACATGCGGCTAACCTTGTGTGAAAGCGCGAACTGATTAAGAACTTTAGCATCATCGAGTGTAAAGACTTCATCAGCTGAGTCATTTTGACCAATCATCGGAGTAACACCCAACTTCGCCCACAAAGTATCATCACTTAATTTGATGCCAGCTCGCTGATACAAAATACCGAGTTGTCGTTCTGTTTGAATAAGTGCCGTCTCAGATGCTGCTGACATTGTTTGACCGCTTGGTAAGCTGCTACCAAAGTCCATTGTCATAATGTTAATGCCGGCAATATCTACACCTTTAGCCAGTAATTGAGCAACGCCATCCGTTCCACCCTGGTCAAGACCCTGAGAAGTAACAGGCAGAGTAACCCAGACGGCAAGTTTCTTACCCTCCGCTCGTCGCTCGGTTTGCAACTTCGCAATGGCAGTTGCACGCCTCGCTCCCGCATCAGAATTAGTGAGTCCTTGTCCTTCAAGATCGAGATCAATCGTATTTATATCATAGCGGTCAACAACAGACTGATAGGCAGCCTTTAGTTGCGTTTCGTCTGTACAATCGAGAGCCAGCTCATGGTTGTCAAGTCCACCAAAAGATACCGCAATGTGACCGCCTTGCTGCTGCAGACGTGCAATGCGTCGATCGAGATCGAGCGATGCGCTAGCTTGGTCCAGCGTATACGCAGCACCCCACGAAGGGGTACACGCACTAGATTTAGACGAAACGATAAACGATAGAATGGCATCGTGGTTTGCCGTTGCGCCAATTTGCTCAAACGCATAGGTTGGTGTTGCAGTTACATCTACATAACCAGCGAACCACGGTTTGGCTACGATGTTATCCTGTGCAAATTGCCATTTTTGATAGCCAACATAAGCAGTTACTGCAAGTCCGCACACAATAACTAGAGCAAGTGCCACACGCCATGGTGACAACCGACGCTGTGGTTCTGTAGAAATTTCTGGGGTTTTAATCTGTTTTTTATGCATTACAGATTTTGCCCTTCTTTGGCTGGAATAGCCTGATGGTTACGTAGAGCTAGCGGAACTGATTGGTTGGCATCTCCATGATAAAGTACGGCGCGCCAGTCAAGTGTTGGCCTCTCTTCTTGTATCGAAGCATTCGTCTTTGGCTTTACTTCAACATACAACCAATCCGTCATACCTACCCAAATATCAATAAGCGTATTGCCAATGCCAATATAGGCAAGAATAGCCCAGCATGCCACAAAAGCATTAAAGCCGGCGAATGCAGCATTCCCCCAATTTTGACCCATCACGTCTCGCCATAGGGTAAAAATAGAAAACCCAACAACGAGTAACGGCGCAACTACATAGAGGAGTGGAGACACTGTGCGATCCTTAACCTTAGGCGTACGTGCAAATGGAATCTTTTTGCCTGTCAGTGCCTGCTGTAAAGATTTTAATACCCCCGCCAAGTTAACAGGCAATAAAATGAGATTAAACCCGTAAATACGAAGCACATCGGTGCGCTTATACCCACTATATTTTAGGTCGCTTGCCATGGCGATAAAATAGGGAAGAGCGGCAAGAAGGACAAAAGGGCTGAGAAGACGACCATCATAAGGATAGGCTAGGAGAAATATTAACCCAAAGCTTGCCCAGGCAATAGAAGCCATGTAGTTGAGCCGGATGAATGTTTCCATACGCGAAACAGCCTCATTTCGGCGTTTACGCTCTCGTATTTGTGCACGCAATTTTGGCAATATGAGTAGGCCGCCATTTGCCCAACGACGACGCTGCACAATCAGCGAACCGAAGTCCGGTGGTGTCGCGCTATAGCTAAGGCGTTCCGGATAGTTAACGAGTGTCCAGCCGTGTAACGCAAGGTCGACACTCGATTCCGTGTCTTCAATAACCGTACGATCCTGAATATAGCGCCGAACTTCAAAACCACCAACCCATTCTTTTTCAACAATATCATCAAGCGCGCGCTTACGAATAACTGCATTCGCACCGACCCAGAATGTCGCGTTATAAAAGCTCATACCTTGGTGTAAAATATGTTGAATATCCGTTGTCGCTCCCGCTAGGCGTTCAATGCGAGTTGCCGCACCACGAAATGACGAGTATGGAGTTTGCGTAACGGCTACGCGAGCGTTATCCGGCTGCTGCAAAAAGTATACGAGACGAAGACAATATTCGCGTAGCAAAATTGAGTCGGCGTCTAGAGTCAGAAGGAAATCACTGTCTGGTATAAGAACATCGGAATCTTCTTCATCTTTCACAGCAATAAGCACCGATCCGTCAGGAGTTTGTTCAGTTCGGTATGCGCCTCCCATCAGGCCAATGTATGAATTCAGGTTCATCGCCTTATTAGCTTCGTGTGAAAGTGAAGCAAACTTTTTGCGTTCAAAAACTTCAATCTTGGCCTCGAATGTCCAGGCAAGGCGGCGATAAAGCTGATGGATGCGCTCGATTGGCAACAGAACGTCTTCCTCACATGAAACAGCCAACGCTTCACCTATAAGTCGAAGTTCCTTCGCAAGCTCTTGGAGGACTTGCTCCGTAAAAAAGACATCTACATGGTCATCGATGCGCTCACTTTTTGCCTGTTTATTCAACCAGTTGGATGCCCATACGTATTCATCAGACAGATCTCTAACAACCCCCCGAGGAGCGTAAGTAGAATGAAGTTGCTCACTTTCAAACCGTAATAATGCCGACATAGATCGTACACGGGGCTCCGATAGTTGTTTCATAATTTCCTTGCCAAGGCTACGCGTTTTTTCAAGCTGCTCGGCCACGACTGGATTAGTTGGATACGGTTTATCGTCAAGAAGTAAAACAACGCGAACATTTGGATATTCCTGCAGTGCCGCCGAAAGAAGTGTCTTACGAATTACTCCAGGCTCTTCTGCATATGAGGGCACGAGAACTGTAATTGAAGGCTGATTTTCGCTAAAATGTCGGTCAAGCTCGGCGCGGGGGACACGTACATGGCTCCTAAAACGCTGCAATGCACCCTGCCTCGCGATAAGATATATCAATGCCGAAAAAGTAAGGAAGGTTACAACTATAAGATATCCGATCGCCTGCATTGTAAACTGAAAACTATGTGGACCATCAAAAAACTGGCGCAAAATTGTTGACACAACGTACACGAGCCAAAATACAACTGTAAGAACTACGGCCAGACGGCTCAATGCAATCTTACGAGTTGAAGGTTTTTCGTGAACGATAGAAAGCGGCTCAAGCCGTCGTTCAGCACCCCATTGTCTTTTCCGGGCAGAGGGAATCTTTTGTTGTTTGCTTCGCATGGTCGAGATAAGTCCTTTCACTAAGAGCTTGCACGTCGATCGTACATTTAAATACCACTAGATACTATTGCATAGTTTATAACTTTTTTTGAATTAATGCAATTAGATTATATAAATAGTAAAAAGCTTATGTCTAATCGAATGTAGTAACCGCCAAATTAAACAACGTAACCCACTCGGCTAGCTTCATTTGAGAAGGTCTGATATCAGGCATAAGACCTGCAGCTTGGCGAGGTGTTTTGGCAAATATTTTTGGATCTGAAAAACAGCCTTTTATAAATTCACGATAGACAGGCATTTTTTCCTTAGGAATAAGCGGCTGTTCGCGGCGCACCATTTCGAGCAGTACCGTATCTACGTTGGGATGTGGCCAAAAGTCGGTTCGTTGCAAACGTTTGCGAATACGAACAGCAAAATTCGGACCTATCATCATACCAAGCTGCCCGGTAAAATGGTCAGAATCGGGAAGCAGCTTATTCGCAAATTGTTTTTGAACTACGAGATATACTGCTTCCGGCTGGTTATCTGCCTCGGTAATTTTATGAACGATTGGTGAACTAAGATGAAAAGGAATATTTGCAAAAATCTTATAGTTATCTTGAGGTAGTGGCATCTTTAAAAAGTCGCCTTGGTACACCTTCACGTTTGAATAGCGTTCCATGTTAGCTCGTAAGGTTGCAACTATACGTGGTTCGAACTCAACCGCCACTACCGCTCGAGCTCGCTCAGCAAGCACCGACGATATAACGCCACTTCCAGCACCTATATCATATACAAGATCCTTTTTAGAGATCGAAGAATGTCCAATAAGCTCTTTAATAAGTCGCGGACTACGTAGAAAATTTTGAGAATAATGGTCGAGTCGTTTCATAAAGCAATCGTTATTATACTATAACTATCTGATATCCGTCTGTTGAGAGGCTCCCTCTGCCGCCCTAGTTGATAGGGAAGCAGAGGAGTATGGTACGCGGAAGGATCAGCCGGTAGGTTTACCCAGTTCGCATCCACCTTTGAAGAAGCAGGTGGTTGGACTGGGGCACCCGCCGCAAGCGATGAACAACTTCGTCACCTCCAAGTGGCATTCGGGCGCGGTCATGTCGCGCAGTTCATTTGACCCGGGAGTCGAAATCGGCTCGTTGATCTCGCAGATAACCATAGACAAATTTTATCATAGGAGAATATCACCCCCAATTTGGTCAAAATGTGGTATGATTGCATAAATAGTAAAAGATTGGATTAAAACGCATGGCTAAGCATAAGAACTGGCATGGGGCATCCCGCAAGCGCCTTTTGAAGAAAAAGCTCAAATCGCTGAAGAAAAAGCTCACCCGCTCATAATAAATAAAGACAGACTTGTTCTGTCTTTATTTATTATGTGTCATTGCGTTCAATGACCTGTGGATTTGTATTGATAGCTGGCTGTGAAGATTTCGGTTTCGTGAAGTAGTTCACAATACCCGTCGTAATACCAACTGCTTCGTCGGAAAGTCGCGTAGAATTTGCCGCTGTTAGCTGTGCATATTCATTATCGCTCGTAATGAAAAATCCTTCACTTAATGCTGCGGGCATAGTAGATTCCGATAATACACCATCATCAAATTGAGCAATATTATCGTTAGTTGTTTGTAATTTGGATGCGACACTATCGAGGATACTTGATGCCAACGCTTGATCTTGGTTTTTGTAAAATAGAGCTGTTGAATAGTCCACCGTACTGTCCGAATAATCATTATGGTGAATGGAAACCATAATAGTTGCGTGTTGATTATTGCAGTATGTATACCTATCGCTATTAGAAAGTGTCTCATCGTTGGTTGTACGCGTCATATACACTTTATAGCCTGCCGTCTGGAGCGACTGCTCAACCTGCTGTGCGACTTGGAGATTAATATCGCGTTCTGTGATGCCGCCGTCACTACTTGTCGCGCCCGGATCGTCACCACCGTGGCCAGGGTCTAAGCAAATCGTCTGCGGTTTTGTGGGTAATACAGCGGCTGCGGCTGCCTGGGCGGTGTGAAAATTAAACCCGTGCGATATAAGACCATAGCAGGTATAAGTCAGATAGAGGACGCCGACTAGAACAAGGGAGCGAAAAATCAAACGAGACCTGCTTTTCTCTTCTTGCGCAGGACGTAAGCCTTGTGAAACAGGCGTGAAGCTCGAATATCTACCAGATACAAAAGGGGCGGTCTGCCTGCCTCGCACAACAGCTTCGTCATCTGATTTAAATGGTAATTTCATAGGGATAGGTAGAAGTGTAGGTTATAATAATAAGTTTTTGCTTAAAACAGATTACGCGTATAATTAAGCCATAAGTATTATGAATGACTTATTGCGTTTTGTTAAGAGCTACCCTTTAGTATCACTCGTGCTTGTCTGCGTGCTTATAAGCGTAGCTTTCGAAGCAGTTAACCTTCATAGCGGCGCAGTAGCCTTGCTCAGTTTCTTCTCGCTGGTCGTAGCTATAAAACTTGGCTACGAGATGGTCCTAACCCTGCGCGAAGGCCGATACGGCATTGACATCCTCGCTGTCACTGCCATTATAAGTACCATTGCTGTCGGCGAGCAATGGGCGGCTATTATTATTGTTTTAATGCTCACAGGCGGCGAAGCTCTTGAAGATTACGCAGCCAACAGAGCCAAGCGAGAGCTAAACGATCTTTTAGAGCGTGCGCCTCAAACTGCCCATAAAATCGTAGGTGATTCGACTGAAACAATTCCGCTTACACAGGTGAGAATAGGTGATCGTCTATTGGTAAAACCAGGCGAGGTTGTCCCGGTGGATGCCATGCTTGAGAGTCCGGCGGCCGAGCTAGACGAATCATCGCTAACTGGTGAAAGTTTACCCGTAACATACAGAAAAGGTGAGCAACTACTTAGTGGCTCTATAAATGGTAGCGAAGGTATTACTATTAAGGCGTTAAAGACCGCCGAAAAGAGCCAATACCAACAGATCATTAAGTTGGTTAAATCAGCTACTAGCGTACAAGCACCTTTCGTCCGACTAGCCGACCGTTACGCCGTCCCATTTACACTTATCTCTTTTACTATTGCCGGATTCGCCTGGGCACTCTCCGGCAATGCACTTCGGTTCGCTGAGGTATTGGTTGTCGCAACACCATGCCCGCTCCTCCTTGCTGCACCTATTGCACTGATTTCCGGCATGAGCCGGGCTGCAAAGAATGGAATCATCATTAAAAATGGCGCCGTCCTGGAACGACTGGCGGATATACGAGTCGTTGCATTTGACAAGACAGGTACCTTAACGCACGGCGAACTTGATGTACAAAAAATCTACGCGGCAAATGGTTTCAAAGATAGCGATGTATTAGCCTATGCAGCTAGTGCCGAACAACAATCTGTTCATGTTTTAGCCCAGGCATTAATTACCGAAACAAAAAAGCAACATATCACCATCCACTCGCCGACAAATGTCAGTGAAGTCATTGCTCAAGGAATTACGGCAACCGTACAAGGTAGAAAAGTACTGGTTGGGAAGTTCACTTTTTTAAAGCGTGATGGCATAAAAATACATGAAACAGCGCTCAAGTCTGGTGAGACTGCTGTATACGTATCGGTGGATGGCAAATTCGCAGGAGCAGTGACATTCAGCGACCGTATTCGACCCGAGAGTAAACAAGCCATACATGGGCTTGCGGCTATGCATATTACAAAAACTCTCATGCTGACAGGTGACTCACAGGGAACAGCCAGTCGCATTGCAAAAGAGGTTGGCATTACTGACGTTCATGCAGAATGCCTTCCGATAGATAAGGTCAATGTCGTACGGAACCTTTCAATTCGCCCCGTTATGATGGTAGGGGACGGTGTTAATGATGCGCCCGTTCTAGCTGTCGCGGATGTCGGCATGGCTATGGGTGCAAGGGGATCAACAGCAGCTAGTGAAACGGCGGATGTTGTTGTACTCGTCGACGATATTCTAAAGAGCACCCAGGCTATTCAGATTGCTAAGAAAACGATCAACATTGCCCTACAGAGTATATGGGTGGGCATCGCTATTAGTATCATCTTGATGCTAATAGCCTCCACTGGATTAATTCCGGCTATTGTTGGAGCTGTCCTGCAAGAAGTTGTTGATGTGATTGTTATTTTCAATGCGCTCAGAGCTCACGGTCCATGGCGTTTGCAGCGACACTAGCCAACTCGCAGGTGTGATCTACGTCATAGGTATAAAATAGCTAACAGAGATAAGGTGAGATTATATGATCTCATCTTTAAGTATCACCACTGAACGTTTATACAGACATGTTGGTAAGCCGATCCTCTTTAAGCTGTCGCCAGATAGAGTCCACAATGCAATCCTGTTACTCGGCAAGCTTACGCAGCGTAGTACAGTGCTTCGTAAACTCATCCGTAAGAGCTGGGCTTACCACAATCCAGAGGCTCTTAAACAAACGATTCATGGTATTACGTTCCAAAACCCCGTTGGCCTCTCAGCCGGATTCGATAAAAACTTTGCACTGCCACCGCTTATGCACGCTGTTGGTTTTGGGTTTATGGAAGGTGGTTCCATTACGTTTCATCAGTGCGACGGCAATCCACGTCCATGGTTTTACCGGCTACCTCATACTAAATCACTGGTCGTGTACGCCGGGCTTGCCAACGATGGTGTGGAGGTGATTACCCGTCGGCTACAAAATTACGACGGTCGCCAACTCCGTGACTTTCCCCTCAATATATCAGTAGCAAAAACAAACTCACCCCAAACCTGCACTGATGATGAGGCGGTCGCCGACTATATTGGGAGTCTACATTACCTACGTCGAGCTCGAGTCGGTGACATGATTACACTTAATATTTCATGTCCTAATACTTACGGCGGCGAGCCCTTTACAACGCCAGAGCGCCTTGAAAAACTGCTCACTGCAGTCGACAGACTCCACCTCGTCGTACCACTATTTATAAAAATGCCCAGCCACTTACCATGGCTAGAATATAATAAATTACTTCGCGTTATAGCACGTCACTGCGTTGATGGTGTGACGATAGGAAATTTAGCAAAAAATCGCGCCAAGGTGAATGCCAAGGACACACTCCCCGATACTATACATGGAGGCCTCAGCGGCAAGCCGACACAGAAAGATACAAACGAATTAATCCGCAAAACATATCTCACCTACGGAAAGCGCTTTATCATTATTGGCGTCGGTGGCATTTTTACAGCCAAAGATGCATATGAAAAAATTAAACTCGGCGCTAATTTAGTTGAGTTAATCACGGGTATGATTTTCGAAGGACCTCAACTAATAGGTCGAATCAATCATGACCTCGTGACTCTCTTAGAACGGGATAACTACAACCATATCAGTCAAGCAATCGGCACAGGCGCCTACTGGTAGAACGCTACATATAGCGTTTGTAGACTTTGTTACACCATTATATGTGATGTAGGTCACAGGTTAACGGATCACTCTTTTCCTATACTACAAAGTACTGCTTGTGAGGGCATGCTCCAAAAAGAAGAGCAAAAAAATAATACAAATAGGGGAGACAAATCAATGGTAAAAGATACCGCCAAATTAGAGACCGGCAAAAAGCGTACCGTAAGTACCACCGTGCGCACCTACGCCAAGTACTTGCCACAGACACAAAAACGCGATGGGCGCATTGTACCGTTTGAATTCGATAAAATAGTCGAAGCGATCAGCAAGGCACTTGTAGAAACCGGTGAAGGCAGTGGAGATGAGGCGATTGTCGTTGCGCATAAAGTTGCCGGCGAGCTGTTGTTAGTTGCTAAAAAATACAAAGATTTTGTACCAAATGTTGAATCTATTCAGGATGAAGTCGAGCGTCAACTCATGCTCACCGACTATACAGCTACGGCAAAGGCATTTATTTTATACCGCGAAGAACATGCCAAAAAGCGTCAACAAGAGCTCATGATCTCTCAGGAAATTCGCGATAAAATCGCCGAGAGCAGTAAGTATTTTAAGTCATCCTACCAAGAGTTTATTTTTTACCAGTTTTACGCACGTTGGCGTGATGAATATGGTCGTCGCGAAACCTGGAGCGAAGCGATTGATCGCTTCATAGACTATATGCGCAAAAAACTCGGCTCGTCACTGACAGATGAAGAATATGCTGAAGTGCGTGAAGCTATATTAAAACAAGATATCTGTCCTTCTATGCGACTATTATGGTCGGCGGGAAACGCCTGTGAGGCTAGCAACGTGTGTGCCTATAACTGTGCTTACATTGCGCCAGTCTCATGGGAAGATCTTTCGGAAATTATGTATGTCTCTATGTGTGGGGCCGGCTGCGGTTTTACAGTAGAACCAGAAAACATCGAAAAATTTCCACAAATCCAAAAACTGACTGGCAGGAAAAAGCCAGCAATTCTTGTTGAAGATAGCAAGGAAGGTTGGTGCGATGCATTCGTGCTTGCATGTCGCGCCTGGGCCTCTGGCTACGACGTTGATATTGACTACTCAATGGTTCGTCCTGCTGGATCACGCCTTATAACCATGGGTGGTCGTTCCTCCGGACCAGCTCCCCTCCGCGATCTCATGAACTTTACTCGCAGTAAAATGCTCGGACGGCAGGGTCGCCGCCTTACAACGCTCGACCTACACGATATTATTTGTCAAATTGGACTCATCGTCGTTGCCGGAGGCGTTCGTCGTTCTGCACTTATCTCGCTTTCCGCACTGGATGATAATGCCATGCGAGACTCCAAAAAGGGTGCGTTTTGGCAGACTGAAGGCCAGCGTTCGATGGCAAATAACTCAGCCGTGTACGAGGTAAAGCCAACAGCTGGTGAGTTTCTAGAGGAATGGACAGCCCTTGTCACCTCTGGCAGCGGTGAGCGCGGCATATTCAACCGCGGCGGCCTTGAGCAGCAGGTTCCTAAACGTCGCTGGGAAAAGTTAAAAGAACAGCCGCAGGTTGGCGTAAACCCATGTGGTGAAATTTATCTACGATCACGCCAATTTTGCAATCTTACTTCAATTGTCGTGCGACCTGAGGACGACATGGAAAACCTCAAACGTAAAATGCGTCTTGCCGCTATTGTAGGAACCTACCAAGCAACACTGACCGACTTTGGTTATCTTAACCAAGCGTGGCACGACAACTGCGAAGAAGAGCAGCTACTTGGCATTTCTATCACTGGCTACTACGACAACAAAATTGTCCGTAATGATAAGAACTTAGAGACCCTGCGCGAAGAAGCGATTGTAGCCAACCAAACCTACGCAAAGCGTCTTGGTAAAAGCCCCTCTACAGCCATTACCTGTGTAAAACCTCACGGCAACTCAGGTCAGCTCCTTGGTGTTGGGTCTGGAATGCATCCATGGTTCGCTAAATACTATATTCGCCGCGTCCGTATTAGCGTCAACGACCCATTACTCAAACTAGCTCAAGAGCAAAGCGTTCCAGTATTTCCTGAAGTTGGGTATTCGACTTCAACTACGACAACAATGGTGTTGGAGTTCCCGGTCAAGGCACCTGATCAAGCCATTATCGCCAAAGATGTGTCAGCGCTTGAAATGCTACATGAGTGGAAACGCCTGAAAGAGCACTTTACCGAGCACAACCCATCGGTCACTATTTATGCAAGTGACGATGAGTGGCTTAGTATTGCTAACTTCGTATATCAAAACTGGGATATAGTCGGTGGATTATCATTCTTACCTCGCAACGACCACATATACCAGTTAGCACCATACGAAGAAATTACCAAAGAGGAATATGAAAAACGCGCCAAAGCACTTGGTGCCATCGACTTTTCACACCTAGTCATCTACGAACAACAAGACCAAACCAATGGAGCAAAAGAGCTCGGCTGTGCAGGCGGAGTCTGCGAGCAGCAGTAGGTGCAATATATTAACGACAGCAGAACACCACCTAAAGTTTGACGGTGAATCACCACTCTAGGGGAGTGACCCTCACCACATCTGGAGAGATGTCGGTGAGGGCGTTATAACAACTCGATAATGCCGAGTGTTAGACAGTTACCCGGCAGCTGGTATGGTTGTTTCTGTAAGCCGAGCAACGATGCGCATTCTTACCGTGGGTTTGTAACGTAGAACAGGATGAATCCAGTTCTGACGCTTCTGCACTTATGACAACGCGTGTTTGTTGCCCAATTAACTGCACCACAATTGGTACATACCCAGGTTTCTTCCAGCTGTAGCATGATATTCCTTTCGGAAATGGTGTCGGGTCTGACTATACTAGTTTACCATCTCAAAAACCTTCGTTTTCAAGATAACACACTCTAATCCGAAATCTATTAATATTAAAGATCGCCGCCCAATAGGTCTTCTAAATTAGCATCCTTAAATAGCACAATGCCAAAGGGCTGAACTTTCACAAAACCATCGCTTTTAAGCTTATGCATCGTCCGGCTGATTGTCTCACGAGAGAGACCAGAGCGTTTAGCTAGGTCGTTTTCAGTTAGAGGAATCACCGTATTACCCTCGGAGTCCCGCTCACCAAATCGGTAAGCAGCATTGAGTATCTCGAAGATGAGGCGAGTGCGAGCGTTACCTCCCATAAGATGTGCCATACGTCGCAACAAGCCATCAGTGCCGCTATACACACGAGATAGAAGATCAAACATCACATCAGGATTATCCTTTATAAACGAGACTGCCTTTCGGGTGGGTGCTATGCGCACTGCCGCAGACGTTGAAGCTTCAAAAAAATAATAGTTTGGCGTCTTATTGATTGCCATAGACATCGGGAAGAATGCACCTGGTTTAAAAACATTAACCACAACTTCATTGCCGGCTGGTGAAATATCGTACTGCGTAACGGTACCCTCGACAATGTAAAAAACGTTTTTAAGTGTTTCGTCGGGACGAATTAACACCTCACCTTTCTCGAGCCGCTTAAGCGGGAAGGTATCGTAAAAATCTTGAATTGTTTTTTTAACCTCTTTATCCATCATCTTCCGTCTTACGATCATTGTACTATACGAGTGTAGTGTCGTCTAATTGTTTTGTTACACTAAGAGCCTCCTCTAATCAGTGCTCAACAGGAGGGATGCGTAAACATCGAGAGTGACAGGATTGGGATGGAGCGTAGGTGCTTATCTTGTTTATAACTATAAACATTGTATAATAAATACTGCCAACAATCCCAGAATCCACGAAAGAGCGCTCCATGAACATCGAGATCGTAATGTCTAGGCTGCACAGCGTTGCGTACACCACGGAGGGGGTAGTACTCCAGTTTAGCGAAGGCCATGTTGTCTCGACTGAACTGGCTCGCTACTTCTCCGCAAACGTCGCATGCGAAGTAACTCAGACCCAAAGACGCGCCCTAGTCTCTCCCAAGAACCAGGACTCTATCCACAGTTTTTGGAATGTCATCCGTGACCTCATCGATCGTGCGGGAGGGCAACCCGTTGCACAAACGGAGCAACTTTTCGACGTGCTTGATGAGATCCCTCCGGAGTGATCATGCGCTAGGACTGGATTTGCATCCACCCGACACGCCGCGATAAGAGCCATCAGGACGGAATGACGGCAACCCCATTGACATCTCTCTTAGTGATGAGATGTCAATGGGGAGTACGACCTAAGTTTAGAATAGAGCAATAGGATCATCACATACAGTCCTATGTTCACCTTCAAGAGATACTTACATATTGAAAAGGTCGGCTTCTCACATTAAGCACGCGAGAAGCCGACCGATCGTCGAACGCGGGTACTACGCAGTGAAGATGATGTCGTATCCGTTACGACAATCACTTTCCTTACGGACCGTCCATCCCGCTTGGATGTACTCGGCGATGACCAGGTCGACTGCTGCCGGCAGGTATGATCCTTGGTACACCGAGAACCTACCGCTGTTGGCCCTTCTGGCTGACGCCATCGCCTCTTCGATCGCCTCGCGGAGCTTAGTCGCCGAGTCGGCAACATCGCTACCTTCGATACGCTGACGGTTGAATTCGTCGCGTGACGTGATGGCCATTTGTAGCCCTCTCTCCGTATAGTTCGATGGGCATGTTTCGACATTATATTTATAGTACCTTATTATAATAAAGTCAAATCAAGGTGCCTCCATTTCACTCAGAATTATCATAACCAACTAAACGACTATGAGAAGAGGAGGGGGCTTGATGCCTTTACAAAGACTAGTCGTGCCCCTAGGTCATAAAGCATAATATCAACCTCAAGGCTAAGTACAGTCCGCATGACGTAGGGGCCAACTCTTACGCCCGATCACACCACAAGATTGAAGTTAGATCTAAAATAGACGACGACTACTTAGGAAGCAAGATACTGAAAACAGAACCTTGTCCGAGCGTGCTTTTTGCCGTCAACGTACCGCCAAGCTCGCCGATAATTTTAACAGCAATAGCAAGCCCTAAACCGTGACCAGACGCCTGGGAACGTGACCTATCAGCCCGATAGAATCTATCAAACATGTGCTCCATATCCTCTTTAGCCATGCCGTAGCCTTCATCTTTAATATGAAGGATGACATGTTTTTCCGTCGCTTCAGAGGAAAGGTAGATGTTTTTATGAGGTTTGCTGTACTTTATTGCATTATCAAGCAGGATGACAACCAGTTTGGTTAGTTTGTGTTCATTACTTATAATTGGAACTATCTCGACATCGTTACGAAGTACAATATGATGTTCATCCGCAAGTGGCCTGATTTGATCGATCGCAGCCAGAACAATTTTGGACAAGTCTGTTTCTTTCTTCTTTCCGACAGTTCCACTGACTGCAAGATCTAATAGGTTATCGCTCAACTGTTTGAGTTGATTGAGATCGCGCACGTTCTGTTCGATGCTTCTGCGAGCATCAGCTACGGTCAATTGCTTCTTACGAAGGGTGACTTCATTCGTAAGAAGGAGACTTGTTAGCGGCGTACGAAGTTCATGGGACGCATCAGCAATAAAACGCTCCTGCGTTCTCATAACGCTCTCAATAGGTTTAAGTGTTTTACGAGCCAAGAAATAGCTGACGCCACTGCCTGCAAATAGTGCAAAAATGTTGAGTAGCACAAGATTCATCACCAAGCCTGCTTTTGTGTTCTCAGCTTGTTGCTGAAGCCACTCATTTATTTCGTGATCTGGGTCGTGTAAATAAACTTCCGAGTATGTATCCGGGTTTGGTCTTTTCGCAAGCTCACGGACTGACGTGCTATAGAAAACAGCGCTAAAAGCGATACTCATGATCATAATGATAGCTAAGTACGAAGCGCTCAGTCGAAAAGTGGGAGACTTTATAAACATACGTAAGTTCATACAGTCTCACTTATTTTATAGCCAAAACCACGAACTGTATGGATGAGTGCTCTGCTAAACGGCTTGTCTACTTTTGCGCGCAGGTACGTAATAAAAACTTCAAGAGTATTTGGCAAAATATCAGCATCAAAGTCCCATACGTGCTGCATGATCTCTTCTTTGCTACAGGCACGTTCTGGGTTTCGCATGAGGTATTCCAAAATTGCATATTCCTTCCGAGAAAGGTCTATCACTTTACTAGCGCGCGTAACCGTACGACTCGCCGTGTCGAGCTTAACGTCTGCAATACTAAGTGTATCCTGCAACGCTTCTTTAGGGCGGCGCAGCAACGCGCGAAGTCGCGCCAACAATATATCAAAAGAAAAAGGTTTACCCAGATAGTCATCCGCACCAGCGTCAAGACCTGTCACGATATCACCATTTTGCGTTTTTGCGGTTAACATCAAAATGGGGACGGCGACTTTGTTCTCGCGTAGCTCTCGACATATCGCAATACCGTCCTTTGAAGGTAACATCACATCTAGAACAATTACATCATATGGCTCGTAGAGGGCCGCTCGAAAGCCGCTTTCGCCGTCATGTTCAACATCAACAGCATAGCCTTCTTGTTCAAGACCTTCTTTAATAGCGCTGGCAATAGTTACGGCATCTTCAACAACGAGTATTCGCATACTGCAAGTATACACCAGTTATCCTTAACGAATCTTTAAGAACGGTTCCGTATTATAGAGGTATGAGAAAGACAATCGCCATACTTGTTATCGTCACTCTTCTTGGTATCGTAGCCGCCTACGAAGTACCTGCTGGTGGCAAAAAAACTACCGCATCGACCACCACTTTAACCACCCAAACAGCCCCCTCAGCAAGCCAATCTAGCTCGTCGAGCACAGCTACGACACCAACAGCCACCACGACAAGCGCTACATATAAAGACGGAACCTATACAGGCTCTACGGCCACAAATATGTACGAAGATATTCAGGTTGCTATTACCGTTAGTGGCGGCAAAATAACAAATGTCACCACACCGGTGGTAAATAGCGACAGTGGCCACTCAGAGCAGATCAATAACTACGCGATTCCACAACTTAACCAGCAAGTTATTTCTAACCAAAACGCCCAAATTGACGGCGTTTCCGGAGCATCCTACACCACACAATCCTACACGCAATCACTCCAGGCTGCTCTCGATCAAGCAAAGGCTTAAGATGCGACGAGTAGACCATATTATGGGAATTCCCATAAGCATTGATGCACCTGACACCACCGACATGTCTCTTTTTGAGGCTATTTTTGCGCGACTACGTGAAATAGATGAGGTTTTTAGTACCTACAAACCCGAAAGCGAAGTTAGTAGATATAGAAGAGGGGAACTGCACGACGAACAATTGAGCAGTGAAGTAAGACACATAAAGCAGGCTTGTAAGGACTTCGAAAATAGAACAGCTGGATATTTCTCTGCCTATTACGACGGCAGTTTCGATCCGACAGGTTACGTAAAAGGATGGGCAATTCGAGAGGCAGGCAAGATCCTCGAACAGCACGGCGTTCGCACGTATTTAATTAATGCAGCTGGAGATATTCTAGCCGCCAGTATAGGCGAGAAAACTTGGAATATCACTCTACAAGATCCTTTCAACCGTCAAGCATCACTCGGTACGATCGGTCTTAAAAATGGCGCCATCGCAACGTCAGGTACCTACGAGCGTGGTAATCATATTCTTAATCCACACACAAAACAACCTACAAGCTCCATCATCAGCGCAACGGTATACGGTAGAGATATTATCACTGCCGATGTATTCGCGACTACCTGTGTGGCCATGGAGGCTGATAAAGCGATCGACTTCATAAACCAGAGAGAAGGTTACGAGGCGCTTTTGATCGATGCGCACGGATTAGTTTTTGTAAGCAAAAACTTTTCTAATGCCTAGTAGGCGAACCGTTCGGTAACAATATTTTCAGAGGATACCCCGAGTTGTTTGAGGTTCTTAACCAGTGCCTTTGACATACCATCAGGACCACAAATATAAATAGTCGTATCTTCATGCGCCACACGACTCAAGACATCATTGGTGATACGCTGGCCGGCACTATCAACAAAAAAACTAATCTTAAGGCCGTACGCCTGCAGTTGGCGTAGCTCATCACTAAATGCAACGTCCTCTGGCGTGCGAACAGCGTATAAAAGCAAAACATTTTTACCATCATGAAGTAACTGACGAATGTTAGAGAGGAATGGCGTAATGCCAATTCCGCCTGCAATAAGTACAGTGTTGGAAGTTTCGGCTGCGCGGTCGGCAGTAAAATTACCGCGAGGGCCGTCGACCATAACGTAGGAGCCAGCCTTAAGCTTCATCAGGCGCTCTGTATAATCTGGGCTTGCTTTGATAGTAAACCGCAACACCTCCATGCCAGGAGAAGATGAAAAAGAGAAGGGATGAGCTTCATACCATAGGCTCGGCGTCATAAAGCGCCATGTAGCATACTGACCGGCCTCGTAGTCAAACTCGCGTAGGTTTTTACCTGTCAGTACGACCGAATATGTGTTGGTAGCCGTTTTCTCAATCGATAGGACTTTAAAGCGATGTTTTACCAATAAAGCAAACTGTCGAACGACTCGATACCACGCCCACACAGCAAAGGCTAAAATATATAACGCGTACCAGTAAGCAGCGAACCAAAAGTTAGCAATAAAATCGCCACCTAATTTAATTTGATGCAAAAAAGAAAGTAGAATACCAAAATAAATCGTTAAGTGTACGAGATACCAAATCTCATACCGCATCTTAGTGCGAATCATATGGATAGAAACCGCACCCGCTCCAAAGAATATGAGCGTACCTAAAGTAGCCCAAAGCACATCCTCATATTGACTGCTATTAAATACTAAAAACTGCGACCAGAGTGAGAGGTGAGCGGACTCAGCATAGCCTACTAATTGATAACCAAAATGCCCTGAAATAGAAACGAGTAATGTGTAGCCATTTAGGCGATGAAGATCCGAAATCTCTTGAAGATCAAAGGCACGTTCAATGAACGGTATACGACTCATTAGAATAATCTCAACTACCACGCTCCAGCCAGCTAGCAAGCCAAAAAGACGCCCGATAGCCATAACCCGGTCATTTGCGCTGAGGATTGAGGTCATACTGCCGAACCACCAACCTAAAAAGAGGATAAAAAGGCTGATAATCACCGCTACATAAAAGCCGGTTCTCATGGACTGACGATAGGTTGTTGCTGGTTGCATTGCCTTTAGTATGTCAGGTGTAGCTTAAGATTTGACTAAAGGCCTATTCGTTCATTGACGAAGCATAAGCACCATAGTACAGTAAAAATAACAATGAAAAGAAACACGGACGGCTTTACGCTCATTGAACTTGCAATTGTTATTGTTATTATTGCTATTTTGTCGGCAATTACTATTTTTACATACACAAAAGTTCAGGTTAACCAACGAGATACCGCCCGAAGTTCACGTGTCAACGTCATATCTGAGGCATTAGAGAAATACTATGCAAAAAATGGCGAATACCCGAGCTGCGCCAATATGACCCAAAGCGGAAGCCAGGTAGGTACCTTACTGGGCCTCGACCAGTCTATCCTCGTTGCCCCTACCGCCTCAAGCAGCACAACCAACTCAATTAGCACCTGCGCGGATCTTACTGCTGGTATCGGTGGATCTGATATATATGCCTACGCGGGTGGGGATGGAAGCACTGCTTGTTCGACAGGTAGTGCATGCGCAACCTACAAGCTTGAGTATCGTCAAGAAAGTACAGGGAGCATTATTACTGTAAGTGGCCAACACGCGGCGGCAGCTACGCCAGTAAGTACACCGTCGGCTCCTGTCATGACCGCAGCGATGTCAGGCAACAACGCTGTGGGAACAACAGGCACTGTCACTTGTGCCGTCGGAACGCCACAATACCAAATCCAATATTATTCATCGAACACGGGTTCACCTGGTACGTGGTCAAGCTGGAGTGCATGGTCACCAACTCAGTTGACGTATACTGTAGCAGCCAGTCAAGGCTACCAATACGGCTTCCAAGCCCAGGCAGAGTGTTATGACGGAACGAATACCAGTGCCGCCTCTCCCGTTAGCAATACCGCGACAACCGTGCGACCAATTGCAACACCCGTTGCGCCAACTTATCTAAGCCCGGCAACATTCAGCTCAAACGTTAATGCAACAGTTAACTACTCTTCATCCTGTCCGTCTGGAACATCGATCCTTAACGGCACGTTCCGAACTCAAGCCTGGACTGGTGGACAATTTGGACCACACCCGTTTGGATACCTTGACTCATGGCAGAATGTCGACACCGTTAATCATAACGTCTCATACTGGGGTAAATACGAGTGTACAACCCCATACGCAACCTCAGCCTACTCTCCTGAATCATATAATTCTATCTTGGTATATCACCAATAAGGCTTTAGCGATGAATAACGATCACCAAAAACGAACTCAGCTGGCCCGACGAATTATCCTCATTGTAGTGACTGCTATTGCCATCATTGCAATTGGGCTTGGTGTTGCACTCTTACTAAAAAATATTAAAAACTTGAGCGGAAACACTTCACAAAATATCAATAATTCACAATCAACCGCCCAAAACACCCAGAACGCTGCCTCTATTGTTAGCTCGTACATGGCACCGGATACCATTCGCACGCTTACATCCAGTTATCGAGCCCAACAAGACGCTTCCTCTACGTCTAGCATCGACTATCAAGCAGATGGGCAATCCTTTGCCGTTAACATAACGACGAGCCACTATGCGCTCTTTACACCCACATCCAGTGCTGGTGCTACTGATCCGCAAGACATCCTTGCGCAGACAACGACATTCATGCAGGATCATGGATATCAAAAGGCCGACATTGCAGGGGTAGTCACTGACCCAGCTCAGCCGACCGTCACGACCTACACAAATCTCGGTGCAACGTGTCAGCTTACAAGCGCGCCTATGAGCACGCCACCCTTCTATATACTGGCCTGTACAGACAAAGCAGACATTGATAAAGAATACGCAACCATCAACAAGCTCCTTGATCTTTACAAGAAGGTTCACCAGGTTGACGTATTTACAAAAGCTATCTCTAACACTATTACGTCTGGCAATAAATCAATGACGACCATTGCACTCATCAACCCACACACTCATCCTATTCTCTTATTTGCAGCGATAGACGGAAACTGGGAATACATCGGTAACGTTGGAGATGGAACCAACGCAACATCAAACGGTAAATACGCGTTGACACCAGATATCCAAGCAGCCATCAGCAATCCAAAATATGGCGATTTCTTAACACATAACCTCCAATAGTAGCCCTCCACTATGTGCAAGTATCTAGAAAGACTTAGTCGGCTCGCCCTCATAGGTTTTCATTCTCCCAAAAACCGTACTTGTTATTGTCTTCTGATACCAGCTTAACGGCTAAGATTGTTGAGATAATCCAACACCAATCTCAATTGTCGTTTGACACATATTTTATAAATGTGATAGTATTGTCACCGTCACAAGGCGTGGCACCGAGAGGAGCGATCCTGATGGCAAACGACAACGAGAGCACCTTCAAAGCCTACGGGTTCGAGACGGTGCAGACCGACAACGGTGGCGAGAGCCAGAACATGTTCGGCTGCGACGGCGACAACCACGCCGTCTCGAAGGACGTGTTCACCGTGGTCGGTGACGAGTACCCGTCCGACTACGAGACCGAGACCATCGGGCTCTGCGACGGCACCTGCGTCGACGGACTGGCCAACCCCCACAACCACGGCAGTGGATTCCTCCACACCGTGGTGAAGTCGGAGCTCGTCTCCAGCTGACGCGGTCGGACAGCCTAGGTCACCAAGGTGACGACACCCCACCGACATCTCTCCCACAAGGGAAGATACGTCGGTGGGGACTACCACCTAAGTGTTTAATGCAGTATTGAACCTTTAGGTGGTTTTATATAGGAGGGGTTTAAATAGATTTTGGTTATCTTAAAACAGGCAATTATTGAGAATAGTTGCCTGTAGTGAAAAGACTGAAAGCAAAATAAAATCTAGTTTATCGGCCGTAGGAGCTCGAGCCGTATCCACTACGACCGCCCTCGGACTGACTATTACTAAGCCGAAAAATAGTATTAAGGAGACCCGTAACACCAATCACAGCAAGGAGGACACCACCGCCATACTTTAGAAATTCTTTTCGGTCCATTTCTTTGCTCATAAGTTGAGCGATTTGATTATTCTTTATCATATCTTTTTGCTTTTTTATAACCTTCTATATCTATTTAAACAAAGCTAAAACGCTTATGCAAGGGCTTAATCGACAATTTGACGCGGTACGAATGCAGTAGCCCGTTGTGGCGGTGTTAAGCGAGACCGAGACGAAGGAACACTCGCTCTCATGTCAGTAATTAGTCTGCGTTCTGTGCGTTGCATCGACTGAAATCCAGCATGA
>Ga0157370_10001985_pt1 | contig 25146 bp, 18 predicted proteins | sample C35metaG_FD_113463 | JGI IMG/M metagenome (GOLD analysis project Ga0157370, IMG submission 113463) | Corn rhizosphere microbial communities from Kellogg Biological Station, Michigan, USA - C3-5 metaG | ecosystem: Host-associated > Plants > Roots > Rhizosphere > Soil | place: USA: Michigan...
GACCGCTGCGACCGCTGCGACCGCTGCGACCGCGGTGGCCGCATCGGCTGTGCACCCGTTGCTGCGACGGCTGGCGTGGGCCGTCTGGGCGGTCACCTATGCCGTCTTCTGCGTCGGCACGATCGTGACCGGCAGCGGGCCGCATGCCGGTGACCCGTCAGCCCGCCGCATCGCCATCAAGCCGGCGTCGATCGCCCAACTGCACGCCGATCTGGTGATGCTCCTGGTCGGATTGGCGCTGGCGCTCGCAGTAGCAGTGACCGCGAGCGGCGCCGGGCACGCAGTCCGGACGACGACCCGAGTGCTGATCGGCGCGCTGGCCTTCCAGGCCGCAGTCGGATTTGCGCAGTATTTCGACAAGCTGCCGATCGGGCTGGTCGAGTTGCACCTCTTCGGGTCGGCGGTGATCGCGGCGGCAGCAACCGCCGTCGTCGTCTCCATCACGCGTGATGAGAGCGCACCCATCATCAAACGTTGAACCGCGCAACGAATCGGTCGCGCAGCGCGCTCGCGAGGTTACGCCTAGGTAACAGATACATTCCGAACCGTCCTAGAGCCGTGGACCCTCTTACGGCGAGGGCCCGTCCTGCATATGTTGTGCCGCACAACAACGGGCCGTCCTGCGGGGCACAAGCTCCGCGCCCGAGAACCAAAGGGGACCTGCATGAACAAGACTGCGATCCGGCTCGCGGCTGTTGCCGCCGTTGCCGGCCTCGGCATTGCCGGGTGCAGCAGCAGCAAGAAGACCGGTTCGGGTACCTCGAGTTCGCCCGCCGCGTCGACCCCGGCCTCGACCGGTGGCAGCACCAGCGCGGCACCGTCGTCGAGCAGCGGTGGTGGTGGTACGGCGAGCGGCACCGTGGGTGTGATCCTCCCCGACACCCAGTCGTCGACCCGTTGGGAGACGGCCGACCGTCCGGCGCTGCAGAAGGCGTTCCAGGACGCCGGCATCAAGGCCGACATCCAGAACGCGCTCGGTGACAAGACCAAGTTCCAGAGCATCGCGCAGGGCATGATCCAGGAGAAGGTCAAGGTCCTGATCATCACCGACATCGACCCCTCGACCTCGATCACCGTCGAGCAGCAGGCGAAGGACGCCGGCATCCCGGTCATCGACTACGACCGCCTCGTTCTCGGTGGTCGCGGCGTCTACAAAAAAAAGAACGACGGCGTCACGGTCGGCCAGGAGCAGGGCCAGTGCCTCTCCGACGCGATGACCAAGATCGGCAAGCCGACCGGCCAGGTGATCTGGATCGACGGCTCCCCGACCGACAACAACGCCACGCTGTTCGGCCAGGGCGCGCACGAGGTGCTCGACAAGACCCAGCTGAAGAACGTCGGCGAGCAGAAGATCCCGAACTGGGACAACGCTCAGGCCGGTACCACGTTCCAGCAGCTGCTCACCGCTAACGGCGGCAAGGTCGACGGCGTTTACGTCATGAACGACGGTATGGCGCAGTCGGTCATCACGGTCCTCAAGACCAACGGCCTCAACGGCAAGGTGCCGGTGACCGGCCAGGACGCCACGAAGGAAGGCCTGCAGAGCATCCTGCGCGGCGACCAGACCTGCACCATCTACAAGGACGCCACCAATGAGGCCAAGGCCGCAGCCCAGCTCGCGGTCGACCTGATCCAGGGCAAGACCCCGGATGGCCTTACCAACTCGCACGACCCGAAGGGCAACCGCGACGTCCCGTCGATCCTGCTCAAGCCTGAGCTGATCACGGCCGCCAACGTGGGCCGCCCGATCGAGACCGGCGCGGTTCCGTACGCGGACGTGTGCACCGCCGACGTCAAGGCGCTGTGTGACAAGGCCGGGATCAAGGCTCCCTGAGCCCGCATGAGTCGTCCGGTGCAGCGGCTGCTTCACGCAGCCGCTGCACCGGACACTTTGCTGCCGGGGGCTAGGCGCACCTAGCCCGGGCCGCGCGAGAGGTCGCAGAATTTGCGCGCGGATAGGCCCCCTCTTCCGCGTCCGGAGGCCTATCTTCTGGATGCGTAACCCCGACAGCCGGGCAAGCGGAAGTCCCGAGTTCGAGATCAGCGAGAGAGGTCGAAGGTGGCTCAAGGTGGCTGACGCCCCTATCCTCGCGATGCGAGGCATCAACAAAAGCTTCGGTGCCGTGCAGGTGCTGCACGACGTCAACTTCAACGTCTACCCCGGCGAAGTGATGGCGCTCGTCGGCGACAACGGCGCGGGCAAGTCGACGATGGTCAAGTGCGTCGGCGGCATTCACCCGATCGACTCGGGTGAGATCCAGTTCGAGGGCCAGCCAGTCGCGATTCACAGCCCGCGCGACGCTGCGCACCACGGTATCGCGATCGTGTACCAAGACCTCGCGCTGTGCGACAACCTCGACATCGTCGAGAACATGTTCCTGGGGCGCGAGCTGTACCGCCCGATCACCCGCGCCCTCGATGAAGCCAAGATGGAGCAGCGGGCCCGCGATACCCTGACCAGCCTTTCGGTCCGCACCGTCAAGTCGGTGCGGCAAGTCGTCAAGAGCCTTTCCGGTGGCCAGCGCCAGACCGTGGCCATCGCCAAGGCGGTGCTCTGGCAGAACCGCGTCGTCCTGCTCGACGAGCCGACCGCGGCGCTCGGCGTTGCCCAAACCCGCCAGGTTCTCGACCTCGTGCGCCGGCTCGCCGATAGCGGCATCGGCGTCGTCCTGATTTCGCACAACATGAACGACGTGATGGAGGTCGCCGACCGCATCACGACGCTCTACCTCGGGCGGGTCGCCGCCGAGGTCAAGCGAGCCGACGTCACCTACTCCCAGGTCGTCGAGCTCATCACCGCCGGCCGAACCGGCAACATCGGACTCCAGCCCGCTACTGCGGCAGAAAGCGCGTAGGCCGCCGATGACCACTCCAGACACCCAGGATTCCGCCGGCGCCAACCCGCGCGCGACCGACGTTGTCAGCAGCAAAGGCGCACCGGGCACCACGCCGTCCAACGACACCGTCACCTTCGTCGGTGACGTCGGCGTATCGACGCTGAAGGACGCCGTCCGGGCTTACATCGCGAAGGTTCGCGGTGGCGAACCGGGCGCCCTGCCGGCGCTGTTCGGCCTGATCGTCCTGGTCGTCTCGTTCAGCCAGCTGTCGAAGGTGTTCTTCACCGTCGGCAACCTGGCGAACCTGACCGGCCAGGCGGGCTTCACCATCATCTTCGCGATGGGCCTGGTCTTCGTCCTGCTCCTCGGCGAGATTGACCTGTCGGCAGGCACCGCCGGCGGTCTGTGCGCGGCGACGATGGCGATCGTGCTTAGCAAGAACGGCGACTTGCACGCCCAACTCGGTGGCGGCACCTACGGCGCGGCAGTCCTTGCGATGTTCTGCGGGCTCGCGATCGCCGTGTGGCAGCGACTCTGGCCAGCCGCGCTGACCGTCGCACTCGGGCTCGTGGTGATGTTCACGCATCTCGGCGCGCACGTGTGGATCGGCATGTTCCTCGCCATCGCAACCGGAACGGCGATCGGCTGCATCGTCGGCTCGCTCGTCGCGAACGTCGGAATCCCGTCGTTCGTCGTGACGCTCGCCTTCTTCCTTGCCTGGCAAGGCGTGATCCTGCAGTACGAAGGCAAGGGCGGCGCCATCAGCATCGGCCCGTACTTCCCGGTTATCGCGATCGCGCATCGAAATCTGAGCGTCTCGGCCGGGTGGATCATCTACGCGCTCGCGCTTGCGGTGTACGCCTTCGTGACGATCACGCGATCGATGCGGCGCCGCAGCCAGCGGCTGTCGGCGGAGCCAATGGCAGTCGTGGTAGCACGGCTCCTGGTGCTCGCCGTCGTCGGCGCGGTGGTGGTCTACTTCCTCAACCGCAACCGGCAGCCGAACTCCGATGCGGCGCCAATCCAGGGCATGCCGTACGTCGTCCCACTCGTGCTGGCGCTTCTGGTGATCCTCTCGTTGTTCCTCGCCAAGACGAGATTCGGGCGGCACCTGTACGCCGTCGGCGGCAACGCCGAAGCCGCTCGCCGCGCCGGTATCGACGTCCGACGCATGCGTATCGCAGCGTTCGCGATCGAGTCAGCGCTGGCCGGTCTCGGTGGCATCGCCCTGGCCTCGCAGATCGGTGGCGTCCCGCTCGACATCGGTGGCAACAACACACTGCTGCTCGCAGTCGCCGCCGCCGTGGTTGGTGGCACGTCACTGTTCGGTGGTCGCGGCCGGATCCGTGACGCCGTACTCGGCGGGGTCGTGATCGCGATCATCCCGAACGGCCTGCTGCTCCACCCGAACATCAACGCGGCCTACCAGTACGTGATCACCGGCGCCTTCCTGCTGCTCGCAGCGGCAATCGACGCCTTCGGTCGCCGCAAGCAGAACCGCTGACGCTGCAGTCGGGCCGGGCAGACGATTCGCGGGTGTAAATGTGATGACGACGTCGCCCGGCGCGACGCAGGACGAGATTCGGCGGCGCAACGTCAGCACCTTGTTGCGGCAGGTCCATGTTCACGGTGCGCTGTCACGCGCACAGCTCACCGGGTTCATGGGCCTCAACCGCAGCACGATCAAAGCACTCGTCGGTGAGCTGACCGACGCCGGGTTGGTCAACGAGACCATTCCCGAGACCGGGCTACGGGCTGGGCGGCCGTCGCACGTCGTCGTGCCGAGATCAGACACGGCGTACGTGCTCGCCGCGAATATCGGCGTCGACACGGTGAGCGCGGCGGCTGTCGGGCTCGGCGGCGTGATCCTCGCCCGCCGCGAGTACCGCCTCGCGGGCCTCGGCGTGAAGCCGGACGTCGTGGCCAACCGGCTCGCAGCTGAGTTCCGTCGGCTGGAAGCAAAGCTGCCGCTCGGCTCATGGCTGGCCGGCGTGGGCGTCGGCGTGCCCGGCGTTGTGCGCCGAGCCGACGGTTGGGTCGAGTTCGCCCCGAACATGATGTGGGAGGGCGTGCCGTTCGGCGAACTGCTCGCCACTCGCCTCGACGTTCCAGCCGGGGTAAGGGTCGGCAACGACGGCGATCTGGGTGCGCTCGCGGAGCACGTGCGCGGCGCCGGCCGCGGCATCGATCACCTGCTGTATTTGGCAGGCGAGGTCGGCATCGGCGGCGGCATCATCGTCGACGGCCGCACGGTCGCCGGTGCGCAGGGCTACGCAGGAGAGTTCGGCCACATGGTCGTGCACCCGGACGGCCGCCGCTGCAGGTGCGGCAGCCTGGGCTGCTTCGAAACCGAGGTCGGCGAGGAAGCCGTCCTCGTCGCGTGTGGGCGTGACGCGAACGGCGGGCGCGCGGCTCTCGTCGAGGTGTTCGCAGCTGCGAGCAAAGGCGAGCAGCGCGCGGTGGACGGCCTGAACGGCGTTGCCGAATGGGTGGCCCGTGGCCTGGCCAGCCTGGTCAACATCTTCAATCCCGAGATCGTGATCCTCGGCGGCCCGCTTTCGTCGCTGTTCTTCCTCACCGGCGACGTGATCCGGTCACGCGTCGATGCGATGACGAGCTTCGCCGGCAGGCGGGTGCGGCTCGTGCAACCAGGTCTCGGCGAAGACTCGAGCCTGCTCGGCGCCGCCGAACTCGCGTTCGAGCAACTGCTCGACGACCCCATCGATCACCGCACGCGGCTGGCCGGCTGACGCGAAAGCGCTCAGCCGAGGTGGATGAACTGCCCCACGGCGATCGCTGCGAACAGCAGGGTCAGATAGCTGATCGACATGTGGAACAGCCGCATCGGCTTGGGGTCGACACCCGCCCTGGCCCGAGCCGACAACCGGTGGGCCTCGAGCAGGAACCACACCCCGAGCGCCGCGGCAACCCCGAGATATGGCAGCCCCGCGTGCCCCACCGGCACCAACAGCAGCGAGACGGCCACCATCAGGTAGGAGTAGAAGAGGATCTTGCGGGCGACCGTCGTCGCCTCGGCCACCACGGGCAGCATCGGCACCCCGGCCGCTGCGTAGTCGTCGCGGAACTTCATTGCCAGCGCCCAAAAGTGCGGGGGCGTCCAGGCGAAGATCACGCCGAACAGCACCACCGCTGGCCAGCCGACTCCCCCGGTGACCGCCGACCAGCCGATCAACACCGGAAAGCAACCCGCTGCGCCGCCGATGACGATGTTGGACGGCGTGCGCCGCTTCAGCCCGAGCGTGTAGACGAAGACGTAGACCAAAATCGCGACGTCGCAGAGGATGGCCGACGGCCAGTTGACCAGAAAGCCCATGAACGCCGTCGCCGCGATGCCGAGCACGATGCCGAACCGCAGCGCCTCGATCGGGGTGACCAGCGCCTTGGCGGTCTGGGCGAGCGGCCGGCGCGACGTACGGCGCATGATCTGGTCGATGTCACGGTCGACGTAGCAGTTGATGGTGTTGGCGCTGCCTGCCGCGAACGTGCCCCCCACCAGGGTCGCCAAAATCAGCCACAGCGACGGCAGCCCGCGCTCCGCGAGGATCATCGCCGGAACGGTCGTGACGAGAAGCAGTTCGATGATGCGCGGCTTGGTCAGGGCGATGTACGCCCGGACGAGTTGGCCAATGGGGCGGGGGGTGCTCGCCCGGTTCTTGTCGCCAGGAACACCAGCACCCGCCGGCATCTGGTCGACGATCAGTGACACGCATGCATCCTAGCCACCCGAGTGATGGGGCCACCGGCCCGGTAAGCCGACTTGCCGCGTCACGCGCGCGCACGCATGGGTAGGGTGGCCTTCGAGATCACAGGCGGTTTTCGCGCTTTCCTTAAGGAGCCGTGCATCCAGTGGCTGAACAGCAAACCCGCGACCGTGCAGCGTCGAACCCGCCGTCCGAGCTCGAGTGGAGCGATCTCGACAAGACCGCCGTCGATGTGGTGCGCGGTCTCGCGATGGACGCCGTGGAGGCGGCGGGCTCGGGCCATCCCGGCACCGCGATGAGCCTCGCCCCCGCGGCCTATCTGCTGTTCCAGCGGCTGCTGCGCCACGACCCTACCGAGCCGGGCTGGGTCGGCCGCGACCGATTCGTGCTGTCGTGCGGCCACTCGAGCCTGACGCTCTACATCCAGCTCTACCTGTCGGGCTACGGCCTGACGCTGGAAGACATCGAGCACTACCGGCAGTGGGGTTCGCTCACTCCTGGCCACCCCGAGCACGGGCACACCTTGGGCGTCGAGACCACCACCGGCCCGCTTGGTCAGGGTGTCGGAAACGCGGTCGGCATGGCGATGGCGGCCCGGCGCGAGCGCGGTTTGTTCGATCCCGACGCCGGCCCCGGTGAAAGCGTCTTCGACCACACGATCTGGGCCTTCGCCTCCGACGGCGACATCGAGGAAGGCGTGCAATCGGAGGCCGCAAGCATCGCCGGCCACCAGCAGCTCGGCAACCTCGTCATGCTCTACGACGACAACCACATCTCGATCGAGGGCGACACGCGGGTCGCGCTGTCCGAAGACGTCGGCAAGCGCTACGAGGCCTACGGCTGGCACGTTCAGCACGTCGACGACGTGAACGACGTCCAGTCGCTCTACGACGCGCTGGTGACCGCGCGCGACACCACCGACAAGCCCAGCCTCGTCGTCGTCCGCTCGATCATCGGTTGGCCGGCACCGCACGCGCAGAACACCGGCAAGGTGCACGGCTCGGCGATGGGCGCAGAAGAAGTGGCCGCCACCAAGAAGGTGCTCGGCTTCGACCCCGACAAGAAGTTCTACGTGCCGGACGACGTCCTCGCGCATGCGCGCGAGGTGGTCGACCGCGGCCGCGACCTCAACAAGCAGTGGACCGAACGCTTCGACGCCTGGCGCGAGAAGAATCCCGATCGCGCGGCCGACCTCGACCGCATGCTGGCGCGCCGGCTACCGGCCGGGTGGGACTCCGACCTGCCCACCTTCGAAGCGGGCAAGCAGGTCGCCACCCGCAAGGCGTCGGGGCAGGTCATCAACGCGCTCGCCGCGAAGCTGCCCGAGCTGTGGGGCGGTTCGGCCGACCTCGCCGAGTCGAACCTCACCGACATCGAGGGCGGCGGTGACTTCCTACCGCCGTCGCACGGCGGCGACCCCTACGGCCGGGTGCTGCACTTCGGCATCCGCGAGCACGCCATGGGCTCGATCATGAACGGCATCACGCTGCACGGCGCCACCCGCGTCTTCGGCGGCACCTTCCTGGTGTTCAGCGACTACATGCGCCCGGCCGTGCGGCTGGCCGCGCTGATGAAGTTGCCGGTCACCTACGTCTGGACCCACGACTCGATCGGCCTCGGCGAGGACGGCCCGACCCACCAGCCCATCGAGCACCTGGCCGCTCTGCGGGCGATCCCGGGCCTCGACATCGTCCGCCCTGCCGACGCCACCGAGACCGTCGTGGCGTGGCGCACCATCATCGAGAACACCGACCGGCCCGCGGGCCTTTGCCTGTCGCGACAGACCTTGCCGGTGCTCGACCGTTCGGTGCTCGGCTCCGCCGAAGGCGCCTCGAAGGGCGCCTACATTCTCGCCGAGGCCGGCAGCGGCGCGCCGCAGGTCATCATCATCAGCACCGGCAGCGAAGTGCAGATTGCCCTTGCCGCAAGGGAAATGCTCGAGGCCGAGGGCACCCCGACCCGGGTGGTCTCGATGCCGTGCCGCGAGTGGTTCCTCGAGCAGACCGACGCCTACCGGCAGGAAGTCTTGCCGCCGAACGTGCAAGCGAGGGTGTCGGTCGAGGCCGCCGTTGCCATGGGGTGGCGCGAGTTCGTCGGCGACCACGGCGAGACCCTGAGCATCGAGCACTACGGCGCGAGCGCCGCCTACCAAGTGATTTACGAGCAGTTCGGCCTGACCGCCGACCGCGTCGTCGCGGCCGCGCACGCCAGCATGTCGCGGGTGAGCGGCATCCCTGGGACGACGACGGGCAGCTGAAACGTTGTTGTAGATAGACCGGTTTCCCGACGAAAGGATCATCATGAGTGACGCGCTCGCAAAGTTGTCGGCGGCCGGTGTCTCGGTATGGATCGACGACATCAGTCGTGATCGGCTCAGCACTGGCAACCTCGCCGATCTGATCCGCGATCGCCACGTGGTGGGCGTGACGTCCAACCCGACGATTTTCGCCAAATCCATTGAGAAGAGCGAACTTTATACAGAGCAGGTGCACGACCTCGGCGTCCGAGGTGTCGATGTCGGCGAGGCCTTGCGCTCGATCACAGCGTTCGATGTCAGGTGGGCCTGCGACGTGCTCCGCCCGGTGTACGACGCAACCGATGGCGTCGACGGCCGGGTCTCGATCGAGGTCTCTCCCGACATCGCGCACGACACCGACAAGACAATCGCGGAGACCCGCGCGCTGTGGTGGCTGGTCGACCGGCCGAATCTCTTCGTGAAGATTCCCGCTACCGTCGCCGGCGTGCCCGCGATCGCGCAGGGCCTCGCCGAAGGCATCAGCATCAACGTCACACTGATCTTCTCGCTGCAGCGCTACGCCGCGGTCATCGACGCGTTCTTCGACGGCATGGAGCGGGCCCTCAAAGCAGGGCACGACCTTTCGCGCCTGGCGTCCGTCGCATCGTTCTTCGTGTCCCGCGTAGACACCGAGGTCGACAAGCGACTGGAGAAGATCGGCGGCGACGCGATGGAGTTGAAGGGCAAGGCGGCGGTCGCGAACGCACGGCTCGCGTACAAGCTGTACGAGGAGAGGTTCGCGTCCGAGCGGTGGCAGCGGCTCGCCGCAGCAGGAGCCAAACCGCAGCGCCCGTTGTGGGCTTCGACGTCCACCAAAGACCCCTCGCTGCCCGACACGATTTACGTCGCCGATCTCGTCGCGCCCGGCACGGTCAACACGATGCCCGAGTCGACGCTGCAAGCGGTGTTCGACCACGGTCAGATCCCGAACGACAGCGTCCGCGGGTACTACGCCGACGCGCAAGCAGTGCTCGACAAGCTGGCCTCGCTCGGCATCAGCTACGACGACGTCGTCGACACGCTCGAACGCGAGGGTGTCGAGAAGTTCTCCGTTTCCTGGAGCGAGCTGACCACCGCCATCGAGAAGCAGCTTCAGCAGAAGGCAGGGAACTGACGGCGATGTCTCACGTCCACGAGGCCACCGAGTTCGCCGGAGTCAACGTCCGGCTGACCGGCGCGGATTACGTCACGGCGTCGAAGAACGCCGAGCGCGAGCTCGCCGAGAGCGGCTTCGCAGCCAAGCTGGCGAAGAAGGACGCCACCTTGTGGGGTGACGACGCACAGCACGAGGCGTCGATCCGCCTCGGCTGGCTCGACCTGCCCAAGTCGTCGTGGCAGTACGTCGCCGAACTCGCCGAGCTCCGCGAGCAGTTCGAGGCCGCCGGGCTCGCACACGTGGTGCTCGCCGGCATGGGCGGCTCGTCCCTCGCTCCCGAAGTCATCGCCGCCACCGCCGGCGTCCGGCTCACCGTTCTCGACACGACGGACGCCGGGCAGGTCGCGTCGGCGATCGCCGACGACCTCGGCGAAACGGTGCTGGTCGTCTCGAGCAAGAGCGGCGGCACCATTGAAACCGACAGCCACAAACGTGCTTACGAGCAAGCGTTTCGCGAGGCGGGCATCAACCCGGTCGAGCGCATCGTCGTCGTCACCGATCCCGGCTCTCCGCTGGAGAAATCGGCTCGCGACGCCGGTTACCGGGTGTTCCTGGCAGACCCGAATGTGGGCGGCCGGTACAGCGCGCTGTCGGCTTTCGGGCTGGTGCCGAGCGCGCTGGCCGGTGTCGACGTCGAGGGATTGCTGCGCGACGCGCAGGCCCTCGGGCCGAGCCTGGATCGTGACCTCGACAATCCCGGTCTCACCCTCGGCGCCGCGCTCGGCGAGGGTGGCCGCGCCGGGCGCGACAAGGTGATCATCGCTGACTTCGGCTCCCGGCATCCCGGGTTCGGCGATTGGGCCGAGCAGCTCATTGCCGAGTCGACCGGGAAGCTCGGCACCGGCCTGCTGCCGGTCGTCGTCGAGTCGGTCGAAGCACCCGACTTCGCCGCCGCGCCCGATCGGCAGCTCGTCACCCTCGGTGGCCAGTTGCACATCGACGGCATCACGGTGTCGGGCAACCTCGGGGCCGAGTTCGTTGCATGGGAGTACGCGACCGCCGTTGCCGGCCGGCTGCTCGGCATCAACCCCTTCGACCAGCCCAACGTTCAGGAGTCGAAGGACAACACCGACAAAATCCTCGACGCCGCCGGCGACGGGCCGTTGCCCGAGGGCCGGCCAGTCTTCGTCGACGGCTCGGTCGAGGTGCACACCGACGACCCGATCCTGCTGGGCGGTGCCGGCGATCTGCGGGGGGTGCTCGCTGCACTGCTGCGCGCGATCCCCGATCGGGGTTACCTCGCCGTCATGGCTTATCTCGACCGGCACACCGACGCTTCGGTCTCCTACGTTCGCCGGCACCTCGCGAACCACACGCAGCGCCCGGTGACCTTCGGCTGGGCGCCGCGGTTCTTGCATTCGACCGGGCAGTACCACAAGGGCGGCCCACAGGTCGGCGCGTTCCTGCAGATCACCGGAGCGGTCGAGCACGACCTCGCAATCCCCGGTCGGCCGTTCGGTTTCCAGCGACTGCAGATGGCGCAGGCGCTGGGTGACCTGCGCGCGTTGCAGCAGCGCGGCCGGCCGGCGATCCGGCTGCACTTCCGTGATCGCACCCAAGGCATCCAGCAGCTACTCGACGCCGCCGGCGCCGTTCGATGACCCAACTCGCGGGTGAGGCGAACAACCCGCTACGCGATCCCCGCGACCGGCGCCTCCCCCGCGTCGCGGGGCCCTGCGGTCTCGTACTGTTCGGCGTCACTGGTGACCTGTCGCGCAAGAAGTTGATGCCCGCGATCTACGACCTCGCCAACCGAGGCCTGCTGCCGCCCGGCTTCGCACTAGTCGGCTTCGCACGCCGCGACTGGGCCGACGAAGACTTCGCACAGGTCGTGCACGACGCCGTCAAGCAATACGCCCGCACTCCGTTTCGCGAGGAAGTGTGGGACCAGCTCGCTGACGGATTCCGCTTCGTGCCAGGCGAATTCAACGACGACGAAGCGTTCGACACCCTGGCCCGCACGATCCAGGATCTCGACCGAGTGCGCGGCACCGGTGGAAACCACGCGTTCTACTTGTCGATCCCGCCACGGTTCTTCCCGATCGTCATCGAGCAGCTGAAGCGATCCGGGCTATCGGCCACCGACGGCAACGCGTGGCGGCGAGTGGTCGTCGAGAAGCCCTTCGGTCACGACCTGCAAAGCGCTCGTGAGCTGAACAACATGCTGAGCGAGGTGTTCCCGCCGGAGTCGGTGTTCCGCATCGACCACTACCTCGGCAAGGAAACCGTCCAGAACATCCTGGCGTTGCGGTTCGCGAACACACTCTTCGAGCCGCTCTGGAACAGGTCGTACGTCGACCACGTGCAGATCACGATGGCCGAAGACATCGGCATCGGCGGGCGGGCCGGCTACTACGACGGCATCGGCGCCGCTCGCGACGTCATTCAGAACCACCTGCTGCAACTGCTTGCCCTGACCGCAATGGAAGAGCCAGTCAGCTTCGAGGCGAGTGCGCTCCGGCTGGAGAAGACCAAGATTTTGTCGGCCGTGCGAATCCCCGACGACCTCGCGGCGTACACCGCGCGTGGCCAGTACGCCGGTGGGTGGCAAGGCGGTGAGCGGGTGTGCGGCTACCTCGAAGAAGACGGCATCCCGTCGACGTCCACCACCGAGACCTTCGCCGCCATCAAGCTCGAGGTCGACACTCGCCGGTGGGCGGGTGTTCCGTTCTACCTGCGCGCCGGCAAGCGGCTCGGCCGCCGGGTCACCGAGGTGGCGCTGGTGTTCCAGCGGGCGCCGCACCTGCCGTTCGCCGCCACCGCTACCGAAGAGCTCGGGCACAACGCGCTCGTGATCCGCATCCAGCCCGACGAAGGTGTCACGATGCGGTTCGGCTCGAAAGTGCCTGGTACGTCGATGGAAGTGCGCGACGTGAACATGGACTTCGCCTACGGTGAGTCGTTCACGGAGTCGAGTCCGGAGGCTTACGAGCGGCTCTTGCTCGATGTTCTCCTCGGCGATCCGCCGCTCTTCCCGCGTCACGAGGAAGTCGAACTGTCATGGGAGATTCTCGATCCCATCGAGGAATTCTGGGCAACGCAGGGCCAGCCCGAGCAGTACCGCTCGGGCGGATGGGGTCCGGCGGCCGGAAACGCGATGCTGGCCCGCGATGGGAGGAGCTGGCGACGGCCATGAACATCGACCTGCCACATACTCGATCGTCGGCGATCCTCACGGCGCTCACCGATGCGCGGCATCGCTCGGGCACTGCCGCACTCGGCATGGTGCTCACGCTGGTGGTCGACGTCGACGAGATCGACCACCACGACGCGCTGCGGGCAGCGATCGCGGCAGCTCGCGAGCATCCGTGCCGCATCGTCACCGTGATCCGCCGTGCGGCCAGCGCTCCGCCGCGGCTCGACGCCGAGATCCGGGTCGGCGAAGAAAGCTCGCTCGCCGAAGTCATTGTGCTCCGGCTCTACGGCGAACTTCGCAACCAGGCTGACTCGATCGTGCTGCCCCTGCTGCTGCCCGACGCGCCCGTGCTCGTGTGGTGGCCCGACCAAGGGCCGGCCGTACCGTCCGAAGACGCCCTCGGCTTGCTCGCCCAACGGCGGGTCACCGATGCCGCAGCCAGCCGCAAGCCGTTGTCAGTGCTGAAGGCGCGCAGCACCGATCACTCCCCCGGCGACACCGACTTCGCCTGGACCCGGCTCACCCCGTGGCGCACGCTGCTCGCCGCCGCCCTCGACCAGCCGTTCGACCCGATCGTTGCGGGCGAAGTCGGCGCCGCGCGCAACAACCCCAGCGCCGAACTGCTGGCGACCTGGCTCGAACAAGAGCTCGCGGTACCGGTCGCCCGCAAGGTCACCCGCGGCCCGGGCATCACAGGAGTGCGGCTGCAGACCAGGCGCGGTGAAATCACCATCACCCGGCCCGACGGCCGGCTCGCAACCCTCATCCGCAGCGGCCAGCCTGATCGTGCGGTGGCGCTGCCGCGCCGCAGCACCGACGAGCTGCTCGCCGAGGAACTGCGCCGGCTCGACCCCGACGACATCTACAACGAGACGATTCGGCGGGTCTTCGGTGCCACACCGGCCGAAGACGCCGGCGCAGGGCGAGCCGGACGCCGTCGCGGCCAGCGGTTGGTGAAACGGCCCGCGCCGGCACGCAAGACGGCCGCCGCCCGGGCGGCCGAAGCTGCTGACAATCCCGCAGCCCGACGCGGCGCTGTCAGGCGGCCCGAGCGAGCCACCGGCGCCGTGGCGCAGCTTTCGCCAGCCCCGGTGACCGGCGCCGCGAAGACGCGTGAGTCGACGACCGCACGTGCTCTCGAAAAGAAGGCGGCGAAGACGGCCGCCAAGAAGACGGCCGCCAAGAAGTCTGCAGTCAAGACGGCGGTGGCCAAGAAGGGGGCGGCCAAGAAGGTGGCCCCGCGGAATCGGTCGGGTCGGTGAGCCGCGCCGAGGTCGTCGTCCATCGCGACGCCACGATGCTGGCTCGTGCGGTGGCCGCCCGCCTCGTCACCAAAGTCGTCGACGCGCAGGCCGCGCGCGGCGTCGCGCACATCGTCGTCACCGGCGGGGGCATGGGCACGGCGGTGCTCGCCGAGCTCGCCGCCGCGCCCGCCCGCGACGCGATCGACTGGGGCCGGCTGCATGTGTGGTGGGGCGACGAACGGTTCGTGCCGGCCGGTCACTCCGACCGCAACGACGTCGCCGCCAAGGCTGCCCTCCTCGACAACGTGCCGCTGAATCCGGCGCACGTGCACCCGATGCCCACCTCAGATGGTCCGGACGGCGATAACCCCGAGGCGGCCGCGACCCGCTATGCCGACGAACTCGCTGCTGCTGCGCGGCCGGAAGACCACGGGCCGGTACCGGTTTTCGACGTCCTGATGCTCGGCATCGGCGAAGACGGTCACGTCGCCTCACTATTCCCCGGCCATCCCGCGCTGTACGACACGCGGCCAGTGGTCGGCGTCCATGGTTCGCCCAAGCCGCCACCCACGCGCATCACGCTCACCTTCCCGTCGATCCGCGCCGCGCAGGAAGTCTGGATCGTCGCCGCAGGCGCAGGCAAAGCAGCACCGGTCAGCTTGGGGCTCGGGGGCGCTGGCGAGGTCGAGATTCCGGCGGCCGGAGCGATCGGGCGGCAGCGCACGCTCTGGCTGCTCGATGCCGAGGCTGCGCGCCAGTTGCCGCGCAGCCTCTCACCGCCCGCGTCGCCCTGAGGCGAGGGTCATCGCGGCGAGCGCACCGACCCCGAGCGGGCCGAGCGTGCGCAATGCACGACGGCCGAGGCCCGGCGCCGGCGTGCGGCCGTAGTACGGCGTCTCCGGGACGCCGTCGCGATGGCCGCCGGGGCCCTCCTTGCGGGCCATCACCATCACCTGGGCCAGATGAAGCGCGTGCCGCTGCACGCCCGGCGCGTCGTCGATCTGCGTCTTGCACGAGAATCCGTTCGCGACGATAAGGGTGTCCTTCGACGCCTCGCGCACAGCGGGCAGCAAGGCCTGCTCACCGCAATCGAGGGAGATCTGCCACTTGCCGTCCTCGAACCCCCATGACCCGGCGAGCCCGCAACAGCCACCCTTCAACGACTCGACCTCGAGACCCATGCGTTCGAGCACCTGCTGCTCGGGTTCGATGCCACCGGTCGCCCGGTGGTGGCAGTGGCCCCACAACAGCGCGTTGCCGTGCAGCTTGGGCGGCTCAATGTTGAACTTCTGAAAGAATTCGCCGAAGTGGTAGGCATTTTGGGTCAGCCGGGTGGCGTCGTCGTCGTGCGGCAGCATCCGCTTGATCTCGTCCTTGAAGACGGCGAGGCAGCTCGGTTCCATGCCGACGATCGGCGTGCCGGCCCGGATGTGCTCGCGCAACTGGCCGAGCACGTTCTGCAGGTAGTGCTCGGCGGCATCGAGGAACCCGTAGTCGTAAAGCGGCCGGCCGCAGCAGATGTGCTGCTCCGGCATGATGACCCGCCAGCCCGCATTTTCGATCGCCTCGACACAGGCGATGCCGACGTCGGTGTGCAGGTAGTTGTTGAACGTGTCGGGGAAGAGCACCACGGGCTGGCCGTTCGGGTTCGTCGTCCCACCGCGCCGACGGAACCACTCCTGCAGGTTCAGCGGCGCGAACTTCGGCAGCGGCCGGTGCCGGTCGATACCGCCGGCGAGTTTCACAAGAGCCGACAACCCCGGCGTCTGCGTCGCGAAGTTCACGAGTTCGGGAAATCGGGTCGCCACCCGAGCCGCCTGATCGATGAAGCCGAACGCGTACGCGTAGCGCGGGCGCCAGCGGCGCAATGACCGATAGTGGTGGTGCAGGAATTCGGCCTTGTACGTCGGCATGTCGACATCGACCGGGCAGTCGCTGGTGCAGCCCTTGCAGGCCAGGCAGAGATCGAGAGCGTCGTAGACCTCTCTCGACTGCCAGCCGTCGGTGATGACCTCGCCACGCAACATCTCGAACAACAGCCGTGCGCGGCCGCGTGTGCTGTGCTTTTCTTCGCGAGTCACCTGATAGCTAGGGCACATCGTCTCCTGCGCCTCGGGCACCCGGCACTTGCCGACTCCGACGCAGCGCAACGTGGTGTGCGCGAAATCTTCCTTGTCTTCTGGGTAGGCGAACCTGGTCTTCGGGCGCGGCGGGTTGAAGTCGACCCCGAGCTTGAGGTTCTCGTCGAAGCGGTAGGGGTCAATCACCTTGCCCGGGTTCATCTTCCAGTCCGGGTCCCAGATGCGCTTGAACTCGCGCATCGCGTCGATCAGCCGATCACCGTACTGCTTGACCAGCAATTCTGCGCGCTGCTGACCGTCGCCGTGCTCGCCGGAAACGGAGCCGCCGTACGACACGCACAGGTCGGCCGCCTCTTCGAGAAAGTCGCGGTAGGTGGCAAGCCCTTGCGGGGTGCGCAGATCGAAGCTGATGCGCGAGTGGATGCACCCTTGGCCGAGGTGGCCATACATCGCACCGGTCAGGCCGTACTTGTCGTACACCCGCTGCAGATCGGCGAGGTACGCCCCGACCTTGGCAGGCGGTACCGCAGAATCCTCCCAACCGGGCCAGTGGTCGAGCCCGTCCGGCGGGAATGCAGTCGAGCCGAGGCCCGCTTCGCGCAGCTCCCACAAATCCTCGCTGTTGCCGCCGTCCTGTTTGCTCGTCATGATGACGATACGGTCAGGCTCATAGCCCTTCTCTTTTTCCAGCCATTCCCCGAAATCGTGCGCCGTGCGCTGCGACTGCTTGGCGTCGTCCGCGCCGAACTGCACCATGAGCCAGGCGCCTTCGTCCGCCTCGTTGCGCGGCAGCTCATGGATATCGCGAATATGGATTTGCTTGGCCTGCTGGTCATGAATCAGCAGATGGTCGATCGCTTCAAGGCCGATGGGTCGCCAGCGGTCGGTGATCTCGACGACATGCTCGCCGGCGTCCGCGACCGTCGGGTAATACACCGTGACGAGCGTGCGGTCGAGCATCGCGGGTGTGAGCATGAGAGTCGCCTGCAGCACGGTGACGCAGGTGCTCTCGGTGCCGACCAGCGCCCGGGCGACGTTGAACCCCTTTTCCGGCAGCAGCTCGTCGAGGTTGTAGCCGGAAACCCGGCGCGGCAGGACGTCGACTGACGGAAAGCCCGCCCGGATGTCGTCGATATATCTGTCGCGCAGATCGCGCAATTGCCGGTAGATCTCCCCTTTCGGCCCGCCGGCCGCGATGATCTCGTCGAGGTGTGTCTCCTCGTTCACACCGACCCAGAAGCGGTCGCCGCGGTAGGTGACGATCTCCATCGCGTGGGTGTTGTCGGAGGTTCGCGGTCCAGGGCCGTACAGCTGCGACTGCACCGAGTGCACGCCGCACGAGTTGTTGCCGACGTTCCCGCCGATTGTGCAACGAGAATGCGACGAGGGGTCGGGGCCGAAGACCAGGCCGAACTTGCCGGTCTTGACGTTCACCTGCTCGTTGATCGCGCCGGTTTCGACGGTCACACGGGCACTCTCAAGGTCGGGCTCGCCGATCGTCGTCAGGTACTTGGAGTTGTCGATCACGACGGCAAAGTTGACCGTCTCCCCCGACAGGCTGGTGCCCCCACCCCGGTTGACGATCGGCGCGCCGAACTCGGCGCACACGCGGTGCGTTGCCACGACGTCGTCCAGGTTCTTCGGGATGACGACGCCGATCGGCACCTGCCGGAAGTTCGACGCGTCGTTCGCGTACATCGCCTTGGACGCCGGATCGAACCGCACCTCGCCCGTGACCGCTTTCTTCAGCGCGCGACGCAAACCCATCGCATCGATCTCGACGCTGCCGTGGATGCCGCCGGGTATCCGCGGATCGGTTTTCGCCGGCACCTCCACCAATGGCCGGCGAGTCAGCGCGGTGGCACTCATCCGTGCTCCTTTGCGTCGGGTACCTCTTCCCGGCCCACTTCCCCGTCGTCCACGCGATCACTCCCAACCGGCGGCAAGAGCCACGTTCAGTGGGCGCTCTGGCGGGCAAGGGAACTACATCGAGAGACGAAGGAGGCCCGATGCCCGACGTTGCCCATTTCATGCTGGAGCGACTGCGCGAGTGGGGCGTGCACCGCGTGTACGGCTATCCGGGAGACGGGATCAACGCGTTCCTCGGTGCTTTCGAGAGGGTCGGCGACGATCCGTTGTTCACGCAGACCCGCCACGAGGAAATGGCCGCCTTCATGGCGTGCGCGCATTCGAAATTCACCGGGCATATCGGCGCCTGCATCGCGACGTCCGGCCCTGGGGCGATCCATCTCGCGAACGGCTTGTACGACGCCAAGCTCGACCACCAGCCGGTGATCGCGATCGTCGGGCAGCAAAAGCGGCAGTCAGTCGGCGCGCACTACCAGCAGGAGATCGACCTACAGTCGTTCTTCAAGGACATCGCGGGTTTCGTCTCGACCGTGATGGACCAGCACTCCGCCCGCCACGTGCTCGACCGCGCGATCAAGTCGGCGCTCACCGAGCGTCGTCCGGCCGTAGTGATCGTCCCGGACGACGTCGCGGAGGCGGAGTATTCCGAACCGCCGCGCATGCACGGCTCGGTGTACACCAGCCCGACCTGGAGCCAGCCGCACATGGTGCCCGACAAGGAGTTGCTGCGGCAGGCGGCCGACATCCTCAATGCCGGTGAGAAGGTGGCCATCCTCATCGGCCAGGGCGCCCGCCGGGCCGAGAGCGAGGTGCTCGAAGCCGCCGACGTGCTCGGCGCGGGCATCGCGAAGGCGTTGCTCGGCAAGGACGCCGTGCCGGACGACCTGCCGATCGTCACGGGCTCGATCGGCCTGCTCGGCACCGAGCCGAGCCACAAGATGATGATGAACTGCGACACACTCTTCATGGTCGGGACGTCGTTTCCCTATGCCGAGTGGCTGCCGGCCGAGGGCAAGGCCAAGTGCGTCGAGATCGACATCGACGGCTCGATGATCGGCGTGCGCTACCCCAACGACGTATCGCTCGTCGGCGACTCGAAAGACACCCTGCAGGCGCTACTGCCGCTGCTGAAGCGCAAGAGCAACCGCAAGTGGCAGGACGGCATCAAGGACGAAGTCGCGACCTGGTGGCGGGTGCTCGAAGACCGCGCTCACCAAGACGCCGACCCCATCAATCCCCAGCTGGTGTTCTGGGAACTCAATCAGCGGTTGCCCGAGGGGCTTATCACGACGTCCGACTCGGGGTCTGCGACCAACTGGTGGGCGCGGCAGATCGCGATTCGCAAGGGCATGCAGGCGTCGTTGTCCGGAACCCTCGCCACCATGGTGCCCGGCGTGCCGTATGCGATCGCCGCCAAGTTCGCGTTTCCTGAGCGGCCGGTTATCGCATTCACCGGCGACGGCGCGTTCGAAATGCTCGGTATGAACGAGCTGCTCACGGTCAAGCGCTACATGGACCAGCTGTGCAGCGCGAACCCGACCCTCATCTTCGCGGTGCTCGTGAACGAAGACCTGAATCAGGTGTCGTACGAGCAGCGGGTGCTGGCTGCCGACCCGAAGAACCCCGCAACCCAAACGGTTCCTTACGTTCCGGCCGCCGAATTCGCTCGCCTGCTCGGGCTCGACGGCATCAAGGTCGAGAAGCCGGCGGACGTCGGCCCCGCGTGGGACCGGGCGCTCGCATCGGACCGGCCGGTGTTGCTGGAGTTCATCACCGACCCGCAGGTTCCGCCGCTGCCGCCGCACGTGAAGCCGCAGATGCTGAAGAAGACCATAAAGGGGCTCGCCCACGGCGACGAGGACGCGCGGGGCATCGCCGTCAAGGGCTTCAAGGGCAAGCTCGCCGAACTGAAGGAGCATCTGCCCAGTGCCGGCAACTGACGCTGCCACGGTCGAGCGCCTCGACGTCAGCGTCTACACGATTCCGACCGAGCAGCCGGAAGCCGACGGCACGCTGGAGTGGGACTCCACGACGATGGTGCTCGTCGAAGCGAGCGGCGGTGGCCGCACCGGCCTGGGCTACTCCTACACGCAAGCCGGAGCCGCCGACGTCATCACCGGCAAGCTGGCCAGGGTCGTGGAAGGCATGGACGCCATGCGGGTGGGAGCCGCGTGGGCCTCGATGTGGCACGAGGTACGCAACTTCGGCCAGGACGGCCTTACCAGCATGGCAATTTCGGCCGTCGACATTGCGCTCTGGGACCTGAAAGCCCGGCTGCTCGACGTCCCACTGGTCACGGCAATCGACGCGGCGCACGACTCCACGCCGATCTACGGAAGCGGCGGCTTCTGCAACTACACCGACGACCAACTCGCGGAGCAACTCGCCGGCTGGGCCGGCGCGGGCATACCTCGCGTCAAAATGAAGGTCGGCCGTGAGCCGGATCGCGACCGCGAGCGACTCAACGCGGCCCGCAAGGCGATCGGCCCGGACGTCGAGTTGTTCGTCGACGCCAATGGTGCTTTCACCCAAGCCCAGGCCCTGCAGTGGGCCGAGATCTACCGCGAGTACGACGTGCGCTGGTTCGAGGAGCCGGTGAGCTCGCAAGACCTCGCCGGACTCCGCCTGCTACGCGACCGCGCACCGGGTGGGTTGGATATCGCGGCTGGCGAGTACGGCTGGAATTTGCCGTATTTCCAGCGAATGTTGGACGCCGAAGCGGTGCACTGCCTGCAGGCCGACGTCACTCGTTGCGGCGGCATCAGCGGGCTGATCAGGGTCGGCGCGTTGTGCGACGCGCGCTCGATCGACCTCTCGGCGCACTGCGCCCCACAAGTGAGCGCTCATGCCTGCACGGCGATCTGGCACTTGCGGCACCTGGAGTACTTCCACGACCACAACCGCATTGAGCACATGGTGTTCGACGGGTGCCTCGAGCCCGAGCCGGGAGGCGCTCTGAAACCAGACCGCTCCCGCCCGGGCATGGGGCTTTCGATCAAACGCGCTGACGTCGAGCAGTGGCGGGTTCGCTAAGCCGCCGCAGCCCCCGCAGCCCCCGCAGCCGCCGCCTTGCGCAGCCGCACGGTCACCACCGCCGTTGCGAGGGCAAGCACGCCGTCGACGGCCACCGCCGCCAGCGTGCCGTGCGTCCAGTCAGCGGCGGTCGCACGCGTTCCCACGACGCCGAACACCACCGAGCCGAGCACCGAGGCTCCCGACGCCAAACCGATCTGCAGCGCCGTCGACAGCACGCCGCCGGCAAGGCCCGCACGATCGGCCGGCAGGCCCGCGAGGACGACTCCCATGAGCGGCACGAGCACGGCCGCCCAGCCCAGGCCCACGACGACGAGCGCGACGGCAGCGGCGACCGCGTTGAGGCGCCCGCCTTGCGCCGCCGCGACGGCGCCGAACACCGCCAGACCCGCGGCGAACAGCACCGAACCCCGAGTGAGCAGCCGCACGCCGAGCCGCGCGATGAGCCTGCGGGTCACGAGCGAAACGCCGAAGAAGGCAAGCGCGCAAGGCACCATCGTGAGGCCGGATTTCAGCGGCGAGTAGCCGTGGCCCTCCTGCAGGATCATCGCCAGGCTGAACAAGAAGCCGCCGACGCAGGTGGCGAAGGTCAGCACGGCAATGAGGCCGAGCCGGGCGGGCCGCAACTCCAGCAACGACAGCGGCAGCAGCGGCACCCGGCCGACGCGCTCCGCCCGGCGTTGGCTCGTGACGAACGCAAGCCCAACCGGCACCGATGCGCCCAGGCTGATCCAGGTCCAAAGCGGCCAGCCGCTCGCCCGCCCAACGGTCAGCGGCAGCAACACCAGACCGATGGTCGCGGCCAGGCCGAGCGCGCCCAACAGATCGATCGAAGGAGCGTTCGGCGTGCGGAACTCGGGCAGCATTCGCCGTCCGACTGCAAGGGCTATCAGACCCACGGGCACGTTCACCAAGAAGATCGGCCGCCACGAGGATCCGGCGATGTCGGCCGACAGCAACGCGCCGCCGACGATCTGGCCAACCGCACCCGCAGCACCGACGACGGCGCCGAGGAAGCCGATGGCCCGCTGCCGGTCACGCCCGGTGAAGCCCGCCTGCAACACGGCAAGCACCTGCGGAAACATCAGCGCAGCAGAAAACCCTTGCAGGACACGAAAAACAATCAAAAGCAAGGCGGACGGCGCGAGGCCGCACGCCACCGATGTCACGGTGAAGGCGGCCATGCCGGCGAGAAACACCGCTCGGCGGCCAAGCCGGTCTCCAAGCCGGCCGCCCGCGACGAGAGAGCACGCGTACGCGACGCCGTAAGCAGAGACCGTCAGCTCGAGTTCGGCGGCTCCGGTGTGCAGGGTGCGTCCGATCGTCGCGAGCGCGACGTTGACGATGAAGGCGTCGAGCACCGGCAGGAAGGCGCCGACGAGAAGCACAGGTAGGGCCCGCCACGGCGGGGCGGAATCAGGTCGCAGGCGTGGGACAGCTTCGAGGACCGGCGAATTTGTGATCGTCGTATTTGTCATGACGATCACACTCCCGGCTTCCGTTACCTGGTACCGAGAGCCCGCTGATGCTGTTACTGACAGAACCTGGCAACGATTTGCGGCGTCCGGCACGATGGACCTGTGACAACCGCGACAACGCAACCGATGCCCGCCCAGCAGCTACCTCGCGTCGTCCGGGCCCATGCGGGTCTTGTCTTAGACGGCGCGGACGACGCCCTGACCGGACCGCCGCCCCCTCACAACGGCCGGGAGATCACGGCCGAGCGGCGGCGGCTGCTCGGCGAGTTCATCCGATCGCGGCGCGAGCGAACGACACCCGAGATGGTGGGCATGGCACCTGGGCTGCGGCGGCGCACGCCCGGCCTTCGGCGTGAGGAGATCGCGCTGCTGTCGGGCATCGGCATCACCTGGTACACCTGGCTGGAGCAGGGCCGCTCGATCAACGTGTCGGCTCAGGTGCTGCAGTCTGTCGCGCGGGTACTGAGTCTCGACGCCGCTGAGCGGGCGCACCTGTTCGCGTTGGCCGAGTTGCCCGACCCCGAGCAACCGGCGCCGCTGGCCCAGGTGAGTTCGGGTGTGCAGGCGATGGTTGACCAGCTGGCCCCGTTGCCGGCCGCGGTGATCGGGCCACGCTGGGAGATCCTGGCGAGCAACCGGGCGCACCTCGGGTTGTTCGGCGACTACACCGCGCTACCGCTCGTCTGCCGCAACAGCGTGTGGATGTGCTTCATGGATCCGTTCTGGCACACCCTGCTCCCGCATCGCGCGGAGTTCGCCCGCCGCATCGTGGCGAAGATGCGAACCGCCATGGCCGAATACGTCGGTGACCCTGGTTGGGCCGCGCTACTCGACCTGATGCAGACGCACTCGCCCGAGTTTCGTGAGCTCTGGTCGCGGCACGAGGTCGCGCCGATGGAGACCTGCTACAAGCGCTACGAGCATCCGCAGGCCGGCACCCTCAACGTCGAGGTGAACCACCTCTGGCTCTCCGATCAGCGCAACGCCCGGCTGATGGTGCAGACGCCGCGCGACGAGCAGACCCGCCAGGGGTTCGAGTTGCTGATGGCCGTGCCGCTACGTCGGATTCCCGGCCCGCCGGCGCGGACCGGCGAGTCACTGACGGCGAGCTAGCTGCGGCAGCGGGTTAGAGCCGCGGGTAAACCTTCGAGCCGCGCAGCCGCTCGAGAGCTTCGGCCAGGATCGCCTCGCCGTCGGCGTCGTTGCGGCGCTCGCGCACATAGGCGAGGTGGGTCTTGTACGGCTCGGTGCGTGGCGCGGTCGGCGGCACTTCGCGGTCGGGGCCAGCGGGGAGCCCGCAACGCGGGCAGTCCCACGACTCGGGAATCGCCGCGTCGGACGCGAACGATGGCCGGGTCTCGTGCCCATTGGCGCACCAAAAGGAGATGCGGCGCCGGGGTGCCGACTCGCCGCGCTCAGCCTCGCCCATCGGGCCGGCGCCTACCCGGCTCCCGCGAATCGCGTTGCCACCAGCCACGGCGTGCTCTCCCTGCGTTAGAAACGATCTTTGATCAGCAGCCGGCACACCGGCGGCGTCCGCCTGATTCTACGGCCCCACTAGGCCGCAGGAAGGCGTTCGGCTACTTGATGAGGAACAGCAGGCCGATGATCGCGGCGAACCAGATGATGCCGGCCACCAAAGTGAACCGGTCGAGGTTGCGCTCGACCACGGAAGAGCCGGCGAAGTTGGAGGTGAAGCCGCCACCGAACATGTCGGAGAGGCCACCCCCCTTGCCGCGGTGCAACAAAATCAGCACGACGAGCAGGATGCTCGTCAGCGCGATGATGATCTCGAGCGCGGCGATCACGGATAACTCCTCAAGGGCACTGCGGGTGGCCCACCTGCGGGTGGGTCACAAGACGTCGACTACCTCAGCGTAATGGCAAGCCGACGGATGTCCCTGCCCACGGTCGACCAAAGCGGGGATTTCCTCGATGCACCGCTGCTGCTCGGCCGCGCTGAGCTGGTTCGCGAACTTCGGGCACCGGGTGCGGAACCGGCAGCCGCTCGGCGGGTCGACCGGGCTCGGCACATCTCCAGTGACAACGATCCGCTGGCGAGCGCGCTCCTTCACCGGGTCGGGGATCGGGATGGCCGAGATCAGCGCCTGCGTGTAGGGATGCGCGGGTGCGCGGAACAGATCGTCTTTCGTGGCGATCTCGACGATACGGCCCAGGTACATGACCGCGATGCGGTCGGAGATGTGCTTGACCACCGACAGGTCATGCGCGACGAACAGGAACGACAGCCGCAACCGGTTCTGCAGCTCTTCGAGCAGGTTCAGCACGCCGGC
>Ga0157370_10001987_pt1 | contig 25145 bp, 27 predicted proteins | sample C35metaG_FD_113463 | JGI IMG/M metagenome (GOLD analysis project Ga0157370, IMG submission 113463) | Corn rhizosphere microbial communities from Kellogg Biological Station, Michigan, USA - C3-5 metaG | ecosystem: Host-associated > Plants > Roots > Rhizosphere > Soil | place: USA: Michigan...
AAGCTATCATAAGCATATTCATTGCTGTTTGTAAGCGGTATGCTTATGATGGTTTCATCGTATATCATTCCATTTTTATGCTGATGAAGCCATTATGTTCTACCAAATTCTATCCATGCCGGTTTATCTGCTGCCGCTCATGATGGTTTCACCAATATATTATACCTTAATATTGTTCAATTGATACCCCCTATCCTCCAAAAATCTCTTCATTCCGGTTTAAAAAGACAACTCAAATCTTGGTTTCTTATTTCCAAAACGTTAAACAAATGTAAAAATGCAGGTTTTAACTATAGCTTCATAGCTATTATTTATAATTGTTGGCAATCTTTTTTTGTATCTTTGTCTGTAATTAAGAATAATTAAATATATAATGGAACTTCCTATTTATCTAGATAACAATGCAACAACACCTCTGGATCCGAGGGTTTTGGAGGCTATGCTGCCTTATTTTACCAATAAATTCGGTAATGCAGCAAGTCGTAACCATGCTTTTGGCTGGGTTGCCGAAGAAGCGGTAGATTATGCACGTGAACAAGTTGGAAAACTGATTGGTTGTACTGAAAAAGAGATCATTTTTACATCAGGTGCTACAGAAGCTGATAACCTTGGTATCAAAGGTGTATTTGAAATGTATAAAGATAAGGGTAACCATATCATTACTGCAACTACAGAGCACAAAGCTGTTTTGGACACTTGTAAGCACCTGGAGAAATTAGGCGCAAAAGTGACTTATCTTCAGGTAAAATCTGATGGTCTGATTGACCTGCAGGAACTTGAAGCTGCCATGACAGAGCAAACCATCTTAGTGACCATCATGTATGGAAACAATGAAATCGGAGTGGTTCAGCCCATCAAAGAAATTTCCGCAATCGCCCATAAATATGGCGCATTGTTTATGAGTGATGCGACACAAGCTGTAGGTAAAATCCCTGTTGATGTAAACGCAGACGGAATTGACCTTATGGCTTTTTCAGCGCATAAAATGTACGGCCCTAAAGGTGTTGGAGTATTATATGTACGCCGTAAAAACCCAAGGGTTAAAGTAACTGCACAAATGGACGGCGGTGGCCATGAGCGTGGAATGCGTTCAGGAACACTGAACGTACCTGGTATTGTTGGTTTAGGTAAAGCCTGCGAATTGTGCCGCCTGGAAATGGAAGAAGAAGCTAAACGTTTGTCTGCATTAAGAGATAAATTGGAAAGCGCTTTGACGCAACTGGAAGAAAGCTATGTAAACGGAAACACTCAACATCGTTTACCACATGTAGCCAACATCTCTTTTAAATATGTAGAGGGAGAAGGATTAATGATGGCCATGAAGGATCTTGCAGTTTCTTCAGGATCAGCCTGTACTTCGGCTTCATTGGAACCTTCTTATGTATTAAAGAACCTTGGACTTTCTGATGACCTGGCACATTCATCCATCCGTTTTGGACTGGGCCGTTTCACCACTGAAGAAGAAATTGATTATGCAATCGAAAACACTAAAAAAGCAGTGAATCACTTAAGAGATCTTTCTCCGCTTTGGGAAATGTTTAAAGAAGGAATTGATTTAAGTAAAATTGAATGGGCAGAACACTAATCGGTGTAACCCTACAAAATTTATAACATATTAATAGGCCTTAAGGCCTGGAGGAAAACAAAATGGCGTATTCAGAAAAAGTAATGGAACATTATACCAACCCACGCAATGTTGGTACTTTAAATAAAGATAGCAAATCAGTTGGTACAGGCCTTGTTGGTGCACCTGAATGTGGAGACGTTATGCGTCTGCAGATAGAGGTTGACGAAAACAATGTGATTACTGATGCTAAATTCAAAACATTTGGTTGCGGTTCCGCAATCGCATCTTCTTCTTTGGCTACAGAATGGCTGAAAGGAAAAACAGTGGACGAGGCTTTAACTATTGACAATATGGATATTGTTGAAGAGCTGGCTTTACCTCCTGTAAAAATCCACTGCTCAGTTTTAGCCGAAGATGCCATCAAATCTGCAATCAATGATTACAGAGTAAAAAATGGCATGGAGCCAATTGAACTGGCCAAATCCCATCACTAAGTTTTAATACAATGATCACAATCACTGATAAAGCAAAAAGCAAAATAGATCACCTGATGCAGGATTCTCATCTTGGATCTGATTATTTCCTGCGTGTTTCTGTAAAAGGAGGCGGCTGCTCTGGTTTATCATATAATTTAGATTTTGATAACGAAGAGAAAACCGGAGATCAATTCTTTGAAGACAGAGGAATCAGGATCGCGCTGGACATGAAATCATTCCTTTACCTTGCTGGTACTGAGCTTGATTTTACCGACGGACTGAACGGAAAGGGATTTAACTTCAATAACCCCAATGCAAGCCGTTCTTGCGGCTGCGGAGAGAGTTTCTCGGTTTAAGATACATTACTTATATTTGTAAAGGGCACTTAGGTGCCCTTTTTGCATTTTTAAATGTAAAAGTTTATCATTGCCGAATCAAGCTAAACAGCACATCATATGGTATCATTCAATGAATTTTCTACTATCCCAAGTTTATTAAGAAACGTAGTAGAAAATATCCACAAACCCACGGAAACTTTTCTGATTCACAAAAAGAACACAGAATGGGAAGAAATATCTTACCAAAAGACCCTGGATTGTGCAGATGCGGTATCTGCTTTCTTCCTTTCAAAAGGTATAAAAAAAGGTGACCGGATGGGGCTGATGATCGAAAATGGACCAGATTATGTCTATTATGACCAGGGCATCCAGCAAATCGGAGCAGTAAATGTTTCCATATACCCTACCCTCTCAGAACAGGAAGTAGAATATATTGTTAACGATTCAGGCATTAAGGCCATACTGATAGGCAATCCATTTCTATTCAAGAAAATACTTAAAATTTCAGAAAACTGCAGGCAGCTTAAATACATCATTCCTTCCTTTCCTGAGTATACCAAGATCAATATACCCGAAGGCTTAAAAGCAGAAGTCATTAGCTTTGATAAAATCCTTCAGGTTCAGGAATCCATCACCCCTGAACAAAAAATACAAATTACAACTATACGCCTTTCTTTAAGACCTTCCGACCTTTCCTCACTAATTTATACATCAGGAACCACGGGGACTCCAAAAGGGGTTATGTTGTCGCATGGAAACTTTGTAGAAAATGTAAAGGTCTGCCTCCAGCAAATCCCCGTAATTGACGAAACAGAAACTTTTTTGTCTTTCCTGCCCCTGTCTCACGTATTTGAAAGAACAGCCACCTACCATGTCTGCTGCGCACAAGGCTGTAAAATTGCTTATGCCCAAAGCCTTGAATTGCTGGCGAAAAACATGGCAGAAATCAGGCCAACGGTGATGAGTTGTGTACCCAGGTTATTAGAAAGAATACATGACAAAGCCATCAAAAGCGGTACGGCAGAAGGCGGCCTCAAAGCCAAGATCTTTCTCTGGGCACTGGAAACCGGGCAAAACTACCGCAGAAAAAAAGAAGCAGGCAAAAACCCAGGTTTTATTCTTTCTGCCGAAAAAGCGATTGCCGAAAAACTGGTATTCAGCAAGATCAAAGAAAAAACAGGTGGTCGTTTAAAGTTTATGATTTCCGGAGGCGCTGCCCTCCCTAAAAATGTCGGTGAATTCTTTGGAAACCTGGGCATAAAAATCCTGGAAGGTTTTGGACTGACTGAAACTTCGCCAGTGATGGCGGTTACAGAATACGACAGACAAGTATATGGCACGGTTGGCCGGGTGATCCCAGGTATTGAAGTAGGTATACAGCATGTAGAAACCAAGGAAATGATCACCATTCAAACCCATGAATCTTTTAAAGAGGACTTTGAATGCGAGGAAGGAGAAATTATTGTCCGGGGCCATTGTGTAATGCAGGGTTACTTCAATAAACCTGCTGAAACTGCCGAAGCCATTGACAAGGATGATTGGTTCCATACGGGTGATGTTGGTCGTTTCTACAAAGGAAACCTTCAGATTACAGACCGGATTAAAAACATGATCGTGAATGCTTATGGTAAAAATGTTTATCCTACCCCGGTTGAAAATATCTACTTAAAAAGCTTAAAAATTGAACAGCTCTTCTTAATTGGGGATAAACGGGAATACCTTACCGCTATTGTAATTCCTAACAGAGAGAATCTCCAGGAAGCATTCAAATTACCCGATTCTTTCTTTTTAAATCCTGAAGTCTTTATTGAAGAAAAGGAGATCATAGACTGGATCGGTCAGGACATTCGCAAATACGCTGCTGAACTTGCAAAATTTGAGCGCATCAAGAATTTTAAGGTTAAAAGGAATCCCTTCAGTATGGAAGAAGGTGAAATTACACCGACCATGAAACCCAAAAGAAAGGTGATTGAGAAAAAGTATGCAGACATCATCAATGATATGTATGCTGAAGCAGTGGATTCAGAATAACAATTCCCAGACGTTATTTTATGTTTCTATTCCGAATGGAATTGGAAACATAATTCTTACTTTTGCATCTTTATTGAATTAATATACCAACAAGCTATACGGCAATGCGCCGGATAAAAGACATATATGAGTACAGGACTATCAGAACAAGAATTGTTGCGTCGCAATTCGCTATCGCAATTACGCGAATTAGGAATTAATCCCTACCCTGCCGAAGCATTTGAAATAAACGCCAATGCAGCAGATATTTTAGCCAACTACGAGAAGGATAAAACCGCATACAAGACCGTGAGCATTGCAGGCCGTATCATGGGTCGTAATATCATGGGGGCTGCATCTTTTGCAGAACTGCAAGACTCCACCGGACGTATTCAGGTGTATCTGAAAAGAGATGAACTTTGCCCGGGTGAAGATAAAACCCTTTACAATACTGTTTTCAAGAAACTATTAGATATTGGTGATTTCATTGGTGTTAAAGGTTATGTCTTCACCACACAAACCGGGGAAATATCTATACACGTTACCCAGTTCACCGTATTATCCAAGTCTTTACGTCCACTCCCTATTGTAAAACGTGACGATGATGGAAATGTATATGATGGATTTACAAATCCTGAATTGCGCTACAGACAACGTTATGTTGATTTAACCGTTAATCCGGATTTCAAGAAAATCTTCATCAACCGTTCCAAAGTGATCAATACCATGAGGAATTACTTTGATGAGCAAGGCTGGATGGAAGTAGAAACACCAATATTACAGCCTATTCATGGTGGTGCCGCTGCACGTCCTTTTGCTACGCACCACAATACCCTGGATATGCCGCTGTATTTGCGTATTGCAAATGAGCTTTACCTGAAACGTCTGATCGTTGCAGGTTTTGATGGCGTATATGAATTCGGAAAGATGTTCAGAAATGAAGGAATGGATCGTACCCACAATCCAGAATTCACTTCTATGGAAATCTATGTAGCCTATAAGGATTATATCTGGATGATGTCTATGGTGGAGGAATGCCTGGAAAAAATTGCTGTTGCAATCCACGGCACACCAGTGGTTAAGGTAGGTGATCAGGAAATTAATTTTGAAGGCCCGTACGAAAAACTGAGCATGTATGAATCTATTCAGAAATACACCGGTATCGACGTATCTCAAATGACTGAAGAACAACTTAAAGATACTTGCAAGAGCCTGAACATTGAAATCGATGCTTCCATGGGCAGAGGCAAGCTTGTAGATGAAATTTTCAGTGAAAAAGTAGAAGCCAATCTGATTCAGCCAACTTACATCACCGACTACCCTATCGAAATGACGCCGCTTGCAAAAAAACACAGAAGCAAAGAGGGTTTGGTGGAGCGGTTTGAACTTTTTGTAATGGGTAAAGAAATCGGAAACGCCTATTCAGAGTTAAATGACCCGATAGACCAGCGCGAGCGTTTTGAAGACCAGCTAAAACTGGCTGCAAGAGGTGATGATGAGGCAATGGCTATGGACGACGATTTTGTACGTGCATTGGAATACGGCATGCCGCCTACATCTGGTTTAGGTATCGGAATAGACAGATTAGTCATGTTAATGACCAACCAGTCGACCATTCAGGAAGTACTGTTTTTCCCACAAATGAGACCGGAGAAAAAAGCAAAAGTAACAACCGACGAAGATTTTGTAGAAGCAGGAGTTGCTGCAGAATGGGTTCAGGTGATCAGAAAAATGGGCATCAATACCATAGAGGAATTAAAAGCAGCCAATCCAAATAAAGTATTTAATGATCTTGGCGGTATGCGCAAGAAGTTAAAACTGGATTTGGTCATGCCTACAAAAGACGAGGTAAACGCTTGGTTCTCTTAACAAAGAGATAACAAAAACTTAAAGGCTTGCTATACTAAACTATAGCAAGCCTTTTTTAATTTTAGACGAAATAAATTTGTTGACACTATGAACAACTCAAGTCTGGAAATTACAGAAAATGAATACTGCATTAAGCTCAAGAAAGAAGCCTTTGACTTGTCGCTGATTCGTCAGCTGATTAAGCGCATTCAGTCAGAGCAGCTGTTTTTCAGCCGATCTAAAGAATGCTATGAAGAAGACATCATCAGCCGCACCACTAGCTCGCTGGATGAAGAAAATTTTGACAGATTAAGTGATAAATAAAAAGAGCCACGTTTTTGTGGCTCTTTTTATTTATCTGTATCTGATCTGTTGTTGCTTATCCAGCATTCCCAACTGATCTTTCATTTGCTTGATCTGATCTGCAAGCAATTTATTTTTATCTGCTTTTTTCGCTTCTGTCAAATACATCTGCGCCTCTCTTTTATTTCTTTTCCCCATGGCGATCCCTGCCAGGCTTAATTTAGCCAACGCAACATTATGATCCATATGCATCCCCAGTGAAAGTGCCTTTTTGAAATACTTTTCTGATTGCATTGGTGCCTTTCTCGATTCGATTAATCCAATCAAAAGATTATAGTAACCATGCTGTACCCGGATCAGTTGTTTTTCGTAATTGGTAATCCTTCTTAAAAAAGTTTCCGCTTTAGGCATATTATCCTTGCGGAGAAACCATTGGGCAAGCAACATATTTTCATTGAAAAAATAAGTAACGCCTACTAAAAGGCTAATAAAAACGGCTAAAATACCCCAGCCCCAGAATCCAAAGATCATGAGCGCAATGGCGGCTCCAAGTATGGCAAAAGCTGCAATAAGTCGAACTATGTTTGGCATATTATTTTTCTAAATTTTTCTGCAAATATCGTGTTTAAATACTAGAAATTAGATTTAATATTCTAATTTCAGCAAAAAATAATAACAGAAAACACTGCAGAACTACTCTGCTCTTGCTCTATTGTCATAGAAATTAAACAAATCGTGATGATAAACAAGATTTTAACATCCGGAAGATGGAAGAAGAATACAACAGTCAGGAAGGTTTAATCAACCAGTGCAGTAAAGCACAATTGGTTTCTTTGCCAGAATTTAAAGAAAGTTATGATCTGGAGTATTCAAATTATGTACTCAATAACGACTTGATCCAAGCCTTAAAACACCCGCTTTCAACAAGCACGATTACCATCGTTTTAGGTACCTGGTGCGGTGACAGTAAATTATATGTCCCCCATTTCCTTAAAGTATTGGATGCCGCAGGTTTCAAAGAAGAGCACCTTCGTCTTATAGGCGTTAACAGAGAAAAAAAGGCAGCCCAGGGCCTCATTGACCATTTAGACATCGACCGTGTGCCCACCTTTATTATTTTCCGGAATGGAAAAGAGATGGGAAGAATTGTGGAACAACCCAATGAAACTTTTGAAAAAGATATATTGAACATTTTAACAAAATAACTAATGTCTGCAGCTTTAGAACCAGGATGGCTAAGTGTATTGAGCCAGGAATTTGAGAAGGATTACATGAAGTCTTTAAAACTGTTCTTACAGGAAGAAAAGCAAAAGGGATATACCGTATTTCCAAAGGGACCGGATATTTTTAATGCCTTTAACCATACCCCATTTGACAAGGTTAAGGTAGTGATCCTTGGTCAGGACCCTTATCACGGACAGGGTCAGGCGCATGGTTTATCCTTTTCTGTACAAAAAGGAATGACCATTCCCCCCTCTCTTAAAAATATTTATAAAGAACTACAAACAGATATTGAAGGTTTCGTTCCACCAAATCATGGAAACTTAACCGAATGGGCCGACAGGGGTGTGCTTCTGCTTAACGCAACACTTACCGTGAGAGCACATGAAGCAGGTTCTCACCAGGGAAAAGGATGGGAAATATTTACAGACAAAGTGATCAGCGAATTGTCAGAGAAGAAAGAAGGCGTCATTTTTCTACTTTGGGGAAGATATGCCCAAAATAAATCAATACTTATTGATGAATCCAGGCATACCTTATTTAAAGCCGCCCACCCCTCTCCATTTTCAGCTTACAATGGATTTTTTGGTTGCAGACACTTCTCCAAAACCAATACCAAACTCATTGAACAAGGAGAAACACCGATAGACTGGCAAATAACAGGTTAATATTCCAGAGGAACGATGGGTTCCTTTTTCGTTGTGGACATGATCATCATAGTCTGAAAGGTTTTTACCACTGAGATCTTGCTGATCTTGTCCATAATCAGGCGTTCATAAGCCTTAATGTCATTCACATATACTTTTAAAAGGAAGTCTGCCTGTCCGGTAACATGGTGACATTCAGTAATTTCTTTGATTTGATTCACTTCATCTAAAAAAATCTGAATGGTGTTATTTTTATGGAAATCCAACTGAACCTGGATAAAAGTTTTAATGCCCAGGCCTAACTTCTCCTCATCTACCAACGCATGATAACTTTTAATGAAGCCAGACATTTCCAGTTTCCTTACCCGCTCCAGTGTAGGTGCCGGAGATAAGCCAATCTCCTGAGATAAAAGCAAATTCGTAATTCTTCCGTTCTCCTGTAAAAGTTTTAAAATTTTAAAATCTATTTTGTCAATTTCTGCTGCCATTATTTTGTTTATTTAAGCCAAATATACAACAAAACAGGGTAATAGACCAAATTTAATTCTATAGAATCACCTAAATATTACAATTAATTTTTTGAAATTTTATTTAGATTTATCTAACTTTATTATTAGGTATTTATAAATGGAATCTTACACGGAAGAAAATTATTTAAAAGTCATCTATCATTTGTCCAAACTGACCACCGGGACGGTGCAGACCAATGCGATTGCTGATAAAATTCAAACCAGGCCAGCTTCGGTAACCGACATGATGAAGAAACTGGCAGAAAAACAGCTGATCAACTATGTAAAATACCAGGGCGTCACCCTAACCGAAAAAGGGAAAGTAACCGCGGTAAATATCGTGCGTAAGCACCGCTTATGGGAATTATTCCTGGTTAAAACACTCAATTTCAAATGGGATGAGGTACATGAAATTGCAGAAGAACTGGAACATGTTAATTCTCCGCTTCTCATCGAAAGACTGGACGAGTATCTGGGTTACCCTAAAAGCGACCCCCACGGCGACCCCATACCAGATAAAAATGGAAACTTCGATAGCCCCGTACTGATTAAACTCAGCAAACTAAAACCTGCTGAAAAAGGAATCGTTGTTGGTGTAAGTGAACATTCTTCTTCCTTCCTTAAATACCTCGACAAAATCAAGCTCACACTGGGCACAACTGTAGAGATGATTGAAGTTATAGAATTTGACGGCTCGGTAGACTTACTGGTTGAAAACACCAGAAAAAACATCAGCCGGGAAGTCGCCAGCCATATTTTAATGAGAACAACCTAAGCTCTTAGCCCTAAAACCAATATGAATAAACCCGAATCCTTAAGTGAAGTACATGGAAGTATAGACACCGGTAAACGCACCGGATGGAAAAGAATTTTATCCTTTATAGGCCCGGCATACCTGGTCAGTGTAGGTTATATGGATCCTGGGAACTGGGCGACCGACCTGGCAGGGGGAAGCAAGTTTGGTTATCAGCTCATCTGGATCCTGCTCATGTCCAATCTGATTGCGCTGTTGCTCCAATCCCTCAGCGCGAGACTTGGAATCGTTAGAGGACTGGATCTTGCTCAGGCCTCCAGGAATACCTATCCAAAATGGGCAAATATCCCCCTGTTTATACTGGCCCAAACTGCTATTGTGGCCTGCGACCTTGCGGAAATCATCGGAATGGCAATCGGGCTGCAACTGTTATTTAAACTTCCCCTGATCTGGGGCATCAGTGTAACCATATTTGACACGGTACTATTGCTGTTTCTCATGAATAAGGGCATGCGAAAGATGGAGGCTTTTATTGTTTCTATGGTATTTATTGTTGGCCTGTCCTTTCTGGTAGAAATGTTCATTGTTGAACCATCGTTTAAAGAAATTGCTGCCGGCTTTAAACCCAGCATGCTCTCTGGCGAAGCACTATATATTGCCATAGGTATCATTGGAGCAACGGTTATGCCGCACAACCTTTACCTTCATTCTTCTCTGGTACAAACCAGAAAGATAAAGCGGGATTTTAAAGGCATCAAAGAGGCCATTAAATTTAATCTGATCGATACCGCCGTAGCCTTAAACCTGGCTTTTTTTGTCAATGCAGCCATTCTGATTCTTGCTGCAGCAGCCTTTTATAAAAATGGCCTGCACGAAGTGGCAGAAATACAAGACGCTTATAAACTACTGGAACATATCTTCGGAGGTGTTGCCCCTGCCCTTTTTGCCATCGCCCTGATTGCCGCCGGGCAAAGCTCTACAGTTACGGGTACCTTAGCCGGTCAGATCATTATGGAAGGTCACCTTAACCTTCGCATACAACCCTGGCTGAGACGGCTGGTTACCCGCCTGCTCGCCATTATACCAGCATTTTTCACCATCCTTTATTTCGGTGATGATGCACTCAGCGGCCTGCTCATTTTAAGCCAGGTCGTTTTGAGCCTCCAACTGGGCTTTGCTGTAATTCCACTGATCCATTTCACCTCCGATAAAAAAGAAATGAAAGAATTTGCGATTGGTCCCTGGGTTAAAATCCTGGCCTGGACCAGTGCACTATTAATTGTAGCCCTTAACGTGAAGCTCGTTATTGAAGAAATCAGTTCCTGGAATGAAAAATCCGGCGCCTGGTATGTTTCTTACCTCATTGTCCCGATAGCCCTGCTGATTGGCCTGCTCCTGCTGTATGTCTTTCTTCATCCCATCTTTACCTCCAGGAAATTAAGAAGAAGCAATGTACCACACGGAGATGCACTTAATATTGAGGCCGTTGATCATATTGAGTACACCAAAATTGGAATTACCGTCGATTTCTCTAAGAACGACAGGAACACCATTCGTCATGCACTCATACAAGGTGGCAAAAATGCCCAATATTACCTGATCCATGTGGTTGAAACTGCAGCGGCACGTTATTATGGACAATCTGCCTTAGATCACGAAACCCAAAGTGATGAAGAAAACCTCAAAAAGTATTGTGAAAACCTCGAAAAATTAGGCTACCAGGCCAGCCCCCATATTGGATTTGGAAATCCGGCAAGAGCCATCGCCGAACTGAGCAAAGAACACCATATCCAACTGCTGGTCATGGGTGCACACGGACACAAGGGGCTAAAAGACCTCATCCTGGGTACTACAGTAGAGTCTGTTAGGCACAGAGTCAATATTCCAGTATTAATTGTACGGTAAAAATTTACATAATCTATGTTTAATCCGCATTTCTTTCGGATATTAGCAGATTCATATGAAGAACGACGTCCAAATAAAAAATAAAAGAGCCTATTTCGATTACCATATCGTTGAAAAATTCAACGCCGGAATTGCTTTGCTGGGTACTGAAATCAAATCCATAAGACAGGGGAAAACCAACATGTCTGATGCATTCTGCATGTTTATTGGCAATACCCTATACGTAAGGAACCTCCACATCTCAGAATACAGCCACAGTTCATTTTACCACCACGACATCAAACGCGACAGGGTGTTGCTGCTACAGAAAAAAGAGCTCAAAAAACTTAAGGCAAAAAGCGAAGAAAAAGGTTACACAATTGTACCCCTGCGGATTTTCACCAATGAACGCGGCTTTGCGAAAATGGAAATTGCACTGGCCCAGGGTAAAAAAGAATTTGACAAACGCGACAGCATCAAAGAAAGAGAATCCAAAAGGGAACTGGACCGGGCCATGAAATTCTAAATTACCAGGCCTGGTCGCCCACCAGCGGAACGAAACGGAAAGTATCCAGTTCTATCTTTTCATAGTCTGTTTCACTTACCCTTATCACCGTAACCATCTTCTGCGAGTGTTCATCTCCAACCGGAATGACCAGTATTCCCCCAACCTTGAGCTGCTTAAGCAGTGCCTCCGGAACAAAAGGCGCACCGGCGGTTACGATAATCTTATGATAAGGTGCATGCTGTGCAATCCCCATCGAACCATCACCAAAAAAGAAATTCGCATGATAGCCCATCCCTGGTAATACCCTGATGGTATGCTTATAAATACTCTCCTGCCTTTCTATGGTAAATACATCGGCACCCAGCTCCATCAAAATACAGGTCTGGTAACCTGAACCTGTACCGATTTCGAGTACCTTATCTCCCTTTTTGATGTGCAGTAACTCTGTCTGATAAGCTACAGTATAGGGTTGGGAGATGGTCTGTCCATCCCCAATTGGAAAAGCAATATCCTTATAGGCCTGATTCCAGAAGGTTTCATCAAAGAAAAAATGCCGCGGAACCTTGCCAATAGCTTTCAATACTTTTGCATCAGCTATCCCCCTGGATGCCAGGTGCTCCACTAATTTCTTTCTAGCGCCTCTTTCCCGATAATTATCTACAAACTTATATGCCATTGTTCTTCAAAAATACTCGTTTGATTTTAATCAGAGCCATTAAACTGATTTAATCCTTCAAAATCCTCCTAACCATCACAAGATCAACATCAATAAATACTAACGCCTTTTATTAATACGGATCTACGTCCAGTTGAATCAACACCCCTTTAAAAGCTTTCTCGGTATTGAACCTGGTGATCTCGCTTTTCAGTAAAGCTTTCACCTTATGAATTGCCGTATGGCGATCTGATTTAATAATCACCTGCCTGATATAATAACTTCTGATCCTGGAAATCAGCGGCTGCTCAGGCCCAAGCACCCTGCCCCCCAATCTCGATCTTAAGGCCGTTGCAAACTGCTGTGCGGCTACATTCAGTACATTGGCATCCTTATGCTTTAAGCTGATAAAGATCAAACGGGAAAAAGGCGGATAATTAAACTGTGCCCTTTCAGCAATTTCATCATTATACATTTCCAGGTAATTGTTCTCCACCACCTGTTTAATGATACGGTGATCATCATCATAAGCCTGAATCACCACCTTCCCCTGCTTTTCCCTTCTTCCAGCTCTTCCGGAAACCTGTGCCAGCAACTGATAACTACGTTCAAACGCACGGAAATCCGGGTAATTCAATAAAGTATCTGCATTGATCACACCAATCAAGGTCACATTGTCAAAGTCTAAACCTTTGGCTACCATCTGCGTGCCGATCAGTATATTTGTTTTTTTGTCCTGAAAATCTGTAATAATGGTCTGAAGACTATTTTTAGTTCTGGTACTGTCTACATCCAAACGGGCAATCTTGGCCTCCGGAAAAATTAAGCTCAGTTCTTCTTCAATCCTTTCCGTACCAAATCCCTTTTGCTCCACATGAACAGAACCACATGCCGGACAGATCTTCAAGCTGTTCTCATGATAGCCACAATAGTGGCAATGCAGTTTTCCGCTGCTCTTATGAAAAGTTAAACTGACATCACAATTGATGCACTTAGGCGTATAGCCGCAAGTGGCACAAATCAATATGGTGGCATAGCCCCTTCTGTTCTGGAACAAAATGACCTGCTCTTTATTTTCCAGTGAAAGACTGATGTCATCAATCAGGTTCGTGGAAAAGTAAGCCACCATCTTTTTTCTCTTGGTGGCCTCAGAAATGCTGATCACCTCGTGTGCGGGAAGCTGTACACCCCCAAAACGTTCCGTTAAAGACACCAATCCATATTTCTGGTTCAATGCATTGTAATAACTCTCTATCGATGGTGTTGCAGAGCCCAAAACGACCTTCGCCTTATGCAGATAAGCCAGGTAAACTGCAGCATCCCTGGCCTGATACCTCGGAGCAGGATCATGCTGTTTATAAGAAGACTCATGCTCCTCATCCACCACAATAAACTTCAATTCCTTAAAGGGCAGGAATATGGCAGACCTGGCACCCAATACGATTTTATAAGTACCATTCAGTACTTTGTTCCAGATCTCTACCCGTTCAAAATCGTTAAATTTAGAATGATAAACTCCGATAGCATCACCAAAGTACTTTTTAATCCGCTCTACGATCTGAGTGGTCAATGCAATCTCCGGCAAAAGAAACAGCGCCTGTCCTCCCTGCGCAATAGCCTTCTCGATCAACTTGATATAGATCTGGGTTTTACCCGAAGCCGTAACACCATGCAGTAATACCACTTCCTTTTCTTTCAACTGTTCATCAATCTGATCTAAAGCAGCCTGTTGTGCCTCACTGAGTTTAAAATTCAGTACGATGTCATCCGGATCATCATTTAAACGGCTCACCGGTTTTTTCTTCTGAACAAAAATCTCTTTGTCAACCATAGCTTTGATGGCAGCTGCCCCGCAATTGCTGTATTCCAGCAATTCCTGTTTCGCGATATCGGACCTGTTTTTAGATAGACTGATATAAGCCAGCAAAGCATCCATTTGTTTTGGTGCCCGATCCAAAATCGCAAACAATTCCTTTAGATTTTCTTCTTCCTTATAGAAATCGTTCAGCGTAATAAAAGACTTCAGCAAAGGTTTGTACTTTTCTACAACTTCTTCTGCGATATAGACAATTTCCTTATCTATAAGAGATTTAATGATTGGAAAAACAGTTTTTTGCCCAAGAAGCTTCATGATATCATCAACAGATAACCGGTGCTGTGTACTTAATGCAGTCACAATAACATACTCTTTTTCACTCAGCAGCTCTAGATCCAGTTCCGCATCTTCCCTAAATACAATAATAGTTTCGCTGGTCAGCTTTAGCCCGGTTGGAAGCGCTGCCGACATCACATCACCCTCATTACAAGCGTAATAGTCCATCATCCAGTCCCAAAACTTCAATTGCAAGGGATTCACTACAGGATGCCTGTCTACCACATCGATGATATACTTCGCCTCGTAAATTTCCGGCGCAGTTGTACTGATGCTCTTAATTAAAGCGGTATAGATCTTATTCTTCCCAAACTGAACAATCACCCTTTTACCCACTTCAATCTGATCATTCAGGTCAAACGGAATCCGGTAAATGTAATTTTTAGCAAGGGATAAAGGTAAAACAACCTCCACGAAGAGTGTTTCCCGTTCTTCAAATTTAAACTCGCTGATTTCCCCCATTATTTATGCCTTAGTGCAGCAAAAAACAAGAGTATCCAGCCTGCGATAAAGAATAAGCCTCCAAGTGGCGTTACCGGACCGATAAACTGTACAAAAGAAAGATGAAGCAGCTCTCTGGTTGCTAATAAATATAAAGACCCGGAAAACAAAATGATCCCGGCCGTAAAACAGAAATAAGCCAGATCTACCAGTTTATTCCTGAACCTACCGAAGGTAGATAAAAATAACAACGCAAAAACGTGGTAAAACTGATATTCTACGCCTTTCGCCCAAATGCTTAATGATTCAGCACCTACAACACTCTTCAAACCATGTGCTCCAAATGCACCCAGCACTACAGCCAGGGCACCAAAAAAAGAAGCTGTTAGAATTATTCTCTTGTTCATTTCAGATTGGCATTTTTATAAGCGCTAAAAATAACAAAATGAGTGCATTTTATCAGTAATCCAAAATATAAATTAAATTTGCCTGTAGATCAAATGAAAAGAATTTACTTTATCGTCATTATTTTGCTCGCAGTGCTTAGTGCGCTTACCTATCTCTATTTTTCTAAACTTAATAAAGACACACACATCACCGACCTGAGCTTGTCTGCCGCAACGGCGCAATCCGGTCTTATTTTCTGCATTCAGAACAATAAAAGTGTTACAGATCTCCTTTCCAGCCAGGATCTTCTTCAAAGTTTGCTGAGCAAGGATAAACAAAAAACACTCTTATCTTTGCAAAGCCAATTCCTGAACGACCCTGATCTGAACAAATACCTGAATGGGCAAAACCTCTATATCAGTTTTATTGCTGCTGGGAATAAAAACACAGACCTGTTGATCAGCACCCAAACCAATGGGCAGAATGATCCCGCAACGTTAAAACTACTGTTAAAATCAAAAGTCCTCTCCTTAACTGACACCGCAGATGTATCCAGATTGACCACTAAAGACAGCCTGACTTTTTACCTTAAACAAAAAGACAACCTACTGCTGCTTTCTACCTCCTTTAAAACCATCAGCAACAATTTAAAAGCAGAGGCTGGCAAAACCGATCAGGAATTTTTAGACTATATCAAAACCAATCTCAAACTGACCAGCAACAGCGTGGCCAGTGTATACCTTAACTTTAATTTCCAGCAAAATTTACTACAGCAAATCAGCCCTTCAGGACTGGATGAATCACTTATGCTCTTTCAGCAACAGGATGCCTTTGCCTGTCTGAGCTACAATTACAGTAAAGAAAAGATCCTCTTCACCGGAAACACATTTGTAAAAAGTGACCAAAACTATTTGAAACTTTTTACCGAAAGTAAGGCAGGAAAAATAACCATAGATGCTCTTTTACCAGAAAACACAGCAAATTACACCATCTATACCATCAGTAACTATACGGAGTGGGGCCAGGCGCTCCACAAAAGATTTACCGAATTTAATAAAGAAAAAGAGATTCAAACCGCACTTAGCCGCATCGACACAAAATACCACCTGGATCTTCAACGCATCATCCCGGAATACTTTAAGGATCAAGCGGTTACATTCCAGCTTTCAAGCGGAGAAAAACTCGGCGCAATTAATCTTAAAAACGGAGACAAGCTCAGCCAGTTGCTATTGGACATCAGCAGCAATTACAGCACAGAAATCAAATCCTTCAAAGAACAAGATTTGCTGTATTACTATTTTGGAGATCCATTTAAAGGTTTCAAAAAACCTTACTATATCATCATAGATAATGCTATGATTTTTGCAAACAACGCCAGTACCTTACAGGACTTTTTAAGCCATTATTCAGGGAACCGCTTGCTGATCAATAACAAGACCTATGTTAATGCCCTGGACCAACTTCCAAACACCTCTACTATTCTTTTTTACCTGGGCAAGAAAAAACAGGAAAACACCGAGAAATTTGACACCTTTATCTATCAACTCAGTGCAGACCATAAGAACTTTCAAACCAATACACTTCTTTTTAACAATAGCACACCATAAAATGGTGATATAGATAAAATCCTTAGCGAAAAATCTTTAGATTTAAAATATCTTTAATTTTTATGAGAAGGTTCCTAATTATTTGCGTACTGTTATCCCTGGTCTTGAAAACTGAAGCTCAACAGTATGGTTTGTTCAACACAAGAACATTATTCGATGCTTTTGAAAATCCGGCGCAAAAAGCGTTTGTTTTAGACTCCTCCAGAAAGTTCGCCTCTAATTTTCTCCTGCCCTATCTTAGCCTGAATGCCACCAATACCGGTGATGCCAACAAGGTCTTCAGAAGAGCCATTTCGGATAATGTCTTTAAAACTTCTGATTTGCCCATTGGCAATGGTGCGCTCAATCATGTTTATCAGAATTCCAATATTTATCTGCTTACCTTCAGAATCTTTCAATCCTACAAATACCACAAAGAACTAGGCTTCTCCTGGCAAGTCAGAACGGATGGTATCGCAACCTACACCAATGAGAGTCTGGCCATCCTCAATGACTATCAACGTTTCAGCAATATCCCTCCAGAAAACAATCTATTCAACAATAACGGTTATGGACAATCCTACCATCAGTTCAGCATCACCTACCGGGAGAACTATACAAAGAAACTGGCTTTTGGTGTAAAGCTGAGTCTGCTCAGCGGCATCAGCTATAATAAATTAGACATCAACGGATCTTCCTTTTCCACTTATAAAAACGCAGCAAACCAGGATGTGTTCGACCTTGGACTCCGCGGCACCTACAAAGCAACTTTCATGAATTCCGATGAACTCAGCGCCAATACGTTCATGCCAAGCTTTAGAAACCCCGGTGCCTCTATCGGCTTCGGTACGACCTATACGTCTAAATCAGGTTATTTCCTGATGGCCAATATTAAAGACCTCGGTTTTATTAAATGGAACAATGATACCCACAACATCCCGTTTAACGGGCACGCCATCATAGAGAATCCAGATGCCCTCTCTACACACGATTTCAAAAAGAAAATCACAGATATTGTAACACTCCAGGATGCAAAAAGCGGCTTCTATAGCCTAACCAATGCAAAAGCAGATATTACAGCCTCCAAATCCTTCGGCGCCTACACCCCAATGCTGATCTTATCTAAAAATCTATTCTTCAAGGGTGGAGACGCTGCCTTTGTAAATACCTTTAAATATAACGAGTTCTCCGCGAGCCTGATTCCTGATTACAACTTTAACGGCTTCTTTATGACAGGATTACAAGGAATGTACAAGACGCCTAACTTCGAGGCTTTTCTTGGTACAGACAACCTGATCAAAACCATCAGCCTCAAAAGCAATTCGGCTTCAGGATATTATGGTGCGTCCTTTTACATGGGCATCGGCATTAAATTCGGAGGAACAGTAGAACACCCATTGAACAGCAGCCATATGCCTGGTGTGGGAGATGAACCAGAAGAAAGAAGTTTCTTTAAAAAACTATTCCACCTTTTTGAAGAAAAAAACTAAGCTATACTTTTTTTTTAGGCTGGGTAAGCACGAAATCTTTTAAGTAGTGTGGTTCAAAATAAGCCACATCTTCAAACTCTCCAGCCTGATAAGCTTGTTCCGCCAGTTTGCTAAGATGTGCTGCAGAATTGAAGTTCAGATCCAAGAACAATGCATGATCGTTCTTCAGCACATCCTTACATTTAAATGCACCGTCACCAATAAAGGTCATCTTATGCTGCAGAAGTTCCTGTTCAAAAGAGGTTTCATCTATGATCTTTGCCTCCGTTTCGCTGATGGTATTGAGCGAATGATCAAAAATCGCGGTATACACTTCCATCCTCCTGGCATCAATCATTGCACATACAAGGCCATTATTCTCCGGATTAGCCTCTATAAAGCCATTCGCCATCATCTTTAGGGTGTCCAGTGCAATCAGCGGTTTATCCAATGCGAAACAGAGACCTTTTGCAGTTGAAACGCCAATTCTAAGCCCCGTATATGAACCCGGCCCTTTACTCACCGCAATCGCATCGAGTTCACTATATTCCATAGAAGCCTGTTTCATCACCTCCTCAATAAACAGCGTCAAATGACCAGCATGTATATTCTGAGAAGTTTCTTCTTTTAAAGCAATTGTTTCACCATCAACAGACAGGGCAACAGAACAGGTCTGCGTCGCAGTTTCAATTTGGAGTATCTTGGCCATGGGTACAAATATAGCAGATTTTTAATTTTAAGGTACTGGATCATGTCCATGCGCTCCCCAGGGGTGGCATCTTCCTATTCGTTTCAGCGTAAGCCAGCCACCTTTAAAGGGACCGTACTTTTTAATTGCCTCGATTCCATACTGCGAGCAAGTAGGTGTAAACCGACAGCTTGCGCCAAGCAAAGGCGACAGCAGCCATTGGTAAAGCTTAATCAAGCCTAAAAACAACCAGCCAACCATTTGCTTAAGAAATCTCATGGGCTTTCAGATTAGGGGCCAGCTTGTTTAAAGCAGCAATCATTTTCTTTTCCATAAAAGCATACTCATACTTTTCCTTACCAATATACTGGATAGAAAGCAGCAACAACTTGTCCTGATCTTTCAGGTACGCATACAAATGACTTTGCTTGTAATGACGATATACTTCTCTGGTACGTCTTTTCAAAAGATTTCGGTCTACCGCGCGTTTAAATCTTTTTTTCGGAACGTTGATCACCACCTGAGCAGGATAAGGAGAAGCTTCAGGAACCAACATATAGGTGAGCCTGAAGGGGTACAACAAAAAAGAAGAACCGTTCTTAAACAATAAGTCTAATGACTTCCTGCTACATAACCGTTCTTCTTTAGAAAATGTTTTCATGTTTTTGATTGCAATTTTGCAGATAAGCTGATCTGCTAACACTTAGTGTGCTGCAATCAAAATTATGCTTTGTGACGACGCTCGTCAGAAACTGATAATTTTTTTCTTCCTTTTGCACGGCGGGAAGCTAATACTCTTCTACCGTTTGCTGTAGCCATTCTTTCGCGGAAGCCGTGTTTGTTTCTTCTCTTTCTTTGCGAAGGTTGGAATGTTCTTTTCATAACTGTATTATATCTTAACTATATATTTTTTAAATAAGAGGTGCAAATATAGCTTGATTTTTATTCAAATGCAAATACATTTGAGATGTATAGCATTTTTTAGATAAATCGCTATAAACCAAGGGCTGCTTTAAGCTTCAAATACCCCGTTTTACTTACAGGAAGCCATATATCAGACTTTAACAGCACAATATAACTTTCCTTTTCTTTCAGTTCTATCCTGGTCACCTGCGATAAATTGATGATATAAGAACGATGGATCCGGATAAACTGCGAGGGTTCCAGGCTTTGCTCAAAAAAGCTCATGGTTTTATTTTTATAGTACACACCTTCTGTGGTACTCAGTTTCACCTGATCATCATCTGCCTCAAAATAATGAATATCCATCACATTCAGGATCTTGATGACTCCGTTCTTTTTAACCACAACCCTGTTGTTATGTGCAGGGTTTAACGAAGCAGTATCCAGCAACTCTTTAGTTAATGCAGCCCCCCCGTTCAGTTTTGCCGGCAGTTTTTGCATAGCGAGATCAAAGCGGTCCTTTTCTATAGGCTTCAGTAAATAATCAACCGCATTCACTTCGAAAGCCTTAATCGCATATTCATCAAAGGCCGTAGTAAATATCACAGCGGGCGGCTGTTCTACCAGTTCCAGCATCTCAAAGCCGCTGATCTTAGGCATCTGGATATCCAGAAAAATAAAATCCGGCTTGATTTGCGAAATGGCCTTTAATCCTTCAAAACCATCACTACATTCAGCAACAACCTCTATATCGGCATAATCCTCCAAATAGAATTTCACAATATCTCTGGCCAGCGGTTCATCGTCAATGAGTAGTGTTCTTATCATTATGTTGTGGTATTTTAAGCTGTGTTATAAATAAATTTGTATCTGTTGCAGAGGTTTTAAGTAAATTATGATCTGCAAATAATAAATATAATCTCCGTCTGATCGCTGTCAGGCCAAAACCCGTTCCACCAGTTGCTTTCATTTCAGGATCAAATGGATTTTTAACGGTAACCTGCAGTACATTATGCTCTACCTTTACCTCAATGGTAATCGTAATTGCAGCTGAGGTATTGTACAGTCCGAATTTAATCGCATTCTCTACAATCGGCTGCAACAAAGTACCAGGCAGTTTCAATTCCATCGTATCCTCTTCAACTTGAATGTCTACGCTCAGCCTGTGGCTAAACCTGACCTTTTCAATATCCAAATATAGCTGAATATACTCCATTTCTTCGGCAACACTGACCCAAATATCATCATCTCTTTTTAAAGTCCCCCTTAAAAAGGAAGCCAGCTTGGTGATCATTGGACCTGCTTCTTTTGGCTTTACAATGGTTAAAGCATATACAGAGTTTAAACTATTAAATAAAAAATGCGGCTGTAACTGGTGTCTCAGCTTATTCAGTTCCGCCTCTTTTGCCAGGTTTTGTGCAGTAAACAGTCTCTCCTGCATTTCCGATTGTTCTTCGAGCCTGTACCATAGTATATTTGCAAGGGCACACCAGGCCAGGAAAACAAAATTAATGACCAGCCTAAAGGGCAGTTTAGACTGGAGAAAAGCTTCATAATTTGCATCCGGCACAGCCAGTCCAAGAATAAATTTACTGCTGAAGGTAATGAACAGGGCCAGAATAAAGGTGAGCACAAATACAAAAATGACCGGCTCGTTCTTTGGCTGGTAATACCCCAGTAAAGTACTAAATATCATGCAGGACAAAGCCAGCAGTAAATTAGTAACTAAACTGTCCAGTCCCGAAATCAGTAAATTATAATCCAGCACATAGTAAAACAAAGCCGCATGAACAGCTACACAGGCTATAAAGATACCTGCGGCCATTTTCTGTATTCTTGGTAGAGATAGGGGTTTGGTTGTCAATGTAGCTTAGTTTACTGGAACGGTTTCTAAAACATCTGATAAATACTCCCGGCAGCGACTCACATGGTCCTTAAAAGCCTCGGCATCGGTAGGTTCATGAATAAAAGAGGTCACTTCTGTTCCATCCTCCGGAGCCTCAATTTCATGCAGTCCAGAAATCCCGATAAATTTCCAGGATACATCCTCCCCTCTGATGTTCTTAAAAGAATCCTGGAATTGTCTGGCCAGTCCCTGCGCCTTTAACAGGGCCTCGGTGATACTTCTTGACAATAGCAACCTGATCTGTTCATCAAATTGCGGCGTATGGTTCCCTTCGCCGCTTACAATTTGATACACATACTTTACTGCAAACCATTTCATAATTTAAAATTAAAAGTTTCTGATGTCAACGCCTCCAAATATGGCTACGCCTTCAATAATTAAAATCTTCCTTGCACCCTCACCTTCAAAAGGCACCACTGCCCTCTTGTCATCAATTCCTCCAAAAATGGCTGCTGCTTCAGATTTCACCTGCCAGGTTGGAGGAACTATAATTTTCACTCCTCCAAACAAAGCCACCACATCAATCCTTACTGTTCCTTCAAAATCGGCCTGGGTCAAATTGATTTCACAGCCTCCAAAAATTGCCACTACATCCCCTCCCTTAAAGTTCTTTGAATATACTTTATGGTGTGTACCACCAAATGCATTTACAGAATCAATAAAATCACTTACATTCCCTTCAGATGCAGCACCTTTAGTTTCCGAAAAAGACGAACCATATTCAAACTGGGCATCCTTTTCTTCATGAAGCTCTGAGAACTGCGACGCATCGAATTTCTTTTTCCAACGCTCCTGATTTCGCTTAGGCTTAAAGATCAGATATAGACCAAGGCCGATAAAAGCAAGTGAAAAATAATATTTCCTGATGTCAAAATCTACGATATTGCCTAATGTAAAATACCCACCGATCAACACCATAATCAACCAGCCCCCTCCTCTGAAGTTTCTTTTGAAACCAATAAAAAGACCTATAGCCACTAAAAGCATAGGCCAGCTGAGTATCCATCCTGGAATATAAATCCCAAAACTTCTTAAAAAGAATACCAACCCTATGATTAATAGGATCAATCCGCTCCAGGCACTATTGGAATGGCTTCTGTTTTTTATTTTGTAGTTCTCCATTTGTTTCTAAATTCTAACCAAATGTATATCTATTCATTCAGCTGCAAAAGTACCTTACTCTATATCTGTGAAAAAAGTCGGTGAACGACCAGTTTTCATCGGTAAGACAACCAACTTTACCTTCCCCCCTAATTTCCTGAAAAAAAATATAAAAAACCGCTAACCGTTTTTACTTCTAAAAACTCCGATCCTGTTTTTGTAAATCTACTGCTAAAAATTACCCCGTTAATCCTTTACCTTTGGGTATGAAACCATTGTTCGTACTGATTTTGACCATCTGCCTTCCGGCCTTGTTAACTGCCCAAAACATGGAGCTACATTACAAAGTATACGACACCAAAAAACAGAAAAGCATTTCTCTTGACGAGCTCGTTAATGAATTGAAAAATGTAGATGTTTTATTTTTCGGAGAAGAACATAACGACTCAACCGGACATCTTTTGGAATTAATGATATTCAGGAAAATGCAAGAGTCCTATCCCAAAACAGCCTTAAGCATGGAAATGTTTCATACGGATATACAGCCCGTTATAAACGAATATCTTGCCGGCTGCATTTCAGAAAGAAACTTCATTAAGGAAGCCCGCGCCTGGAACAATTATGATGATTATAAACCACTTATAGAATACGCAAAAGTAAATAAGCTCAATGTAATTGGGGGAAATGCAGCAGCCAGGTACAGCAATATGGTTACCCTTGGCGGGATTGAATCCTTAAAATCCTTACCTTCAAGCTCCCTGGCATTCCTTCCGCCTTTATCAATAGACACGGCTACGGGCCGCTACTACGAAAAATTCACAGAAACCCTTGGCGGACATCATATGGGAGATATGAAAATCTATCAGACACAAAATTTCTGGGACGCCACTATGGCCTGGTCGATCGAGAGATTCCTTCAAAAAAACGAAGGATATAAAGTGCTTCAGCTAAACGGGCGTTTTCACAGTGATGAAAAACTGGGCGCAATGGCTCAACTAAAAAAAATGGATTCTAAGTTAAGAGCAGAGAACATTTCCTGCTTTTCATCCGAAGATTTTAGCAACCCGGACTGGACAAGATACAAAGACCTGGGTGATTATATCATTCTAACCGACCCAGGCCTAAAAAAAACATTTTAATCTCTATTTGGCTTTCAGTAAATCTCTAATCTCTGCCAGCAGAATCTCTTCTTTGGTAGGTTCTGGTGCCGCTACCGGGGCAGCCTCTTCCTTACGTTTCATCGCATTAATGCCTTTAACCAAAATAAATACAGCAAAAGCCAGTAATAGGAAATTGATGGCTACGGTAATAAAATTACCATAGGCAAAAACCACTGCATGCGGCACTTTTCTAGCTTCTTCAAGAGCTAAATTTCCTGCTACCTCTCCTTTGAGTACAACATACATATTACTGAAATCAACCGAGCCAATTACTGCAGAAATCAGGGGCATGATTAAATCTTTAACCACACTGTCTATGATCTTGCCAAATGCCCCACCAATGATGACACCGACAGCAAGATCCATTACATTACCTTTTACGGCAAATTCTTTAAATTCTTTTACAAATCCCATATTTTAGTTCGTTAATGATGTATTTAAATTTATCAAAGATTATTCCAAAATCAAAGGATTAATTTCAGTTACTGTATTTAATACACGTCATCATATGCTTCCTATTACACCATAAACATGCTATATCATCTCTTTCACAACTGTTCATACAGGGTTAAGAGTCCAATAAGATTCAGAGCAGATGAATCCGCATATACTCCGCGTCTAGTCCGCATATA
>Ga0157370_10001989_pt1 | contig 25133 bp, 19 predicted proteins | sample C35metaG_FD_113463 | JGI IMG/M metagenome (GOLD analysis project Ga0157370, IMG submission 113463) | Corn rhizosphere microbial communities from Kellogg Biological Station, Michigan, USA - C3-5 metaG | ecosystem: Host-associated > Plants > Roots > Rhizosphere > Soil | place: USA: Michigan...
AAACAAACCTCAGCCCATGTAACTTCTTTTGTGGAGGCGGATGTGACCAATATGGTGTTATGGAGAGAAAAAGTTAAAAAGAATTTTGAAAAACGCGAGAACGAAAAGATCACTTTTACGCCAATCTTTGTAGAAGCCGTAGCTAAAGCCATTAAAGATTTCCCGATGATCAATATAACGGTTAACGGAAATCAGATCATTAAAAAGAGAGATATTAATATTGGAATGGCGGCCGCGCTTCCAAGCGGAAACCTTATCGTTCCCGTGATTAAAAACGCAGATCAGCTGAACCTGGTTGGATTAACTAAATCTGTAAATGATCTGGCCAATCGTGCACGTATTTCAAAACTGAAACCAGATGAAACTCAAAATGGAACCTTTACCCTAACCAATGTAGGTTCATTCGGTAATGTAATGGGCACACCAATTATTAACCAACCTCAGGTTGCAATATTGGCCGTAGGTGCTATTAAAAAGAAACCAGCCGTATTGGAAACGGAATTTGGCGATGTGATTGCAATCCGTCATATGATGTTCTTATCCTTGTCCTATGACCATAGAGTTGTAGATGGTGCATTAGGTGGTTCATTTGTGAGACGCGTTGCCGATTACCTGGAAAACTGGGATGTGAACCGGGAAATATAAGAAATAGCCATAATAAGAAAGGCCCTTCAGATATGAAGGGCCTTTCTTTATCAAAACAAAAACTAAAAATGTAATTAACTTAATGCACAGCGGCTTCTTCTTCAGTAACAGCCTTGATTTGCTGCTCCGTATAGTTGTATTTTCCAGTATGTGCAATAAAGATGTCTTTTTGCTGTAGCAATTCTCTGTTAGCCAATAAATCTTTAAGACTCACACTTCCGATGACATATTTATAATCCTCGCGTGAGAAACGTTCCACAATATTTTCGATTTTCAGCTTTTCAATGGTGTATTCATGTACATAACGGATATAGACTTCTATATTTACATTATCTGTGTGGCTTAAACCATTGTGCTGGTTATATTTTTTATATTCGTACTTATAACCATAACGTAACGCCGCAATATCTGACAAGACAGCTGCACCTGTAGGATGACCACCAGCTCCCTTACCAAAAAAGAATTGCTTATCTGCAAACGCTGCCTGTACAGTTACCCCGTTGTATTCATTCTCTACGTTAAACAGGAAATCGTCAGACTTTACAAACTTTGGCAATACATAGGTAATGATCTGACGTGTGCTGATCTTTCTTGCAGTAGGCACCAATTTTATTTTGAAATTCTTTTCCCTTGCATAATTAATGTCATTAGCAGAAAGGTGTTGAATACCCACATTTAGTATTTTGTCCGGATCAATGAACAAGCCATAAGCATGTGCTGTGGCAATAGCTAGTTTAAACTTAGGATCATACCCTCCTACGTCCAGAATAGGATCGGTTTCAGCGAAACCAAGATCCTGAGCTTGCTTTAAAGCAACATTATAATCCAATCCTTCATTAAAGATCTTGGATAGGATATAGTTAGAAGAGCCATTGAAGATACCACTGATGCCATGTAGTAATTCATTGTCATAATATTCTTCCAGGTTTCTGATGATTGGAATACTTCCACATACAGCACCTTCATACAATAATGATGCACCATATTTTTCCTGTAATTCAACCAGTTCCGCAAGATTATTGGCTATCATTTTTTTATTGGCTGAAACCACGTGTTTTCCGGAGGTTAAGGCTCTCTTTACAATATTGAAAGCAACTTCTGCATCATCAATTAATTCAACTATAGTATTGATTTCCGGGTTGTCCAATAATTCATTATGGTCTGTTGTGAACAGGCGGGCATCCAGATTCCTTTTTTTGTCCGGATTTTTAATGGCAATCTTTATAATTTCCAGATTAAGGTCTTGTCCTTTAATAATGTCATGCAGTCCCTGCCCAACCACTCCAAAACCAAATAACCCAATTTTAAGCTTCTTACTCATCTATGCTGTTTTATGTAGTTTAATTATTTTTTTATTTATACTTTCCTTTAAAAAATTGCCGATAACATTTGTTAAAGCATCGGTCTCTATTAAAAAGCCATCATGGCCATATGCTGAATTGATGCTGTGAAACTCTGCTCCTTTAATATGATCGCCAAGGAATTTCTGTTCATTGACCGGAAACAGAACATCATTCTCCACACCGATAACCAAGGTGTTTGCCTTTACATCGTTTAAGGCATCGGTAATGCTCTTTCTGCCGCGGCCAACATTATGGCTGTCCATGGCTTTGCTCAGGTACCAGTAACTATAGGCATTGAAACGTTTACAAAGTTTTTCTCCCTGATAGTTTTGGTAGGAGGAAGCCCTGAAACCAGTTGTCTTATCATTTACACTTTCTAATTGAGTAGATGCGTAGGCGTCATAAGTCCTGTAAGACAATAAAGCAATACTTCTTGCTACTTTGAGGCCTTTTAATCCGCCATCTGGCTGTTGTGCGTAAAAGGTGCGATCTGCGCTAATGGCTAGGCGCTGACTTTCATTAAAGGCGATTCCCCACGGAGAATGCACGGCATTAGTGGCTACCAGGATCAGATTTTCTATTTTATGAGGCTCTGAAATGGCCCACTCCAGTGCTTGCTGTCCACCCAATGAACCACCAATCAGTACTTTCAGTTCATGAATTCCCAGATGATCAGCCAGAAGCTGGTGAGCTTTTACGAAATCCCGTATGGTAAATTCTGGAAAGGCCAGATAATAGGGCAGACCGGTTGCAGGATTGGTACTTAAAGGATTTGTAGTGCCGTAATGAGAGCCGATTACATTTGCACAAACTATAAAGTGTTCTTCAGGATTAAACAACGCATTACTTCCAAATAAACCTTTCCACCAGTCCAGCACATCTGCATTCGCAGTAAGGGCATGGCAAGCCCAGATCACATTATCTTTCTTCGCATTTAATTTGCCATAAGTATGATAAGCGATCTCTAAACCGCGGAGCTTTTTACCACTCTCCAGTTTAAAAAGCTTTGTATAATTATAGGTGTTCGTCGTACTCATTTTGTTTTGTTTGTTGATTTTAAGCAGGGTATTAAGAATTAATTTTACTGAAAGCCTGCTCAAAATCGGCTTTGATATCATCGATATGTTCTATACCTACAGAAACACGTAAAAGTGTAGCACTTACACCTGCAGCTTCCTGTTCAGCTTCACTCAATTGTTGATGGGTGGTTGCCGAGGGTTGTATGATCAATGTTTTTGCATCTCCAACGTTGGCCAGATGGCTCACCAACTTAAGGTTGTCTACCACCTCTGTTACATCTTTTTTACTGCCTTTTAGTTCAAAAGAAAGCACCGCGCCAAAGCCATGTTTAAGGTATTTTTTTGCATTGGCATGGTAAGGGCTGCTTTCCAGTCCCGGATAATTCACCTTGGCAACAGAAGGATGATTTTCCAGCCAGGCAGCTAAAGCTAAGGTATTGTCTACATGACGCTGTACACGGAGGGATAAAGTTTCCAGTCCCTGAATTAATAGAAATGAATTGAAAGGGGACAGGGCCGGACCAAAGTCTCTTAATCCTTCTACCCGGGCACGGATGGCAAACTGGATATTTCCAAAAGGACCATTGCTGCCAAATACATCATTGAATACCAGTCCGTGATAACCTTCAGACGGTTCTGTAAACTGAGGGAATTTCCCATTGCCCCAGTTGTAATTTCCTCCGTCAACTATTACACCACCAATGCTGGTACCGTGACCACCAATCCATTTTGTCGCAGATTCGACAACAACATGAGCTCCATGTTCCAAAGGACGGAACAAATAGCCCGCAGCTCCAAACGTATTGTCTACAATCAGCGGAAGATCGTGTTTGCTTGCAATACCTGCAATCTTCTCAAAATCAGGAATACTGAAAGAAGGATTCCCTATGGTCTCCAGATAAATGGCTTTTGTATTCTTGTCAATCAAAGGAATAAATTCTTCAGGATGATCTACATTTGCAAAGCGGACCTCTATACCTAATCGTTTAAAGGCGACTTTGAACTGGTTATAAGATCCTCCATATAAATGTGAAGAAGATACAAAGTTGTCTCCGGCCTGTAATATATTATTCAAAGCAATAAACTGTGCTGCTTGTCCGGAAGCTACTGCCACAGCAGCTACTCCGCCTTCCAGTGCCGCTACACGTTTTTCAAAAACATCTGTCGTCGGATTCATGATCCTGGTATAGATATTTCCAAATTCTTTCAGGGCAAAAAGATTTGCTCCATGTTCAGAGTTTTTAAAACCGTATGAAGTAGTTTGATAAATAGGAACTGCTCTGGAACCAGTTGTAGGGTCTATCTCTTGTCCAGCGTGTAATTGTAAGGTTTCAAATTTATATGATGTTGACATGTAATCTTAAGTTAAGTGTATTGCTATTGTTTATTGAACAGACTTTAGGAATTTCTAAAGTACAGGATTAAAGCGTACCTTCTGTTGGAAGGCCTTCCGGATTTGATAGAGCTACAAAAAGGAAGATTTTTTGATTCTAGTATATGCAGCAGCACATACAAATAGCAGGCATTACGTAACAACAAATAGAAGCTCTGGTTGAATTTAATTCAACAGTTCGATTGGGAGACTTCTGATATTCGCTAATGCGGATTTTAATGTTGTTAATGTTCATCTTAGTTCAAATTTATCTTTCCATGATAACACCTGTTATCTGGTCAGGAATTGGCACCTTCTTCCATAAGGTAGGGTTGCCAGTGGGTCAGTGAGCCTGTCTCTCGCCACTTCTTTATAAATCAAACCTTCACTTAGAGAGGTATTGACTTTGTCAGCTATTCGCTGATTATGCGTCAAATGTAGTAATAAAAAATTATAAGCAAAATAAAATTCTGAAAATTTTATAAATAATGCCAGTATGAGCAATTAAATTAGGCTAATATTAAATAGGCAACTTAATATTATTCCTTAGGCCAATGCCTGCTCTAAATCTGCAATTAAATCATCAATATGTTCAAGCCCCGCGGAGATGCGTACCAGGTTCTGCGGTGTCTTAGTGTCTGGGCCCTCTACAGATGCGCGATGCTCAATTAAGCTTTCTACTCCACCTAAACTGGTGGCCTGAGCAAATAACCGGACATTATTCACCAGGGATCTGGCTTTTTCTGCTCCTCCTTTTACAAGAATGGACAGCATTCCTCCAAAAGCACTCATTTGTTTGCTGGCAATCTTGTGATCCGGATGCGAAGAAAGACCAGGATAATAAACGGCTTCAACATTTGGATGTTTCTCCAGAAATCTGGCCAATGCAAGGCCATTAGACGAATGACCCTGCATGCGATAAGCCAGGGTTTTAAGACTCCTGAGCAGCAGGAAGCAATCAAATGGCGAGGGAACCGCACCGCCTATTTGCTGGATATTTCTGATTTTTTCCCAAAAAGCATCTTTTTTTGCAGTGATTAGGGCTCCGCCCAGAACGTCACTGTGTCCGCCAATATACTTCGTAGTCGAATGCATCACCAGATCAGCGCCAAGTAACAGTGGATTTTGCAGGGAAGGTGACGCAAAGGTGCTGTCACAAGCAAAAATTAACCCATGCTTTGCTGAAATCTCCGCGAGGACTGCAATGTCTGTAATTTTAAGAAGAGGGTTAGAGGGCGTTTCTGCCCAGATCAGTACAGTATTTGGTTGTATATAGGCTTCAATCTGAGCTGTCTCCGTAAGATCGATAAAATCAAAGGTCAGAGTGTCTGCAAAAATGGACTGTAATTGTTTCTTAAAACCCCAATACATATCATCTGGTGCAATAATGTGGCTTCCAGGCGTTAAAGCCTGGAAAACGGCCATTCCAGCTGTGTTTCCAGAAGAAAATGTACATGCATCCTGACCTTTTTCCAATTCAGTAAGCACTTTTTCCAGTGCATTTCTGTTTGGATTACTGACACGACTATACATATGGCCACCGGGATAATTGCCATGCTCATCCCGAAGAAAGGTTGTAGACAAGCTAATTGGTGAAGTAACATCGCCAGTTGCGCTTTTTATAAGGTTTCCACTATGTATCGCCAGAGTTTCAAGTTTCATTGTATGCAGAATTTAGGTTGATTTGTATCGATATAACAAATTTATAGGATAAAATGAGAACTGCATTTTTTTTGGCAAGATTTATGCATTGTTCCAATCAAAATAAAGAACATGAAAAGAATATTAGTTATAGCAGCCATTTTATGCAGTTCATTAATGGTTTTGCAAAGTTGCTCAACCCCTAAAGGCATTTCTGCTTCTGCTAATCTGAAAAGAGGAAACGTAACAGGTAACTGGGTATTAAATGATATAACTTTTGAAGGTATTCCTTCTATTGCAGTAAGGTCTCTGTTTGACGAACCTTCTTATAAATGCTTTATTGGAAGTACGTGGCGCTTAACCAATAGTGGTAACGGAAGTTATTCTTTACCGGGAGGAAATGAATGTGCAGCAAAAACACAAACCATATTCTGGTCAGTAAGTACCGGCGATCAGACTTTTCAATTCAAAAAGATATATGAAGGCGATAAAGCAAAAAATGTGACTTCAGGTTACAGGATGGTACTGGCTTCAACATCAGACAACAATTTAGTGATAAAATCACCTATAGAGTATGGAAATACCACCGCTTACGTGGTTATGAATTTCTCTAAGGCAGCAAAATAATTTGGTTAGTATATTTGGTTTAGGTTGAAAAGGGGCTCTGGTTAAGCCCCTTTTTTTTGTACCCGTAAATTTGTCTTACTTTTACCGTATGGAAAACGAGGATAGAAACCCTTATGTACTCTTTACGGCTCAAATACTAAAAGACTGGAAGGATAACGGCGTGAACTATGTAAAAGTAGTAGAACTGGATGCAGGAATGGCGGTTAAATTTTTTGAACTTATTCCCAATTCGGAAATACCAGATGCAGCAGAAACGATTTATAGCATTCATTCAGAAGATGTGACCGAGCTTCTTGAACCGAGCAATAAGGTTAAGTTCCTTGTGCACGAAATTTATCTGGAAGAAGAAGATTAAAAATCAAAAAAGGGGTTTATGAATATTTTCATAAACCCCTTTTGGTATAAATTGAACAGGTTTCTTAGGCTTGGTTCTCTTCCACCCACTTGCGGGCATTAACAAAGGCTTCCATCCATGGAGATACGTCATCTTTACGGCCCGCAGGATAGTTTGCCCAGTGCCACTGGAATAGTGAGCGTTCAATATGCGGCATCATCACAAGATGTCTTCCAGTGTTGTCGCACATCATTGCCGTATTGTAATCAGATCCATTCGGGTTGGCCGGATAAGTTTGATAAGCATATTTCGCTACGATCGCATACTGATTTTCAGCATAAGGTAAATGGAATTTACCTTCACCATGTGAAACCCATACTCCTAAGGTACTTCCTGCGAGAGTAGAAAGCATCACCGAGTGGTTTTCCTGTATGGTCAGAGAGGTAAAGATGCTCTCATGTTTATGACTTTCGTTGTGAAGCATTTTAGGTTTATCGGTATGATCCGGATTGATCAGGCCAAGTTCTACAAACAACTGGCAACCATTACAGATTCCAACAGATAAAGTATCTGGGCGTTTGAAGAAATTCTCCAGGGCTATTTTCGCTTTCTCATTGTACATAAATGCACCTGCCCAGCCTTTAGCGGATCCCAATACATCTGAATTGGAGAAGCCACCTACAGCACCAATGAACTGAATATCTTCCAAGGTTTCTCTTCCTGAGATCAGGTCAGTCATGTGAACATCCTTTACATCAAAACCAGCAAGATACATGGCATTGGCCAATTCCCGCTCTGAATTACTTCCTTTTTCACGGATCACTGCAGCTTTAGGTCTTGGTTTGGAAGCATCAATTGTTGGTTTTTTCCCATCAAACTGTAATGGGAAAGTATAGTTTAGAACATGATTTTTATAATTGTCAAAGCGTTCTTTCGCTTTAACCGGACCGCTTTGTTTCTTATCCAGTAAATATGAGGTTTTAAACCATACATCCCGAAGATGATCAATGTCAAGATTCAATTTTTCACTATGATTCGTCACCTCAAGTGTTGCTGAAGAGGTTACTGTGCCTATTTTATGGAAAGCAATATTGTTCGCTGCAAGAATGGCTTCGACATCACTGTTTGCCTGGAATACTACGCCAATATTTTCTGCAAAAAGAACTTTAATGCTGTCCTTCTCTTTCAAAGGAGAGAGATCTATTGATGCGCCAAGATTACGGTCTGCAAAACAAAGCTCTAATAAAGTAGTAATTAGACCTCCACTGCCAATATCATGTCCAGCCTGGATTTTTCCTGTTTTGATGAGTTCCTGTAAAGTATCAAAAGTGACCTTAAATTGAGTCGCGTCTTTTACATCTGGTGTTTCATTACCTATCCGGTTCAGAATTTGCGCAAAAGAAGAACCGCCCAGCTTATAATCGTCGTTAGACAAGTTAATATAATAAATGTCACCTCCACCTTTCTGAAGTACAGGCTCAACTACCTGGGTAATGTCACTGCAATTTCCAGCTGCGGAAATGATAACTGTACCCGGGGCTATCACCTCATCATTTTTATATTTTTGTTTCATTGACAGAGAATCTTTACCGGTCGGGATATTGATTCCAAGTTCAATCGCAAAGTCAGAACAAGCTTTAACCGCCGCATATAATCTGGCATCTTCACCTTCATTTTTACAAGCCCACATCCAGTTTGCAGAAAGTGAAACACTTTTTAAGCCATCTTTCAGAGGTGCCCACAGAATATTCGACAAAGATTCTGCAATTGCGATGCGGCTTCCTGCTGCAGGGTCTATTAAAGCCGATAGTGGAGCATGTCCAACGGAAGTTGCGATACCTTCTTTACCCTGGAAATCCAGTGCCATAACACCACAGTTGTTCAAAGGTAATTGTAAAGGACCTGCACATTGCTGTTTGGCAACACGGCCACCTACACAACGGTCAACTTTATTGGTCAGCCAGTCTTTGGAGGCTACTGCCTCCAATTGAAGAACTTGCTCCAGGTAAGTGTTAAGATCTGCTGCATTGTAAGTCACCGGCTGATATTTACGATCAACTGTTTTATCTTCCATCACCACTTTAGGCGAACTTCCAAACATGTCCTTTAATTCAAGGTCCATTGGTTTGGCACCAGTAGTTGCAGATTCAAAGGTGAAACGGTGGTCGCCGGTAACTGTACCAACGGTATACATTGGTGAACGCTCCCGGTCTGCAATTTTCTGCAGTGTAGCAATATGCTCCTGACCAATCACCAGTCCCATGCGCTCCTGAGATTCATTACCAATGATCTCTTTAGCCGAAAGGGTAGGATCGCCAACAGGTAATTTATCCAGGTCAATTTTGCCACCAGTTTCTTCCACCAGTTCAGAAAGACAGTTCAGGTGGCCACCTGCACCGTGGTCATGTATAGAAACAATGGAATTGTGTTCACTCTCCACCATTCCACGAACGGCATTGGCTGCTCTTTTCTGCATTTCAGGGTTAGAGCGCTGGATGGCATTTAATTCTATACCAGAACCCAATGCACCAGTATCGGCAGAGGATACAGCGGCACCACCCATACCAATTCTATAGTTTTCACCACCAAGAATGACAATTTTATCACCTGTTTCCGGTTTGTGTTTTTGGCTTTGGCTTGCTTTACCATAACCCACACCGCCAGCAAGCATAATCACTTTGTCAAATCCAAGTTTACGGTCTTCTTCTTCATGTTCAAAAGTAAGAACAGATCCCGTAATCAGTGGCTGACCAAATTTATTTCCAAAATCGGAAGCACCGTTGGAAGCCTTGATCAGAATATCCATTGGCGTCTGATACAGCCATTGTCTTTCTTCTACACCTTGTTCCCATGGACGGTTTTCTTCCAGTCTGGATAGTGCAGTCATATATACTGCGGTACCTGCCAGTGGAAGAGATCCCTGTCCACCTGCCAGCCTGTCCCTGATTTCACCACCAGATCCTGTAGCTGCACCGTTAAATGGCTCTACAGTGGTTGGAAAATTATGGGTTTCGGCTTTGATAGAGATGACCGATTCAAAATCACTTATTTTATAATAATCAGGTTCATCTGCACGTTTAGGGGCAAATTGCTGAACTTTTGGCCCTTTAATAAAGGCCACATTATCTTTGTAGGCAGAAACAATATCGTTTGGATTTTCTTCTGATGTCTTGCGGATCAATTTAAAAAGAGAAGAAGGTTGTTCTACTCCATCGATCACAAATTTGCCATTAAAAATTTTGTGACGGCAATGTTCTGAATTTACCTGCGAAAAACCAAAGACTTCAGAATCTGTTAAGGCTCTGCCAAGTCTCTGTGATAATTCGTTCAAGTAATTTACTTCTTCGTCGCTTAGAGATAGTCCTTCTTGTTTGTTATAAGCTGCAATATCCTTGATTTCCAAAATTGGTTCAGGCTGGATATTGATACTGAATAAATCCTGATTAAGCTCACTGAACTTTTGCGAAAGCATCGGGTCGAAATCAGTAAAATTACTTTCTACCCGTTGAAATTCCTCAATTCTAACAATATCCTTAATATCCATGTTCTGGGTAATCTCTACGGCATTGGTACTCCAGGGGGTCACCATCGCTGCACGCGGTCCAACAAAATAATCTGTCAGAACGTTTTCCTTGCAGATTTGTGCGCCGCCAAAGAGCCATTGTAATTTCGTAATATCATCAGGGGAAAGGTTTCGTTCTATTTGTAAAGCGAAAACCGTTTTGGATTGGCTTGAGAAGAAATAAATCATGCTTTTTTTTTGAAGATGCAAATTTAGGTTAAAAAAACAGGATAAGCCATTTTTTGCGACTTGTTTTTACATATCTTCTTTGGAAAGAGTTGGATTAAAGGAGGGGGAGTTGAAAATCATTGTGTTCTACCGCATGGTTGCGCACCTCTTTTACACTCCACTGACACCTTAAAACTGTTAAATAAACACCATTTTCTCAATTTTATGTTACTTTTGCCTCTATCAGATCAGAGATCAAAATATGGATACTACCGCAAAACTAACTTTACTTTTGAACGATCCGGATTTAGCACAGCCCTTAAAGGCTATCGCACAGAAAGTTCAGAACAAAGAAAGAATCACTTTTGATGAAGGCGTTTATTTATACGAACATGCCGAACTGGGTTATCTTGGTGTACTTGCCAACCACATCAGAGAGGAAAAACACGGAGATAAAACTTTTTTTAACCGAAATTTTCATATCGAACCCACTAACGTTTGTGTGTACGACTGTAAATTCTGTTCTTATTCCCGCTTAATTAAACAGCGTGAAGAGGGGTGGGAGATGAGTGTAGACGGGATGATAGACATTTTGAAAAAGTATGATAACGAGCCTGTAACAGAAGTACATATTACCGGAGGTGTAGTGCCAAAACAGAACCTGGAATTTTATGCCGACTTTTTCAAAAGAACAAAGGCGCATCGTCCCGATCTCCATATCAAAGCTTTAACACCTGTAGAATACTATTATATATTCAAAAAGGCAAAATTAAGCCATTATGATGGTATGAAATACCTCAAAGAAGCCGGATTGGATTCTATGCCTGGCGGTGGTGCAGAAATCTTTCATCCTGAAGTCAGAGAAAAGATCGCGCATGATAAGTGTAATGCAGAACAATGGCTGGACATTCATGAGCAAGCCCATAAATTGGGTATGCGCAGCAATGCAACCATGTTATACGGACATATTGAGGAATTCTGGCACCGTGTAGACCATATGGAACGTCTTCGTGAGTTACAGGACAAAACCGGAGGTTTTCAAGCCTTTATTCCATTGAAATTCAGGAATCAAAACAACCAGATGGATCATGTTCCGGAAGTTTCTGTGATTGAAGATCTGAGGAATTATGCTATTGCAAGAATCTATATGGATAACTTTGATCATATTAAAGCTTATTGGGCAATGATCAGTCGTCAAACTGCACAGTTATCGCTTAATTTTGGTGTTGACGATATCGATGGCACTCTTGACGACACGACCAAGATCTACTCTATGGCCGGAGCAGAAGAACAGACACCAGGAATGAGTACACAAGAACTGGTTAATCTGATTAAGCAGGTAGGCAGACAACCTATAGAAAGAGATACTTTATACAACGTTGTAACCGATTATACAGATTTTGTATTTGAGGATGAAGTTAAACCTCAATATTATAAACTGCCAGTAATCAACTAATGGATAAAGAGTTATATATTATAAGGCACGGCGAAACAGAGTTAAATAAGCATGGAATTGTACAAGGCCGCGGCATTAACAGCGACCTGAATGATACGGGCAGAGCACAGGCTGAAGCTTTTTATCAGATGTATAAACACATTCCATTTGATAAAATTTATACTTCAAGCTTAAAGCGGACCCATCAAACCGTTCATAAATTCATCGCATCCGGACTGCCTTGGGAGCAGTTGAGTGGATTGGATGAATTGGCCTGGGGAGAGTGGGAAGGAAAACCAAGTTCAGAGCATGCACTTGCCGTATTTAGGGACATTGTAGAAAAATGGCAGGGCGGAGATTACGACGCTAAATTTGAAGGTGGTGAAAGTCCGGCGGAGGTTGCAGTAAGGCTAACAGAAGCTGTTGACCACATCAAAAGCCATCCCAAAGAAAAACTGGTTCTGGTTTGTATGCATGGCAGGGCAATGCGCTTGCTGTTGTGTTTACTTACCGGTAAACCGATGTCAGATATGGGAGAATTTCCACATCAAAATACCACACTCTATAAGGTTGCCCTTACAGGGAACACCTTTGAGATTACAGACTTTAACAATACAGATCATTTAAAGGAATTAAATAACCTTGGACAAGATTAAAATATCCGCAGTAGCTTATACCAATACTAAACCGTTCATTTACGGTATCGAACATTCAGACGTTAAAAACAAGATAGACCTTAGTTTAGATATTCCTTCGGATTGTGCTGCTAAATTAATAGATGGACAGGTGGATATTGGTCTGATACCCATAGCTGCTTTCCCTCATGTACCCAATGCAAACATTGTGGCAGACTATTGCATCGGTTCCATCGGAGCTGTGAATTCTGTTTTTATTTTTAGTGATGTTCCAGCCAAAGACATCAAAAGCTTAAAGCTGGACAGCCACTCCAGAACCTCCAATAACCTGGCAAGAGTGCTATTGAAATTCTACTGGAAAAAGGATGTTGAGTTCACTACAGATCCAACCGTAAAAACAGATGCCATTGTTCTGATCGGTGACCGGACCTTTGGAAAAAAGAGCGATTACGCTTATGTCTATGACATGGGAGAGGAATGGATGAATTTTACCGGATTACCTTTTATGTACGCCGCCTGGGTAGCCAACAAGGAAATTTCGAAGGAATTTATAGCGGAATTTAATGTTGCTTTGAAATCCGGACTTGACCACAGAAAGGAACTGCTCAAAGAACTTCCTGAAAACCCTGCCTTTGATCTGGACGACTATCTGATGCATAAGCTTGATTTTGAGCTGACCACGCAAAAGAGAGAAGCGATGACCTTATTTCTTTCCTACATCAGGGAACTGGGATAAAAGCGATATATTCACATTATTTAAATTTTCAACAAAACGTAAAGGCTAAATTTCAAGATAGTATATTTACGATTTTGTAAATAGAATCATTTTGGCCAAAGATAAGACTAAAGAAACACCATTAATGCAGCAGTACAATGCAATTAAAGCAAAGTACCCGGGCGCGTTATTATTGTTTAGAGTAGGAGATTTTTACGAGACATTTGGAGAAGATGCAGTAAAGACTGCACAGATATTAGGAATCGTACTCACCAGGAGAGGAAACGGGCCGGGGGGCCATATAGAACTTGCTGGTTTTCCGCATCATTCCCTGGAAAACTATTTATCCAAATTGGTTAGGGCCGGACAGCGTGTGGCCATATGTGACCAGCTGGAAGATCCAAAAACAACCAAAACCATTGTAAAACGTGGGGTTACAGAGCTGGTTACACCAGGAGTGGCTTACAACGACAATATTTTAAATCAGAAATCCAACAATTATCTGGCCGCCATCTATTTTGATAAAAACCAGATTGGCGTATCGCTGCTGGACATTTCTACAGGAGAATTCCTGGTGGCACAAGGCAATGCAGAGTATATTGATAAAGTAATGCAGGGCTTTAAACCCACAGAAGTTGTTTTTCAAAAAAACAGAAGACTGGACTTTCTGGAGTTATTTGGTGATAAGTTCTATACCTATACACTGGACGACTGGGCATTTACCACCGATTATGCAAATGAAACCTTAACCAAGCATTTCGAAGTGGCTTCGCTTAAAGGCTTTGGTGTAGATAAATTGCAAACTGGTATCGTAGCGGCGGGGGTCATCCTCCATTATCTGAATGAAACAGAACACCGCAATCTCAAACATATCACCTCCATCTCGAGGTTGGAAGAAGATCGCTTTATGTGGCTGGACCGGTTCACTGTCAGAAATCTGGAATTGGTCAGCTCTGCCAATGACAATGCTGTAACCTTATTTGATGTGCTGGATGAGACCAGTACACCTATGGGGGCAAGATTGCTCCACAAGTGGATCATTATGCCACTGAAGGAATTGAAACCTATACAGGAGCGTTTAGGTATGGTAGAATACCTGGTTGCAAATGAAGGGCTTTCTGCAGAGTTGCTTTCACATATTAAACAAATAGGAGACCTGGAACGACTGATCTCTAAAGTGGGCTTGTTGAAAGTAGGACCGAGGGAACTTTGTCAATTGAAACGTGCTTTACACCATATAGAAGAAGTTAAGAAACTGACAGAAGCATCTGGAAATCCATTTCTGGGGCTTATTGCTGAGCAATTGAATCCCTGCCTGTCTATCCGGGAAAAACTGGAAAGAGAACTTTTTCCAGATCCACCCGCATTGCTGATTAAAGGAAATGTAATTGCAGACGGTATAGATGAAGAGTTGGACAGGTTGAGAAAGATCTCTTATGGAGGTAAGGATTACCTGATTGAAATCCAGAAAAGAGAGGCTGCGGCAACGGGCATTCCTTCACTCAAAATAGCCTTTAACAATGTATTTGGCTATTATCTGGAAGTTACCCATACACACAAGGATAAAGTGCCAACAGAATGGCTGCGTAAACAAACCTTAGTTAATGCAGAGCGCTATATCACTCCTGAACTGAAGGAGTATGAAGAGCAGATCCTGGGAGCAGAAGAGAAAATCCAGGAAATAGAAGTCCGCTTGTACAACGAACTGATGTACCAGGTCAGTACCTGTATTAAACCTATACAGCTCAATGCTTATATGATTGCACAGCTGGATGTGATGCTGTGCTTCGCACAACTGGCTGTCAAGAACCATTATGTGAAGCCCGTGCTGAACACAAAGAAAGTTCTGGACATCAAAGGTGGGCGTCACCCGGTCATAGAAAAACGTCTTGCAGTAGGAGAGGAATACATTACCAATGATGTTTTACTCGATAACAATACGCAGCAGATCATCATTATAACCGGTCCCAATATGTCGGGTAAATCTGCTATTCTAAGGCAAACCGGATTAATTGTTTTGATGGCTCAAATGGGCTGCTTTGTTCCTGCTAAAGCTGCAACCATCGGACTGGTGGATAAGATCTTCACGCGTGTTGGTGCTTCAGATAATTTATCTTCAGGCGAAAGTACATTCATGGTGGAAATGAATGAGACCGCCAGCATTCTGAACAATATTTCAGACAACAGTCTTATTCTCCTGGACGAAATAGGCCGGGGAACCAGTACTTACGATGGAATCTCTATTGCCTGGGCCATTGCAGAATTCCTGCACACCCATCCAAGCGCCAAACCTAAAACCTTATTTGCTACACACTATCATGAATTGAATGAACTGGCCAACACCATGACCCGCATCAAGAATTTTAATGTGTCTGTAAAGGAAATAGGAAACAAGGTCATCTTTTTAAGGAAACTGGTGCCGGGTGGAAGTGAACATAGTTTTGGTATTCATGTAGCTAAAATGGCAGGAATGCCTCCTAGGCTGATTGCCAGGGCCAATGAAATCCTGAAAAAGCTTGAAATTGACCGTACCGAAGGCCAAAGTATCAAAGACAGCATTAAAAAAGTACAAAACCAGGCTTATCAGCTGCATATGTTTGCTGTTGATGATCCTATTCTGGTGAAAATAAGGGATATGCTCAATAACCTGGATGTGAATGTATTAACCCCCGTTGAAGCCTTACTCAAACTGGATGAGATTCAACGCCTAATTAAGCAGTAAATGAAAAGGAATTTAGGATTGCTCGTTATTTTAATGGTGTTTCTAACAGCATGTGGCTCCAGAAGACATACCGTAACGAACAGCAATGCGGCAAATGCTGCCGCTACTGCAAATGCGATGTCCAATCTTAAAAATAGATCCCTTTACCGGTTCATTACCGATTGGACAGGGGTGCGATATCGTTTAGGTGGACTTGACAAGAATGGAATAGATTGTTCCGGCTTCGCTTTCCTGCTGGAAAAGGAAATTTATGGCATACAACTTCCACGCAGATCAAGGGACCAGGCACAGACGGTCAGGAATAAAAACCTTGGACAGTTGAAAGAAGGAGACCTCATTTTCTTTTCTTTTGGCGGAAACGAGGTAGACCATGTGGGTATCTATCTCAATGATGACTATTTTGTACACGCCTCTACTACCAGAGGTGTTGTTGTAGACAATATTACCTTACCTGCTTATCAGAAAGCTTTTGTTAAGGCCGGACCCGTAAAATAATTTAAATCATCATAAAGGAATGTCAGAACCAAAACACGACTATTCATTCTGGACGAAATACAAAAGGTTTGCCACTACGGAAATCATCATGTATCTGATTATGATCATAGGCATAGGCCTGGGCATCATCATTCTCAGTTGAGCTTAAAGACAGCTTTTGACTGGTCGGAGCGCCGTACTCTGCTGATAAAATCAACCAGGTCCTTATAGCGTTCAGCAGGATAATGACCTTCTTTCAATAAGAAATACCGGCTATAGGTAAGCAGCTTTCCAGTTAAAGTTGTTTTAACAATAAAAGAACCAAAATCATTCTTAATCTGAATGTTTTCCATTTCTGATTCTATTTTGAAGTTTTCAGGCAGTGTATACTGTATGGTGTCCAGTTCTGTAAAACCCCTGTTAACCACCACAGGTCTGGTGCGGCTGGTGACTTCGTCGATAATTTTCGCTTTATTAAAAGCATTTAAAACCAAATATGCACGGCTTTGAGTTTGAGGAACATAACTTCTGATATGCAGGTCAAGATGCTCCGTTGTTGCCGGCTTGCTCGTCTTTAACTGATTGAACGTTACCTTGTCAAACTCAATATTGTCCAGATCATACTTCGATTTCAATGATTTGACCTGTTCTTCCGGCGAATCGTTGATCAAACCTTCACAATTGTCATACGCAGCCCCCTCAAACCGGGTCCGCATATTGCCTTTTACATTGCCTTCCTTGTCTATGTCCAGTGAAGCCGTCCGGATGGTTTTATTCTCCGTTGCAGACAAAACCGGAGTATGAAGTAACTTTCCGCCGCTTTCCGTACAGGCCAATACAGTCCTGTCATCGGTAAAGTCTCCTAAAAACCCAAAAGGTACAGTCTGACTGGTGCATTCCAGCCAGGTTGTATCCTTTTCAAAGGGAACACACAAAATAATATGATTGGCCTGATCCATGCTGGCAAAGTCAGGATCCATGCTTCTTTTTTGATTCCCGGCATAAACAATACAATACTCAGAATAGATATCAGCTGCCTTTAAAAGACTTTGCATATAGTTTACAAGACCTTTACAATCTCCATAACCCATACGGTCTACCTCTGCAGCCGAAATCGGTTGAAACCCGCCAATGCCTATCTGAACACTCACATAACGGGTCTTTTCCTGCATGTAAGCGTATATCTTTTTAGCCTTTTCCTTAGGATCATTTATTCCGTTCACCAATGACTTCACCATCTGTACCGTTTCAGGCGATAGGTTTTGCCGTTTTGAAAGAAGATCGGTATAGATCCATTTGCCTAAATCATTCCAGTTATTGTAATTTCCGGAAAAAGTATAATAGTTGAATTTTTCAGGTGCTATTTTAACCCTTGTCAGGTAATTTTCAGGTGAAGGCGCATAAGGCTCTGTCTGGAAAGAAGGAATATTGGTCATCTCCCAGCTGTAGCTCATCAATTTTTCTTCCTTTGTTTCTTTCGTTTGTCCGGGATAATTATAGGTCTTTATATGCAATTTGTCGCCAGGCAGACAAACGAATCTATAACTGTTCTTCTCTACAGAAACATCAGGAGAAGGTGAAGCATACCAGTCTGGAATAATCAGGTTTTGTTTGTTTTTTAATTCATATTCATAAACTATCGTATAAGGATACTCGATAACAGAAGGTTTAAAATGCTTTACGCGGTCGTCTTCAAAGAGAGAAAAATCACTGATCGCACTTTCATCTGTAAAATTGCTTTGGTTAAATTTACTGATCGGTTTACCCTGAGCATCATAGACTATACCCTTTAAGCTTTTTATGCTGTTGTTTTTATTGTAAAAAAGAACCAGTTCAGCACGTGTATCGCCATTCTTGTTCAATACAGTAACGGCTTGTCTCACCTTAATAGATACATTGTCCGGCGCCCTCATATCTACAACGGTTTCCATGTCTCGAATCACCGCATTTGACCGGTTTTTCAATGCTGAAGGAATATCTTCAGTCTTATAGACATTTTGTGCGGCTGCAGGAAGGACAACGGGAATCAATAAGAGAAAGAGAAGCCTGCGGAACATATTATTTAGCTTTTTTTAAGATAAGATCTGTTTTTTGTTGCTGTATGATCCTGCTGAAGAATTCTTTCAAAGATAAATATTCCTCAGGTGTATAGATAGCCTTATTGAGCTGGAAGACCTGGCTAAAGTTAATGGCGTCGTTCATAAAGGAAATCTGGCTAAGGTATTTTCCACCTCCATCCGGAAGAGCGATGTTGAGATCTTTTGGCTGGTCATTCAATGTATAGCCTGCTGGCAATCTGAGCAATATATTTACACGCTTTTCGTTTGCCGCAGCCAGATCTACCGGGTAATTCCTTTCACTTAAATTGAAAGGATTTTTTGTCGTATGGTCTATAAAGAAAGGGTTAAAATAAAACTGCTGCGCATTCATACGATCAAATACCTTCATTTCAATATCATAGTCTTCAACCAAAGGAAGGTCAAGGCTGTCCAGGTTGGAAATCTGATGTTTAAGGATGCTGATCTCCGGCATTTGTTCATCCAGTTTTTCTACGTACTGATCTATAGATGAAGCCTTCAGAATTTTATTTCTTTTATTTAATGCACTGTATCCGTTGGAATAGGTGATGAGCTTACCTTTAATCTTTCCATCCTCACTAAGTGCACCGTCAAAGGTGTATCTGGAGATGTCTTTTTGACTTGCCTTTAAATCATACCAGTAAGATTCCTTCCTCAGGTTAATCACCCGACCCCTGTCATTAATACAACGCATTGGAAGCAGGCCAAAAGGAAGCAAGGGATCTGAAGCATCCAGAAGATAACTTTGACCATCTATATTGACCTTGGCGACCACATAATCGAAATCACTGATGACCGGATATAGATTATTGACGATCCCATTTTCCCTGGTAGAAAGCATGACCGCCTCGGCATCGAGATTGGCCGCAGAAAGGGCAGCAACCAAAGCCAGGTTAATGTCACCTATATTTCCACTATGCGTGTCAAATGCTTTTTTGATGGTGTTTTCACTGTACTTTCCTCTGTAGCCGTTCCATACTATGGATTTCTTTATATACGCATAAATGGCTTTTGCCTTACTCAGATCGTCACTTGTATTCTTAAGCACAGCCGGAAGAAGATCTTTAAAAACATCCTTTCTTTTCATCTGGCCCCCAAAAGATTTATCGCTGGTCAGTTCATAATCTACATCCTTCCAGGTCTTTGTAATGTTGTTTTTGTAGCCATTGAGGTGCTGGACATCAGAAAGTTCAAAATAAATAGCTGATTTGAAATTAGCAGCAGCGGTCATATAGCTTTCCTCTATAAAAGGCGGGATATCTTTCATAATATAGGTCATCCTGGAACAATCAATGTTTTGTCCCTGGATCCTCAGGCAATCCTTACTAACATCACCCTTTTGAGTGGTCAATTTAAGATAGCCTCTGATCGAAGCGTTAAAATTATAAATAGCCGGAATAAAACCAACGAATTCACTGTAGAGTTTCGGTATGGCAGATTGATACTCCCAGGTCACGAAATTAAAAATATTTCTCCGGTTGATTCTGTACGTAAATTCAATTATACTGCCTTCCTTAATATTGGGAAGGGTAAATTTTTTGATTTTAAGATATTTGCTTCTGTTGTCTGTAAATACCTGTTTTTTGTCCAGATCCGTTCTTACATATTGACCATTGATAAAATTAAAGGTAGCAGCAGTCAGTTCGGTCATCTCATCTTCTTTATCGTTGTTATAGACCCAGAGGGGTACCTCAATATTCGACTGATTAAAACCTTGCTTATTCAGTATTTTAATCTTGACATGGTACCTGTAATCCACATAGCTGTGGCCATCATTGTCATCTATTTGAATAGAAGCAGTACCAAATTCTTTAATCACAATGGCATTGGCATTGCTATCTATGGGCGTTTTTTTTAGGTTAAGGTCATCGCCGTTAGGTTTACCGAAATCAAAATCCTGGGCAAAAGCAGCAGGAAGGCCAAATACTGTACAGATCAGAAGGACTAAGAAAGGTGTTTTCATTGCTGAGCGTGGAATAAAGCTGCAATTTATAATTTTCTTGAAGATCCACGCTAAATAAAGTAGAAATTACTGAATGATTTTTACGACTTTTGGGAACTACTAAAACTGATCATCAAATGATCATATCTTTAAAATTGCAGTATTAATACCCATGAAATTAAATTTAAAACGCCCGCTTGCTTTTTTTGACCTGGAAACTACAGGTGTAAATGTTGGATCAGACCGTATAGTGGAAATCGCTATATTGAAAGCAATGCCGGATGGTACCGAGGAGATCAAAACATTGAGAGTCAATCCGGAGATGCCCATTCCACTTCAGTCTTCCCTTATTCATGGTATATACGATGAACATATTGCCCAGGAACGCACTTTTAAAGAAGTAGCACAGGAACTGGCCGATTTTATCGGAGATGCAGACCTTGCCGGTTATAATTCCAACCGTTTTGATATTCCTGTATTGCTGGAGGAGTTTCTAAAGGCAGGAATAGATTTTGACATGACAGACAGGAAGTTTGTAGATGTTCAGAACATCTTTCATCAGATGGAACAACGCACCCTGCGCGCAGCCTACAAATTCTATTGCGACAAAGATATTGTCAATGCACATTCAGCAGAAGCAGATATTACAGCAACATATCATGTGCTTCTTGCTCAGATAGAGCGTTACAAAGACGCAGATTTTGAAGACAAACAAGGGAACATCAGTAAACCTGTCCAAAATGATGTCGAAGCGCTGCATCTGTTCACGAATATGAATAAACCAGTAGATTTTGCAGGGAGAATGGTTTTCAATGAAGAAGGACAGGAAACCTTTAACTTCGGAAAACACAAAGGCAAAACCGTAGAACAGGTATTCGATATAGAACCAAGTTATTACGCCTGGATGAAACAAGGAGACTTTCCTTTGTATACCAAGAAGAAACTTGAAGAAATCTGGACCAGATGGAATAAAAAGAAAGAGCAGAATAAGGCACCCAAGCCACCAGTTGCTCCAAAAACACCAGCTGGGCCAAGACCCAATTTCATCAGTAACAACCCCCAGCCAGCAGCAAAAAAAGATAAGCCGGCAGCGGAGGTGACCAACGATATGCTGGAACAATTAAAAATGAAGTTCGGAAAATAAGGACTTATGAATAAATTTTCTTTTTCTGTATTTCTATTCGTTCTGGCCTCTTTTGGCGCATTTGCCCAGCAAGGACTTCCATTAAGACCGGAAATTCAGGCAGCCTATACCAAAGGTACCCGTTCGTTAACAGGTAAACCAGGCCCCAGGTATTGGCAAAATACGGCAGGATATGATCTTAAAGTCAATTTTGATCCGCAGAGCCGTTTGATCAAAGGAACAGCAGAGATTACCTATGTAAACAACAGCCCAGACACTTTAAAGCAAATCTGGTTTAAGCTTTATCCCAATTTGTATAAAAAAGGGGTTGAACGTAAAACCAAATTTAACGAGTCTGATTTAGGCGAAGGGGTACAGATAGCCGCATTGAAAATTGGAAACGAGGTGGTAGAGAAAAAAAACATGGTAGAAGAGGGAACCAATATGCATACTGCCATCGCAGCACTCGCTCCAGGCAAAAGCGTCAAAGTCAACGTCAGCTACAGTTATGTGTTGAACAAAGGATCGCATATGCGTACCGGTCAGGTAGATGAAGGTTCTTATTTTGTGGCTTATTTCTTCCCAAGAATTGCGGTATATGATGATATTGATGGCTGGAATAAGTATCCCTATACAGGAGAAGAAGAATTTTATAATGACTTTTGCAGTTTTAAAGCAGAGGTGACCGTTCCAAAAGATTTTGTAGTCTGGGCTACGGGTGACCTGACCAATTCTGCAAGTGTTCTCCAGCCTGAAATTTCCGAAAGGTTAAAAAAGGCCGAACAATCAGATAGTGTGACAAACGTGATCACCAAAGAAAACCTGGAAGCAAAAAACGTAACCAAGGATAAGGCGCTGAATACCTGGAAATTTGAAGCTAAAAACGTAACCGATTTTGTGTTTGCGACCAGTGACCATTATTTATGGAAATCTTCCAGCTTAGTGGTTGATCCCAAAACCTCAAGAAGGACCAGGGTAGATGCAGTCTTCAATCCTGCTCACAAAGATTATTATGAGGTGATTGATTTTGCACGTAAAACGGTGCACGCCATGAGTTATGATTTCCCTAAATGGCCTTTCCCATATTCGCACGAAACGGTGTTTGATGGATTGGACCAAATGGAATATCCTATGATGGTGAACGATAACCCATTGGAAAACAGAGAAAATTCGATCACCTTAACCGTTCATGAGATCTTTCATACCCTGTTTCCATTTTATATGGGTATCAATGAAACGAAGTATGGATGGATGGATGAAGGCTGGGCAACCATAGGAGAGTGGCTGATCTCACCAAATATAGAGCCCACTATGGTAGATGAGTATGGCGTCGCGCAAACTGGTGCCACGTCAGGATCCAAAGATGACTCGCCAGTAATGACGCTGACACCAGATCTTAAAGGATCAGGGAGTTTTACAAATTCCTATCCTAAACCAGGTCTCGGTTATTTATTTGTGAAAGACTATTTGGGTGACGAATTGTTTACCAAAGCATTACACCACTATATCACACAATGGAACGGCAAGCATCCAATGCCATATGATTTTTTCTATAGCATGAATGAAGGCTCAGGTAAAAATCTCGATTGGTTCTGGAACCGCTGGTTCTTTAGCGAAGGTGTAACTGATATGGCCATTTCGGCTGTAAACAAAACTCAAAATGGTTATCAGATTCAAATTGAAAATAAAAGTACGAAGCCTTTACCGGTAGATCTGAATCTGGAATATGCGGATGGTACTGAAGAAAAAGTGCACAAAAACATAGGGATTTGGGAGCAAGGCAATACCAGCGCAAGTATTGATGTGCCGACCAGCAAAACCTTGAAAAAGGTGGTGATGGGCAGCCGTCATGTGCCCGACAGGGACAGTAATGACAATACCTTCCGGGTAAATTAGATATTGGAGACCTCTTAGGAGGTCTTTTTTATGAAATCAATATTCCTCGTTAGCCCCTTGAATTTGGTTCTTTTCACTGCAGAATTTTTAAATATGGTTTTAAAAACATCTTCAGTAATGTCCAGCCAGTCTTCCTTTTTCATTTGCAGCAGATTTTCCTTGGGCTGGAACTGCGGCTCCGAATGCGGAACCGAAAACCGGTTCCAGGGGCATACATCCTGACAAACGTCACAACCAAACATCCAATTGTCCATTTTATCACTAAAATGAGCTGGAATTTCATCTTTCAGTTCAATGGTTAGGTAAGAAATACATTTTTTTGCGTCAATAATATATGGAGACAAAATGGCATCTGTAGGGCAAGCGTCAATGCATTTTGTACAAGTACCACAATGATCTGTTGAAAAAGGCGTATCCTGATCCAGTTCCAGATCTATGATCAGCTCTGCAAGGAAAAAGAAGGAACCGCTCTTTTTACTGATGATATTGCTGTTTTTCCCCACCCAGCCAATGCCTGATTTTTTAGCCCAGGCCCTGTCAAGCACAGGTGCAGAATCAACAAAAGCCCGTCCACTTACTTCTCCAATCTGCTCACGGATAAACTCCAGTAACTGAAAAAGTTTTTCCTTGATCACGTCGTGGTAGTCGTTTCCAAAGGCATATTTAGAGATCTTGGGAGCATCAGGATCTGTTTGACCTTGTTCCGGGAAATAATTCAAGGTAAGAGAAATGACCGATTTGGCATCTTCAACCAATAGCCTTGGATCCAGACGCTTGTCAAAATGGTTCTCCATATAGGCCATTTTTCCATGGTGATTTTGGTTGAGCCATTTTTCCAGCCTGGGTGCTTCTTCTTCCAGAAATCCAGCCCTGGAAATACCACATTGCATAAAGCCCAGGCGCAAGGCCTCCTCTTTAATCAATTTGCTGTACCGGGAAGAATTATTAAACATCACAAAGCAAAGATAAGGTTTAGCCAGAAACCTTTTAGAACTTGGTTTGTTCTATATAAGAATCACATTAAAAAATAAAGTTATGGAACCCAACGAAACAAAATTGAGTGAGGGCCAAAACCTTCCTCATAAACCTGTAGAAACCAATTATGCAAAACATCAGGAAGACCCGGGGCCTTCGCCCCAGGCCGTCAATGAATATGATAAAAATGGCGCTGGCCCCATTTTGAAATGGATCATCCCAATACTGGTCATCGCCTTATTGATTTACTGGTTGATATTCCGGTAAAAGACTATTTTAACAACTTCACCTGATAAAGATCGTTGCGGCGGTCTTTTAATATCTTCACTGTACCGAAGTGGTGCAGTTCATCTAAAAGATGTAAATCTACGTCTACAACAAGCATCATTTCGGTATTAGGAGTTGTTTCCGCTTTTACGGCATTGGT
>Ga0157370_10001992_pt1 | contig 25114 bp, 16 predicted proteins | sample C35metaG_FD_113463 | JGI IMG/M metagenome (GOLD analysis project Ga0157370, IMG submission 113463) | Corn rhizosphere microbial communities from Kellogg Biological Station, Michigan, USA - C3-5 metaG | ecosystem: Host-associated > Plants > Roots > Rhizosphere > Soil | place: USA: Michigan...
AACGGCGTCCCGAGTGGCCGCCTGTGCGCTCGTACCCCTGCTCCTCGCCACTGGCGCGCTTTTTGCCCAGCAGCATATTCAGGAACGCCTCGTGCAGTTTCCTGCGCGAGGCACGCACGGCGCGATCGCGGCCGGCAGCGATTATGCGACGGATGCCGCCATGCGGATGTACTACTCCGGCGGGAATGCCGTAGACGCAGGCGTCGCGGCGACCTGGGCGGCCGCCACTACGGAGTATTCGCACGTGGGGTGGGGCGGCGAGGCGCCGATCCTGATTCGGACGAAAGACGGGAAGGTTCACTCGATCGCGGGCGTGGGCACAATGCCGAAGCTGGCGACCGCGGATTTTTTCCGGCACAGACACCTGCAACTGGGCGAGATTCTGGAGCCGCCGGCGAAGACCGGACTGAAGGGCATGGTGCCGGTGGCAGGACTGATGTGCGCGCTGGTGCCGGGCATGCCCGATGCAACGCTGGTGGCGCTGCGCGATTACGGAACGAAATCGTTCGCGGAAACGGTGGCGCCGGCGATCGAACTGGCGGACGGCACAGCCATCGACGAGATGCGGGCGAATTCGATCGAAGCCAGCCGTGAGTTCTTCACGTTGTGGCCGTCATCCATGAAGCATTTCATGCCGAACGGGCGCACGCCTCTGCCGGGCGAGATCTTTCGCCAGCCGGATCTGGCGGCGACGTTGCGCGGAATGGCGACGGCGGAAAAGAAGGCGCTGGCCTCCGGGGCGAGCCGCGAGCACGCGATCGACGCGGTTCGCGATTACTTTTATCGGGGCGAGATTGCGAAGCGGATCGGCGCATTTGTGGAGGCTAATCACGGCCTGCTTCGTTATGACGACATGGCCGCGTTTCATCTGGCGCCGGAAGATGCGGTATCCACGGATTTCCATGGCATGCGGGTGTACAAACCCGGATTCTGGAGCCAGGGGCCGGCGATGATCGAGGCGCTGAATATTTTGAGCGGATACGACCTGACCGCGATGGGCCACAATTCGGCGCAGTACATTCACACGCTGACAGAGGCGCTGAAGCTGGCGTATGCGGATCGCGACACCTATTACGGCGATCCGAAGTTCACGCATATTCCGGCAGAGACGCTGCTTTCGATGAAGTACGCCTCCGAGCGGCGAGCGCTGATCGGGCCGACGGCATCACTCGAATTCCTGCCGGGGAAGATTGGGCCAAACCCGCCGGTTCATCCCTCGCAATCGGAAATTACGAGAACGAAGATCGACGATTTTCTGATGGCGCACGATACGACATGCGTGGACGCGATGGACAAAGACGGGGTGATGTTCTCCGCGACGCCTTCCGGCGCCTGGCTGCCCAGCGTGGTGGCGGGCGATACAGGGATTCCGCTGACCGAGCGCGCGCAGAGCTTTCTGCTGGTTCCGGGCAGCCCGAACGAGCTGGCTGGAGGGAAACGTCCGCGCGTGACGCTGAGCCCGACGCTGGTAACGCATGAGGACGGCTCGCCTTACATCGCGCTTTCGACACCGGGCGGCGATAACCAGGAACAGTCGCTGGTTCAGGTGCTGTTCAACGCGTTTCTGTTCCACATGAACGCCGAACGCGCGGTGGAATCGCCGAGGTTTCAGACGCGGCATCTGGTTTCGAGCTTCGACAACCATGCGATGAATCCGGGGGACCTGCTGCTGGATGAGAGGATTCCACCGACGGTGATGGCGGAGCTGGCGCGGAAGGGCCACAAGATCGAGACTCGCTCGCGCTGGAACAGCGGCGCCGCGCCGGTGATGATTCGGGTGACCCCGGGGGCAGTCTACGAGGCGGGCGCGGACCCGTGGGGTTATCGATCGATGCGCGCCTGGTAAGCGGGCGAATCAAGCTGGACACGCTGTTCAATCTGGATGAGCCGGTTGCGTTTGACCGGGAGGGTCTGCGCGAGCGGCTGAGTGCGCTTGCGGCGCGCGGCGTTCGCATCGGCGGCAGTTCGTGGAAATATGAAGGATGGCTCGGGCAGATTTATTCGCGCTCGCGTTATCAGGTTCGCGGGAAATTTTCCAAAAAGCTGTTTGAAGACACGTGTATTGCCGAATATGCGGACGTGTTTCCCACCGTTTGCGGCGATTTTGCATTTTATCAGTTTCCGACGGCTGAATTCTGGGCGAAGCTGTTCGGCAGGACGCCGGCGCAGTTCCGGTGGGGTTTGAAGGTTCCGGAACAGGTGACGGTTCCGCGCTGGCCCACGCACCCGCGGTACGGAGCGCTGGCGGGGCAGGACAATCCGCTGTTTCTCGATTGGGATCTGTTCGAGAGTTCGTTCCTTCAGGCGCTCGAGCCGCACCGGGAGCGGGTGGGCGTTCTGATCTTCGAGTTCGGCACGTTGCGCAGGCGGGCTATCGAGGACGCGACAGGATTCGTGAAGGCGCTTGCGCCGTTTCTCGAGCGATTGCCGGCGACGTGGCGATGCGCCGTCGAGGTGCGGAATGCCGAGTTTCTGCGGCCCGAGTATTTCGATTGTCTGCGGGCTTTCCATGTGGCGCATGTGTACAACGGGTGGACGCGGATGCCGGAGATCGCGGAGCAGATGGCGATTCCGGAGTCGCGAACCACGGACATGCTGGTAGCGAGAGCGCTGCTGCGGCGGGGGCGTCCGTATGAGCAGGCGGTGCGGATGTTTTCGCCTTACGAGCAAGTGCGGGATGTGAATGAGGGCGTGCGGGGAGCGCTGCGGGAACTTATCGATATTGCGCTGGTGGATGGTCAGCCGGCGTTCATTTTCGTGAATAATCGGCTGGAGGGGAACTCGCCAGCGACCATCGTGGCGATTACGGAATGATTGCTATACTTGAGTTTTCCTGCCATCGGGCCCGTAGCTCAGTTGGTTAGAGCGCTACCTTGACACGGTAGAGGTCTGCAGTTCGAGTCTGCACGGGCCCACCATTCAAATTCAATTCGCGGTTCTACGCATCAAATGGGGTAGCTGGATCTGACTGACCTCAGGAGTGTTGAGACGCAGGATTGCAACTGCGTGTCCGCCAGCTCCGCCGGGCCGCGCAACGACCAACTGCGCCGCGCAATTTGTCTGAAATGCCGGGTCAATGAGGGCCGTTCTCACAAATTCACTGACTCCGCCCGAGAAGTCCCGCGCGTTCTGCGCGGCGGTGATCTGGAGACGGCTGAATCCGCGACTCGGACCACCCTGCTTTCCGCTGGCCTCGCGGCCTTCCTTCAGGCGCTTGTCCAAAGCCTGCGAAAATCCCCACCAGATCTTCTGCATTGCCGGGGAAGTCTTCCAGGCACTGTGCGCGGCGGAGATTTGGGCTCTCTTGTTTTCGATATCCTGCTCTTCCTCCGCTTCAAGCTCGCCCAGGCGGTGGAGCCTGCGATTCTTTTCCCGCTGGTCCAGACTCGAGCTCTGGATTCGATTGGCGAGCGCAGCATATTTGGCTTCGAATGCCGGGTACCAGCTCGAGGAGTTGTGCTGTTGCAACACAGGTCGTTCCCAGCTCTGCTGATACTCCGCCTGCTTCCGCGGGTCCTCAAACTTGATTTGGGCGTCGGCGTGTCGCAGATCTCGTTGCGGTTTGTCGCCGGCGAAGTTCAACCTCCGCGGCGCCGAGCCGTCAGGTCGCACTCTGGGGAGGAGCGCCCGCCGGATCCAATCCAGGGTGACGCCTTCGCAATATCCGGCGCCGACCTGATTCATCACAGTCCGGTTCGCGTGCTTTTTGATGTTGTCTCCCTGTGAGTAGCGTGCCGCGTCGTTGGTCCTGCCTCCCATGCTGACCAGCGCATTGTGAACGTCGGCAACGGTTCTAATCTGCGGAGTGGGATGCACTGCGCAAGAAGCCTAACATTTTTGACCCAATACGGTTCGGTTCACGAGTGCATTTTGCCACGCCTGAAAACACGACTCGACTTTCCTCCATCACTTGACCAGGCTTGCGGCGACATGCCGCGCTTGCTCTGATGCGGGGGCGTAAAGCCCGGGTCGGGACCGGCAAAATCGATTCCCGGTGTGTCTCTCAAAGATGACGCTGGTATTCTTACAAGACAGGCATGCGCAAAGGCGTTCAGGCGTTCGTATTGCCGGCGCTCTTGTCCGCAATCTGTTTCGGGCAGGGGGGCCGGTCCGAGTTATTCGGCATCGTCCAGGATCCTTCGGCTCTCGCGGTAAAAGGCGCGAAGGTCTCTGTCGAGGAGATCCGTACCGGCGCGACCTTCGACACCATGAGCGATGAACGAGGCGAATACCACATCCTCGGCCTGCCGCCGGGGCAATATGTTCTGAAGGTGGAGCGGGCGGGCTTCAGAAGGTATAACCGGCGCGGAATTGTTTTTCGATTAGCCGACCAGATCCGGTTGAACGTTCAGCTTCAGATCGGGCAGCCGGCGCAGTCCGTCGATGTGGTCGGGCAGGCTCCTTTGCTTCAGACGGCGAGCGGGGCGGTGGGCTACAACGTGGCGCAAACGAAAATTGAAACCCTGCCACTGGATGGACGCAACTTTATCCCGCTGGTCGCTCTTGCGCCGGGAGTCGCTTTGCCAGGAGGCGGATCGCTGCTGCCGCGCATTAATGGCAGCCGGCCACGAACGAATGAGTACCTTTATGACGGTATTTCGGTGCTGCAACCGGAGCCCGGACAGGTCCCGTACTACCCAATCATCGACGCCATCGAAGAGTTCAAGCTCAACGTGAACGCATACTCACCGGAATACGGCCGCTCCAACGGCGGTACCGTGATGGTGATTGGAAAATCAGGTTCCAACGACTTCCACGGGACGCTCTGGGAATTCATTCGCAACGAAGACCTGAACGCGCGCAATTATTTCGCGCAGCCTGGTCCCAAACCGGAATTTCGCAGGAACCAGTATGGCCTCACACTGGGCGGGCCGATACGCAGGAACAAAACATTCTTTTTCGTCGACTGGCAGGGCACACGGTTATTGACCGGCACAACGCGTTTCAGTACTGTGCCGACAACTGCGCAGCGGGGCGGCGCTTTCACGACGACAATTTACGATCCCGCCACAAACCCTCGGACACCGTTTGCGAACAACACCATTCCGGCCAGCCGCTTCGATTCCGTTGCTGCGCAGGCGCTGCAGCACTATCCTCTGCCCAACCGCGGGGGGGCTGGGAACAATTTCGTGCGAACGGCCGTCGAACCCGACAGCCAGGATCAGTTCGACACGCGAGCCGATCACCTGTTCAGCCCGAAGCATCGTGTTTTCGGGCGTTACACATTCTCGAGAGATGATGATAATCCAGTTACGCCGCTGCCTGAAGGGAGCGGGAGCCTCACAACGGGCGTTATCGGCCACGCGATTACGCGAGGCGACGCAATCGCGTCCGAATACGACTGGACGTTGTCCCCGACTCTGCTGAATCAGACGCGCTTCGGGTACAGCCGTCGTGATGTGAATCAATCCTCTCTGCAGAACGGAAACATCAGCATCCCCGGCGTGCCGATAAACTCGTTCGGATCGACCCTGCCGATCTTCACGGTGACCGGGCTGCAGCAGATCGGGCCAACCGCCGCGGCCAACTCGAAATTTACGAGCTCCGTCGCGGACTATCTGGATACGATGTCCTGGATTCACGGACGCCACACAATCAAGTTCGGCGCCGACATTCGGCGCGAGGCGATCGACATCGTCAACCCGCCGAACCCAACAGGCGCGTATGCCTTTACAACGACCGGCACAGACTCAGCTACCGGAACTGGCGGAAACGCGCTGGCCTCCCTGTTTTTGGGCCAGGTGAACGCGTTTAGTATCGATATCCAGCGAAATCCGATTCAGGAACGCGCGAACATCGCCGAATTCTTTGTGGGAGATGAATGGAGAGTCTCCGACCGGCTAACTCTCAACCTCGGGACCCGTTACACGCTGAACTTCCCATCCACCGAACTCCATAACCAGACCGCGGTCTTCAATCTGAACACGCAGTTGCTCGAGTTCCCGCATACGGCGCGAGATCTGGAGTGCTGCGATTTCGGTCCGCGAGTGGGCCTGGCATATCGAATCGGAGACTCCTGGGTGATCCGGTCCGGCTACGGAATGGTGTACTTCGAGCAGACCGGCATCACGACGCCGTTTACAACGCCGCAATTCCCGTTTGTGCAAACCGTCGGTCAGCAGTCGCAGGACAATATCAATCCCGCATTCCTGCTTGCGAACGGACCAACTGCGCAAGTGAGCGCGCCGAATCCGAATTCCGGTCTGGGACAGGGTGTTTTCGGCGTACAACGCGATGCCGGCTCCGGCTATTCCCAGCAATGGAACCTGGCGGTTCAAAAGACTATTGGACAGAATCTCAATTTCGAGATCGGGTATCTCGGCTCGAAGAATACTCATCTGGGATTGCCCGAATCCAACATGAACCAGTTGCCTGCCACCGATCTCGCTCTTGGCCAGGCGTTGCTGCAGAAAGTACCCAATCCTTACTACGGACAGATTCCGGCGTCTTCATCGCTGGGCCAGCCGACGATTGCTTATCAGCAGCTTCTGCGCGCTTACCCTCGCTTTACAAACGTTGCCATGTATCGGGACAATGTGGCCGATTCCGAGTATGAAGCACTGCAGTTGAAGCTCGAAAAGCGGATGTCGCACGGCCTTACGTTCACGTTCGCGTATACGCTTTCCAAACTCATCGATGACGCCTCCACTTATTTCTCGCAGACTATCTTCACCGGTCCGACCCTGACCACCATCGGCGCAGCAGACGCTTTCAATCGGAAGCTGGAACGGGACGTGTCGAGTGGCGACATTCCTCAGGTGTTTACAGGCGGGTGGGTGTATCAGGTACCGCGCTGGAAGAAAATCTCTGGCTGGGAGATCGGGGGACTGGTTCGCGTCCAGGCTGGGGATGCGGTTCCGATTTCGCAGGCAACGAATTTCAATTCCGCATTCGGCTACGCGGTACAGCGGCCGAATCGAATCAGCGATCCAAACAGGTTTGCGAACCGCAGCGCGTCGGAGTGGTTCGATGTGGGCGCGTTCACTACGGCGCCCCAGTTTACGATCGGCAACAGCTCGCGTAATCCGATCCGCGGGCCGGGCTTGCAGGACGCCGATTTAATGATCGGCAAGACGTTCCGGATTACGGAGCGCGTCAGCTTCGAATTTCGCGCGGAGGTGTTCAACGTCAGCAACACACCGCCGTTGAACGATCCCAATGCGTCCTTCGGCAGTCCGGCGTTTGGGACGATCACGACCGCCGGTAACCCGAGGGATTTCGAGTTCGCGGGCAAGATCCACTTTTGATGGGCGCGCAGCCGATGAAGTGAGGCATCGGGCCGTGCGGATTACTTCAGCTTTCGCAGAGAGATAGCCGCGGGAGCGAGGCCCTTACGCGGTGTCCCCGAAATACAGGTTTGGCGCTTTTGAACCCGGAGTTGCACCCTTGTAACTGTTGAATTGGTCGAACGACAGGTCCCATTGTTCGATTCTCGAAATTTTCGGCATTGGATTGGGCGCCATTGACTCATCGACTTCACCGACGAGAACTCCATTTCCGCCGGGTCCGGCGAATTGCCTGGCAATCATATCCAGGGCCTGCTTCGCGGCCACAGTGTCCCCGTAAAAATGGTACTTTGCAAATTCCGTCAGATTCGGATTCGGCACCCAAATGCCGTTCACCAGATACTTTACTTCCTGAACGAAACCCACGACGCCGCACATGCGCGCCGGACCCAGGTGGATGCGGCGCACGCGCGCGCCGCCCAGGAAGTTCTTCAGCTTGACGTCGCGCACGCCCCGCTCCTTGCATTGATCCTGGGGCATAGCGAACTGCTGTTCCACAAAATCCTGGGTGTAGACGGCCTTCTTCACCTTCACCGCATAAACAAAAGAATCCGAGGCCAGGAAAATCCCGGAGGGCTGCGGCACGCCGGAAATCGCGCACTTCGCAAGCAGCAGCGGGGTTTTCATTTTTGACTCCCGGTACTGCTTAAAGCCCCACCGGGAAAGGTTTCTTACCGTTTCGGTTTTCGGCAGCGGATTCAACTCGTAGATATTGCGATCTTCGATCAGCGGGAAACCGACCGGTATTGAGACATCAGTCGCGACGCTTAGAACTGTATACAGGCAGTTATCGCCGCTGGCGCCGCGAGCGTAGGTTTTGCCGGCGACCACAGGGTCGCTGAACGGGTGCCAGGGAGCATTCATGTTCAGCAGCCCGAGGTCGGCGCGGCTCAGAGCGCCATTGTGCTTGATGACGGTGGCGAACTCTCGCGTTTCACCGCGATATGCGATCGCGACCCTCGCCAGGCCACCCTGTTTGGCTGCCTCGATACGATCGGTGAAAAACTCTTTGTTCGCCAGCCGCTCCTCTTTTGGGCCAACCATGAATGCGTGTTGGGTCGGCATTTCGCGGAATCCCACGTTCAGCAACTTAGTGAGCATGTCCCGGTAATACGCAGGGCGCTTAGCCAGATCCGGCGGTTCGGGAAGCAGAGCAGTGAAACCAGTAGCCACTTTCCTGCCCTCCGCTCGCATCTCCGCCGCGGTCTTCGTGGCGATGTCGGCAGGAAACTTGTGAGCAAATACGGCCGCCAGCACTTCTTTCAGCCGGTTCTCGTCGCGCCCTTTGGCTCCGATCTCCTTCCAAAAATAGGCAAACCACCAGCCAAACCCGAACTCCTTTTTGTTGTCGTATATTGCTGATGCGCCGTACGCCTTGCTCATCAGGTCTCCCGTAATCCAGCCGTTCACAGGGCCTTTTGCGGGACCTGTCGGGCCGGTACCCATTTTGGGGGCAGGAGGAGTTGCCATTCCCAGTAGCTCCTTTCAAGCAGAGTCGGTTCGGATCCGGAGGTCGCGTGTTCAACACAAATTTCGACGCGCCGGCTGATCCTCTCGCCAGGTATGCAGCTTCGCCCGCGCACTTTCGAGATCCGATCGCCGCGCGGAATATAACTGTAGAAAGCTCTAACATCATACATCCGCCGGGGCGCGAATGCGCCGCGCTGAAACGAAATATTATTGGCCGTTGCCCGCGACTCCGGTATGATTCGGTCGCATTACGCTTGCCCGATTTAGAGAAAGACCGCGCTTTTAATTTGAATTCGTGATACGTATCGCTTCCGGTCCTCCAGATGGAGGGAAGTGGATTCGGATGCCGTTCGCCGCGCGCTCCCAGTTCACTGCCGAATTTGAGCCGAGCGCTGTCACTTTGCTGTCGGTCGAAACATGAATATTCTGGAGAAGCCAGTCTCCGCGCCGCGGCTCCGGAAAGATCGCGTAAACGTCGCCGGCCTTTGACGTGAAGAAAGCCTGGATCACTGCCTGTCCCGGCTTCTTGCGATCCACAAAATCGGTAATGTCGTATGGGGTCATGAACTCCTTATTCGTTTCAAGGCGGGGAATCTCTCCGCTGCTGAACTGGCGCGTCCTGCGCCAGGGCTTTGTGCCATAGATCGCATCGCCGTTGGTCTTGAGCCATGCGCCAATTTGAAGCAGTCGTTCCTCCATGATGACGGGAATCCGCCCATCCGCCGTCGGTCCGATATCCAGGAGCAGATTGCCGCCGCGACTCACAAGATCCACGAGCATCAGGACAAGCTCGCGCGACGAGTGATAGTCCTCGATATGTTCGTTGCGGTTGTAGCCATAGGACATGCCCATGCCGCGGCTCTCTTCCCACGGATGATTACCGGCAGCCATACCGGCTGTGTATTCGGTGGTGAAGTAGCCGCCGTGTTTATGGCGCGTATCTTTGCCCCACCTGTCATTGACAACAACTTCGTCTTTGACCGGCGAATCGTTGAAGAGCCATGTCAGCAGCTCAGGCGTCCGCCATTCGGCACTCGTCAGTTCCCATTCGCCGTCGCCAAAGATAATCGACGGCTTGTAGCGTACAACCGCATCCTTGAACTGCGGGTGCATATGCTGCATGACGTAAGTCGGTTTATCGGTGAGCCAGAGCGGGTTGTACCACTCATAGAGTGAATAATAAAATCCCATTTTGAGACCCTTGCGGCGAACTGCAGCCGTAAGGTCCCCCAAAAGGTCCCGGTGCGGCCCGGCCGATTCGGCATTCCACGGCCGGCCCCAATCGCGATCGGCCTCCGCGCTCGGCCAAAGAGCAAATCCGTCGTGGTGTTTTGAAGTGAGCACAACGTATCTGGCCCCGGACTTCTGAAGCGTGTCCGCCCATCGATCAGGATCGAAGAACTCAGCCTTGAACATCGGCGCGAATTGCGCGTAAGAAAAATTCGGACCGTAAGTGCGGTTGTGGAATTCGACGGTGGCAGGTTTGCCTGATTTGAGAGAATTCCAATACCATTCTGCGTAGGGCGTTTGTCCTTTGGCGTGCGGCGGAGCGAAAGATGGTACCGAATAGACGCCCCAATGAATAAAAATGCCGAAGCGCGCTTCCTGATACCAGGAGGGAGTGGGCCGGCTATCGAGTGATTGCCAGTCAGGCTGGTACCGGGTTTGTGCGGCGGCAAGGCAGGTGAATGCCACGAAGCAGGAGACGGCTCTCATGACGGAACAGTGTATCGGCTTGCCGGCAGGCGCACGCGCTGGAGAGAGCAGCGGAAGCGAATACCGGCGCGCAGGCGATATAGCCAACCGCCGGGCGTTGCAGACTGCCGGTTCCCGCTCAGCTGAAAGCGCTCAACACAGCCCGCGATTTCATTTGTGTAAGGTTGCTGTAAGTCGATCCGCAGTGAACGCATAACTGCTGTCCCGCTACGGTTACTTCAGCATTTTCCGGATAATACAGCCGAGGCGCGCGCGTTCGAGCGGCCGCGATTCGATGATGTGATCCGCACTGAACTGCATCAGTATCCGCGGAACCACACGCTCTACTTTCGATCGCACTATCTTCTTCGAACTGGCTAATTACTCGCGCGTGGCCGGATCCGAAGAATTCGTATCCGGAGATCTGCGCTCGAGAGATATGCTGTGCTGGTAGCGAGTCGCGCCTGCAGGGCTATGCCGACAGGCAGCCCGGGACTGGAATGAGCCGCCGGACCAGGCTCTCGCTGAATTGGGGGCAGGGACGTGAGTAGCGATCGATTGGACTCGGGTCCAGGGAGGCGTCCGCGAGCGCGGCCTAATGCCCATCTGTGATGTTTATAGCATAAGTTTAGCTTGTTACCTCGCCGGGGTTCGCGATAGGATTAGTCCAGCGATAGTGCTTGTGAGTACTAGTAAGCACATTTACGAGACCCCACTGCACAGTACCTTCTTCTAACCGCCTGTGTTTTCCTCGTTAGTAGTGATAATTCTCACGTCTTTTATCCCCGAAAGCGCCGATGCACACAGAACGTGATTGATTTAGGAGGTCCAGACCTTATATGGTCAGAACTGGGGATACCCCGCCTCACCGGGGACCTCAGGAGGAAAACATTGCAATTGTGGAGTAAAGGGTTAGTTGCCATTGCGGGGGTGGCAGCGATCTCAGCGTTTTGCGTCAGTAGTGCTTCTGCCGCACCGATTACTGGAACCGTGAACCTCAGTGGCTCAGTCGCCGTTGGGGGAACTTTCATAGACTTTCAACCGCCCGCGGGACCTCCGGATGGCGCTTTTACAGTAAGTAACAGCGGCAACTCGGGTTCTTTCTCGGGTCTCAACAACACGGCGGGAACCATCATGGATCTGAGTTCGACCACGCCTGGTTCCTCGATCCCGGGCTTCATTACCTTCGCGGCGGCTCCGAACATCAGACTCGATCTCACGTCTGTGGATCCGGGGTCGTTTACGTCAACGGATTGCTTCGCGGCGCCTGCAGCAGGCCAAACCTGCACACCTGGCGCTCCGTTCCCGCAGCCGAATCCGTTTAATCTTTCGAACGGGTCGGCGAGTCTGTCCGTCGCGTCGATCACATTTCACGGCGATGTCGTGAATACGGTGACCGGCGAGAAGAGCAGCTTCATCGGCGTATTTTCGTCTCAATTTACCGTTCCTTATCAGATGCTGCTGTCGGAGATCACGGCAGGGCGGGCGATTTCTACGTCGTATTCAGCGTCGATCACCGCCTCCCCGAGTCCATCAGTTCCCGAACCAGCAACCATGATCCTGCTGGGATCGGGCCTGATCGGCGTTTTCGTGATTGGCCGGAAACGGGCTCGGTAAGTACTGAAGCAGATTTTCTCCTGGGCCGGACGGGCGAGTAGCTCGTCCGGCCTTTTATTTTTTTGTTTCCGCAGATCAGCAACGCGCCGCAGGCGCAGCGACCGTTCATACGGTAGCGGAGCGTATTTTGGAAGGCCCGCAACCGGCGCTGCTCCTCGCGCGCCCGCGATCAATTCTGAATCTTCTCTAAATTCGGCCGGGAAGGCGATAAAGCCGAATCCACCTCCAGAAAGGCGCGGTTGCACTCGTCACGGTGAGATTGCCCGCGCGGCACGCGTTCCATTCCGGCGGGCCACTTCCTATTTGGCGCTCATCGACAATAGATACTATCGTTTGCTCCATGCGGCACATCCTGTTTCTGGCGGAGGGCGCTACCATGGCCCATTTCGTCCGCCCGCTTGCTCTTGCGCGATCGCTTTCGCCTGCTGAGTACAAGATTTCGTTTTACGCGCCAGCCGATTATGCGTCCCACCTGGGATCTCCGGATTTCGCAACGGGCGTGTTGAAGACGATGCCGCGGGAGCGGTTCCTTGCGAACCTTGCGAAAGGCGCGCCCATGTATCCGCCTCAAGTGCTGAGAGAGTATGTGGCGGAAGATCGCGACATCATTCGCCGCGTCCGCCCCGATCTGGTCGTGGGTGACCTGCGGCTCTCACTGCCCATCAGCGGGCGGCTGGAAAACGTTGGCGTCGCGATGCTGATGAACGCCTATTGGAGCCCCCGGGCCAATCCGCCCAGGATTCTGCCGGAGATCCCATTAGCTCGCCTGGTTCCGCCACGTATCCTGTCACCCCTGTACCAGCTGGCTGCCCCGCTGGTGAGTGCACTCCATGTTGGGCAGATGAACAAGGTGCGGCGGGAGTTCGGCCTGGGCCCCCTGCCGCTCGAGTTCGGTTATATGTACATGGATGGGGACTACGTGCTCCATCCCGACGTACCCGAATACGTCCCGATTGCCGATCGCCCGGCCAATCATTGCTTTATCGGTCCCTGCGACTGGACGCCCGACGCGCCGAAACCCGCGTGGTGGGACAGCATGCGCGCGGATCCGCGCCCGAAAGTTTTGGTTGCGCTCGGCAGCTCGGGTCCGGTCCGCGTATTGCCTCATGTCTTGTCCGCCCTGTCCGGTTTGAACGTGGCCCCGGTTGTCGCTACGTCAGGGCGCGCCGTCCCGGAGGTCGCTCGGGGTTATGTGTCCCAACTGCTACCGCTGGCGGAAACAATGGCTGAAGCAAGGCTGGTGATCTGCCATGGCGGCAGCCCGCTGGTCTACCCGGCTCTTGCGGCCGGAGTCCCTGTTCTCGGCATCCCGAGCAACGCCGATCAACACCTGTCCGCCGCGCTTTTGATAAAGAGCGGAGCCGGACTCGGCGTACGCTCCGAAGAGGCCTCTCCGCGGCGGCTGAGAGTCGCGGCGGAAAGGCTCCTCGAGGAGCCTTCGTTTGCGGACGCGGCCCGCCGGTGGCGGGCCGTATACGCACGTTATGATTACCGGCAGTTATTCCGGGACTTCGTCAGCAGAGCGGTTTACTGAAGGCATGCGTCCGCCGGGAGCGCCGCGAACGCCGCACTCGTGGCGGGAGGTATTAGCATGTCTTTGGCTCCAACCTGATTTACGCAGACAGGACCGATTTGCGCTTGCTGGGACTGTACTGCCGCGTTCATGGCTGCAATGAACGCATTCGCAAGTATGGCATTGGCCGTATTTGTCGGGTGGATGAGATCCCAGGAGAACAACCCGCCAAACGGGCCGTTCCCCAGCGGGAAAACGTTTCCGACTCTGTAGCCGTTGTCGTTATGGATGGTCTCGAACAGGCTGTACACATCTACGAGCGTGGCGCCGAATCTTCGCGCCGCTGCCGCAATAATCGAGTTGTAGGCCAGGACCGCGTTGTGAGCCTGTGTCACCAGGCGGGCCGAAACTTTCAGGAAGTGGCCGGAAGTCGCGCCGTCCCTGGTACAGGCTTGGGTGAGATCCGTAGGAGGATTAGCAATATTCGGAACCGAGTAGGATGAATTCGAGCATTGAAACAGGAAAGGAAGATGCGTAACGTCCGGCACGTTCGCGATGACCAGCTTCGCGCCGCTGGCCTTCAACGTCGTCATCAGCAGGTCGTACTCGGTCCCGAAAACAAGCGAATTCGTTGGGGGAATTCCCATTGTCAGGGCCTGGAGCGCGTCGTTGTTTCCAATCCAGAGGATCAGCGTATCCGGCTGCTGTTTTACCGCGCAACCCGCTTCGCTTAGAAGGAACTTCGTAGACGAAAGCGGTACTACGCCACAGGTAGAAGACAGGCTGAAGTTGTTGATACTGGGGTACGCGAGGATTTGGAAGGCCATCAGATCGATCGCATTCGGGTTCGGGTTCGTCGGGAGGAAGTTGTTCGTGTCGACAGTCCGCCCAAGGGCGTCGGCGAGCAGGTAGCCTGGCACAGACAAATTCAAAGTCTGTGTTCCCTGTGTGTCGGGTTCCCGAAGACCGATGTCTGTCCTGCCCGATCCGATCGCAGGGGGAATTCCCGGCCAGGCGATCAGCGGAAGGCTTTTTGAAAAAGAATCGGCGCCCGCCTTCCTGGCGATCTGGGCGGCGTACCCCGATTTTTGCCCGCCAGTATAGGGAAAGGGTCCTTCCGGTCCAAAAAGAACTGCCCCTGTATCGTCGAACAGCGAGAAGTTCTGAAATCCCGCGCTCAGCGAATCGCCGACCACTACGAATTTGCCCACGAGGCTTTGTCCATACGCGCCTGTGGTGAAAAGCGCCAGGATGCATACAAATTGGCCAATCTTACTTCTGTCGCCGCGAATCTTAAACATTATGAGTCCTTTCTTGAATCGTTCATCCACCAATGAATAACCGGCGTTCAGGCCGATCGCCTGCCGTGAATTGCGATCGCAATAAACGAGAAAATCGCCCGTAAGCGTGGCTGCATTGTTTCCGCCGAAAGGGAAACCGTGATTTGCGGATTTACGGTGAACCGATGCAGCTCTTCAGAAACGAAGAAGAAGTCGCGCGCCGGGCGCGCCGGCCAGAGATGTGGCGTTCCAGTAGCCCCCCGCGTGCAACAGAGCGGCTTTTGTCTGCCACGGCATACGCGCCGAACACACGAAGTATGGAAACAATATCGTGTTTCATTACTACCAGCTGGATCTTTGGTGGGTTTTCTCCCGAAGCAAAGGAAGTTGCTAGTATCGCAGATTTGCAGGACATTCCGAGGAAATTCTGGCTTTCGGCGGTATGCTCACTTACAAAGATTACATTTATAGATTTTCACGCAAAGCGTTGATTTTGTAGGGCATCTGCGCTTGACAAATACGTCCGGCGGTTAATCCATTCGGGTCGCGTCACTCCCGAGGATCAATGTCACCAAAGTCAGCCGCAAGCAGCTATTCGTGAATCGGGCACGGGCGGGAATGGAGCGGGAGTGATGGTTCGGCCGAACTGGCAATCCAGCAGCCGCCGTGGGTGACTCAATGATGAGCGCGGGTTCCAGCGCCATATGCCGCTGCTGAATCATCTGACCCGGTGAGAGATGCGGATCAGTCCGGTCGTGGCGCGTCTATGAAATTGTTCGTATCGCCACTCGATAGCCCACTTATATCGCGCTAAATTGAGCGATAGCTGAGGCTTGATACATACTCGATTTTCCGTCGTTATCGAACTGCGATTTGATTCCGCCGAAAAGGATTTCTGCAACTCGCACTCAGCGTGGGCACTGCGTGTCCGCCGTGATCAAGTCGATTGTCATTTGAACTTAAGTCAGCACGATGGAATTGAAGGATGGCAATCTGGGCGGGCCAAATAATTCTGCGATATGGCCACTCGTTTTTGTCAGCAAATCTGTGGTCATTTTCCCGGCGTGCAGCTCTTATCATATGATGCTACCCGACTAACAGCTGTCGGGATCAATTACAACCGTCCATCCACTTCGGATTTATTCAATCGGCCCGCCTATCCTCTTTCCATATCTTTGCCGGATACTGCTTCCGGCTTTTGCATGTCTGCTTCCGTTCGCGCCATACCTGTTCGGGGCTACAGATTTACGTGACGCAACTTACCCTTCCCGGCCACAAGTTAGATGGCCTTATTCGGATTTAGCCAGAAGTGATCTATAATTTCGGGAACGCCTGGAGGCATCTGGCGTTCTTCAATTATGAAAGTCATGTTGGTTGTACTCGGAACGGCGGGTGACGTGTTCCCTCTCATAGGGATTGGACGCGCGCTGCAGATCCGCGGACATGATGTCCAACTGGCGAGTACAGCGGATTACGCAGCTACGGTGCAGCGATCGGGACTACCGTTCTACAAGTTGCAGGATGTTCCGGGAATCAGGAATGTACCTGACCTTTACCATCCCACGCGCAGTATGCATGTGTTGGCGAAGCGGCTGCTGATTCCTGCGATAGAGCCGGTCTACCAATTGCTTGCGCATCTGGATCCGAGCGAATGGGCAGTACTCGCGACGCCGCCCTGCTACGGCGCCCGCATCGCCCAGGAGAGGCTGGGGATTCGACTTACTACCTGCGCCATCTCCCCGTTTGCGCTGCGTAGCGTTAACCTGATGCCAATTACACCGGGGATTTCGTGCCCGCCGTGGGCGCCGATAATCTTCCGCCGGGCATTCTTTGCTTTCGTCAGCAAGCTGTGGGACCGCGTCTTGGGCCCGTCCATCAACGAGTACCGTATGACGCTCGGATTGGGTGGAGTAAAGAATATCTGGTACGACTGGTGTCTTTCGCCGGACCGGGTGCTCGGTCTTTTCCCCGAGTGGTTTGTGCCGCGGCCGCCGGACTGGCCCAGTCAGTTTGTTTACGGCGGCTTTACGGTGTTTGACCAGGGAGTAAGTGGCGAGGTTCCGGCAGAGTTAGGGCAGCCGGGCGATCCGATGGTGATATTTGCGGCCGGTTCGGCTGGCGAGGCCGCTGCGGCTTTCTTTCGCGATGCAGTATCGGTTTCTGCGGGACAACCGTGGCGAGCGGTGATATTAACCGGCGAAGGCTCAAACTGGACAAGAAGAGCACTGCCGCCGAATGTTTATTGTTATAACTATGTACCTCTCAGCCAACTGCTGCCTCGAAGCGCGGTCATCGTTCACCACGGCGGATTCGGCACGATTTCGATTGCGCTCGGGGCAGCCGTTCCACAAATCGTCATTCCCTTCGGACACGATCAGTTCGACAATGCAGTTCGGATTGAGCAACTCGGCGTGGGACGACAGATGTTGAAGGCCAAAGATGCAGCCGCGCTCCTCCGATCGGCCATCGTGAATATGTTGCAAGAGTCCACGGTTCACGCGAGGTGCCGTGAAGTTGCTCCGAAGGCCGACATCAATGAATCATTACGGCGTGTCTGTGAGCAGATAGAGTCCGATTACGCGGCCCAACCGCTGCTGCGGCATAACAAACATCTGACTGTAACCGCGAATGGCTTGTAACGCTTCTGAATGTCTTGCCTGACTCGATCGGCTCTGAATGCCTTATAGAAGCCGCGACAGTCCGGACGGCGGTGGCGGTTATCTGCGCTCTCCGGCTTCAGAGTTCAAATAACGGCCGGGCGCGAGAACATCGTTCGGGTCAAGCGCCTGCTTCAAAGTCCTCAGAAATTCAGTGCGGGAGCGGTTGCTGTCGAGCAAGTCCATCGATTGAACGCCCAGCCGGTAAGGATAGTAACCGCGCGAAGCCAGCCGCTGCCTCAATTCCTGGTAGCAGGCCATGGCTTTGCCATCCTCGCCCGGAACTTCCCTGTCGTAGGCGATGGAAATCACGCAGGCTACGGAGCGTTCCGTGATCATCGTCAGCGAAATCATAGGCTCGAATCCGTGTTCGAGAAGCGTATCTTCAGAAATGCCTGTCAGCGTCGTGACGCTCACGCCATCCGCGGGCGCTACGGGAGCGTACCAGAGGAGCCCACAGCCATCACGATTCGGGTCGGGGGAGGCGGGTGGCGGCGTCTTCTTGCGCCAGTAAGCGCTCGCCATAGGCGCCTCGGTCGGAACCCCTTTCAACAGGCCATAAACCGGACGCACCAACGCCAGCGTCCTGCTCAGATCCAGGCCGGTCAGCAAACGGTAAGGACGCATGAAACGCGCCGCCAGCGCCAGCCGGCGATCGTCGAGAAATTGCAGTTTGGAAGTTTTGCCGCCGAGCGCCCGCCGCACACGCCTGGCTGCTTCGGCCACCTGCCTTTTCGAGCCATACAGCCCTCCTGATCCGCTCCACCGGCCGAATTTCAGGTTTTTCTGGTAACGCTTCATCGTTTCCCGCGAGAGCGGCATCTGCTCCTGCCACGGAAACTGTTGAATACCGTTCAGCACCTTGTAGTCATTGGCGATATGCACGGTGCTGCGCAAAGTTCCGTCCATCCGCAGAGGGCGCAAAGCCTCGATGAAATCCCCGATCGAATCTTCTTCCGAAGACTGGAAAAAATAAGCCTGAAAATATTCCGGCTGCGGCATCAGCCAGACGGTCATCCGGGTGACGATGCCGAAGTTGGATTGCGAAAAAAGGCCGTCGAGCGATGGCCCGGCGCCCCACCGGTAGACCTCGGTCGCATTCGCCCCCGGAAGCCCTCCGAATCCGGTCTCAACCAGCTCGCCGCCAGGCAGAACTACTTCAAGTCCACAAACGTTCGCGAAATGGTCTCCGTAAAGCGTATGGCCAAACCCGCGCTCGACCGTGTTACCGATGATGCTGCAATCGGGGCTCGATCCCGTTGCATCCATCCACAATTTTGATCCTTTATCCTGCAGAAACCGGTAAAGCTGGCGCTGGGTTACTCCGGGCTCGATCGTGACGTATCCAAGCCGCTCGTTGAAATCGAGGATCCGGTCCATGCGGCTGAGATCGATCAGTACGCACTGGTCGGCCGTCGGAACGCTCGAACCATAACCCCAGTTCTTTCCCGTGCTGACGGGATAGATCGCAATTCGCTGCCGGTTGGCGGCGCGGACGCATTCCTGTAATTCTTCGCGCGTCTGCGGGCGCACGATCATGGGAATGGCGTGGTGAATTTGAAACGTCGCGGTCTCGGCGGCCCGTAACTCCGAAGGGTCGGTGACTACTGAACTGGTCCCGAGGATCGAGAGCATCTGCTCCACGGTCTCATCGCCGACCGAATGCGGCGTCCCATTCTCCATTTCCCTGCTTTTGTTTCTCAGACGGCCGTCGCCATCGCCAGGCGCGCTGGCATCGGCTCGGGTCTCGGCCTGAATTTGCTCGGCATCACCTGATGCGCCACTTCGTCGCCGCAAATCACTGGAACTTCTGCCAGCGTATTCAGAAGCTCCTGAATTGCTTCCTCGTAGCGCGGATTGGGGAAACGCGAATCAAAACGCAGCATCTCCATCTGGCATCCGTACCTCGGATCGAAGTAGGGAGGAATGCGGGAGCCGCTCCATTCGAGCGAGCGTCCGCCCAAACGTTGCAGAATCGAGGCCGACCCGTTGCGCTCGGTGGCTGTACTGATCCCCATTGCCCCACCGATGAGGCGAGACCATGCATACGTCGCCAGTACGCTTCGCAGGCACTCACCTGTGCAGCGGACTTTGGCAGCCATAGCCCAACCGCCGATTTCGCAGTATGAGAAGCCGAGGCGGGAAGCGGTAGCGAGTTCTTTCTCGACCGCGCCACGCAGCGCCGTTCCCCACTGCGCCGACAATGCGAGCGCCGAATGCCGCACACGAAGGTCGTCAAACGTGCTGCCCTCCGGATACTCGAGGTAGCGCTGGCAACCGACCACTGAACCTGTGGAATCGATAGTAAGAAGATGCCAGCTACCCGTGTCGTGCGGCATCACGTGCCGGCCGTCAGGCGTAAGGTCAGAGCGGGTTATCGCTCCGTCGTCAAGGTAAATGCTCCCGCGCAGCCGCTGCATTTCGCTTTTGAACCGCGCATATAAAAACTGGCTCGAATAGGTGCGCCGAAAGGTCTGCCGGGCACGCCGGTAGCTCGGAGCCAACAGAATTATGGAGCGATCCGAGGTACTTAGTCGCGCTGATATGTTCACTTTCTTACCTAAATTATGCCCTAGTTGTGATTATTTTAACAATCGTATCGCAAGAAAGCGGTCCCTGCGCAATAAAATTCAATTTCCTGGATTCCCGATTGAATATTTAACGTAGAGTAGTCCTGCGGTTTGGCACAATACCGCAAAGAGGCTAAATTGAAATTTCAGGGCTGAATTTTCGACCGCAGCCGCGGAATTCGTCCGGCCCGCCTCCCAGACGCAGAAAATTCCTGAAAAATGAATCCTTTACAGACAGGGGTCAAAAGCTGTTCGAGCGGAAATGCCGATCCCAATGACTTGGTAGCCGCGCTTTCGCCAGCCTTCCTTCCGCGCTTGTAGTCTGCGGGTTTGTTATGTTGATCCGGATCGGCGTGATTTATTTGCCGGGATGAGATCCAAAATGAAACACGATAGTCGTAATATTTTCGGTTATTGTAGGCACCATTAGCTGCGTGCCTTTCCAGAAAGGAACAGTCCGGGCGTTGGAAGCAGCCCAAATTACAAGTACGAGTTACGGTCCCGAGGGTGAGTAGGGCTAAGCCCAGCGCCGAAAGGGCGAAAGTAAGTCGAAACTGGCGGCTTTACATCTTCTTTAAATAGTCGAAGCTCTTCCGCAAACTTTCGATCGGATCGCCGGGCGTCTGGTCCTGCTCCACGTAATAATGCTTTACTCCAGCCGCCGGAGCCGCGTTCAGGACGGCCCGAAAATCGATTGACCCGCCGCCTACTTCGCGGAAAGTTTCGCGCGGCACGCTTTCGCTGTACTGAACCGGAAAGCCCTTTGGCTTGTCCTTCAGGTGCAGCAGCGCCACCCGGCCTGTCCATTCCTTCAGCATTTCCACCGGATCCTGGCCTGCCACGCTCGCCCAGAAGACATCCAGTTCCAGACTGACCAGCTTCGGATCCAGCCTCTCGCGAAAGATGTCGATTGGGCGCTCGCCTTTGTTCCCGCCGAATTCGAAGGCGTGATTGTGGTATGCGAACTTCAGGCCAGCCTTGTGGCACAGCTCGGCCGCGTGATTCATCTTGTCCGCGATAGCCCGGAAAAAATCCGGCCCACCGCGGTCGGCGGGCATGATGTACGCCATCGTGAAATATTCGATGCCGGCATTCTTCACGCTCTCGATCGCCTCTTCAAGCGAAACCTTTTTCAGATTCGCGTAATGTTCCCAGTTTCCGGTAATCAGAGGCGTTTCGACATGGCAGGATGACGCTCGCAGCTTGTACTTGTGGATGATCGGCATGAACTCGATCATCTGCGGGCGATTGTATCCTTCGACTTCGGTATAGCCGATATCGGCAATCGCTTTGAGCACCTGCTCCGGTTGCTTGCCGATGATGCTGCGCACCGTGTAGAGTTCCACGCCCAGCGGCTGCGGCGGCTTCGCGAACAGGAGAGGCGCTGCCGCGGCGGCGGGCAGCGTGGCGAGAAAACCTCTGCGAGAGAGTCCTGAAGAAGTAAGGTTCGTTGGCATAATCTATTTCACGAATTTCTGCACTCGCCAGTTGCGAATCTCGGCCACGTAGATCGCTCCCGTGCTATCCACCGCGATGCTGTGGGGATAAAAGAACTTGCCGGGCGCGCGCCCATGGGAGCCGAGCGTTCCCGTGATCTGGCCCTCCATATTCAGCCGCACCATCCGGTCATTCCTGCCGTCCACCATGTAGATCGAGTCCTCGGGAGCGTAATAATCGATTCCCCACGGCGCGCCGATGTTCGTCCACTTGCCAAGGAATTTGCCGTTCTGGTCGAAAATCTGGATTCGTTCATTCGAGCGATCGGCCACATACAACCGGCCTCGCTTGTCGAACACGACATCGTGTACCAGATCGAATTCACCATCGCCCTTGCCTTTGCGGCCCCATTTTGTGACGAAATCGCCGTTCTTCGAGTACTTCACCACGCGCGAGTTCACATACCCGTCCGAGATGAAAAAGCTTCGATCGGGCGCGAATGCGATGTTCGTCGGGCGGTTGAACCCGTCAGGACTGTCGTTATCCGCCGGCGCATCCCCCACGCCGCCGATTACCATTAACACCCGTCCTTCGGGCGAGAGTTTCAGCATCTTATGGCCGGCTACGTCGATGATCCAGAGATTACCGTCCGGTCCGACCCGGATGCCGTGCGAGGATTTCACCGGAATTTCACTCAGCGCCTTCAGAAACTTGCCGTTCCGGTCGAACTCTATCAGCGTGTGGGGACCGCGGTTGAATACCCAGACGTTGTCGTTGTGATCCACCGCCACCCCGGAGCACTCGCCGAAGTTCCAGCCGGCCGGCAGTTTCGCCCAATCAGGTACAACGTGATACGGCAATTCGCTTTGCGCGAGCGCAATCGAGGCGAATGCAGCCGCGATCATCAATCTCATGTCGTGTCTCCTCAGGCCAGTTTTACCGGCACTTCCGCTTTCGTATTTCCCCACTCAACGCTGAGCGTCGCCGTCTTCTTACCGGTCTTCGCCAAAGTGATCCTGAAGGTCTCCACCAGACGGTCGAGTTTGGTCAGCTTCATTGGGACGCGGCCCAGGTCCTGATCTTCGTGATACTCCAAACCCCATTGCCCGGTCTGTTTGTTGACGATCAGTTTCCACGGCCCGTTCGCGGTGGCATAAAGAAACAGCGTGTGTACGCCCTTCGGCACGCGAAGATCACCGATCATCACATCCGCATCCGTCGTGAGAGTCGTCGCGGCGTCGGCCCCCAGCCGGTACCACGAATCGTACGGAATCAGACCGCCTTCCACCTTGCGGCCGCGTGCCGACGGGGCGTTGTACTCAATCGTGATCGCGTGCCCATCCAGCGTAACGCTGGTATCGGCGGCGGGACTCTGGCTATTCGGCTGCGCATGCCGGTTTCCAGTCGCGGCGAGCGCGATGGCTGCCGCGCAAAACAGAAGTGCGATTCCAGATCGGAATTTCAAGCAGGCGTATCCTCTGGAGACGAAGAGTATCATGCGCGGCGATTTTCAAGCGGATGGCTGCGGACGGCTACACTGGCGATGGATGATCCGGGCCATTGCCCTTATCGCGCTCGCTTCACTCGTCGCCTGCAACCGCACGCCGGCCAAAGCGCCCCGAGCGGAGCTGCATGTCGCCGCAGCGGCGAATCTGACCCGAGTTCTGGGTGAGCTCGCCGGCGACTACGAACGTCGGACTGGCGTGCGTATCGTCCCCAGCTACGGCGCTACCACGCAGCTCTCGCAGCAGATCGAAAACGGCGCCCCGTTCGACGTATTCATGTCCGCCGACACCCAACACGTCGAAGAACTCGCGGCGCAAGGATTCGCGGTCGCCGGCACGCCCGCCGTGTACGGGCGGGGCGTGCTCGTACTGTGGGCCCCAAGGCGCCCCGATGTGCGCAAGCTTGATGAACTCGCCGGGCCGAAAAATATGGTGATTATAGTGGCCCGGCCCGAGCTTGCTCCTTACGGCGCCGCCTCCGTGCAAGCGCTGAAGAATATGGGTATATGGGACAAGGTTGCGAAACGGGTGGCCTACGCGCCCAGTATTTCCGTCGCGAAACAGTGGGCCGATACCGGCAACGGCGATGTCGCTTTCACCGCGATGTCGCTCATTCTTGATGAACCCGGCAACTATTTTTTGATCGATCCCGCTCTTTACAAGCCGATCGAGCAGGAGGTCTGCGTGCTCAAAAGCGCCGCGAAACCTGATATCGCGCGCGCCTTCGAGCAATTTGTGCTCGGGCCGGGTGCCCGTGAAATCTTCCGCCGCTATGGCTACGGCCTGCCGCCGCAGCCAGCCGGGAAGGGAACCAGCGCACGATAGAACTGCGCCTGGACCGAATGGCAGCCGGAATTTCGCATAGTCGTGTTATCTTTCTGGGCATAGTGGCCGTTCCCGAAGATCGGCTCTCGACTGGATGCTCCTGCCGGCCCGGGTACGGCTACGCTTCGGCGGTCGGAAATCCTGACGCGTGGAGGAGAACGGACTGTTGCTTCTGCCGCTTTGGGAACCTATATCCTGTTTACGATCGCCTCTCGTTACCAGAAGCTGATAAATATTCCCATCAGCGTTGATCGGGATGCGCCCGAAGTTGTTGTTCCCATGGATCTGTATATTTTCAAACTGCGGTATCGCAAATAGGGCTTAGCGGCCTCCGGTCTTAAAGTGGAGCAATTCGCCCTCAGCTTCGTTCCCGAGCGCCGCGTCTATTCGCTGCGCGAACTCAGCGACCAGCTCCGGGCTGTGCTGGACCGCGGCTTCTCCAATATCTGGGTCTCAGGCGAGATTTCAGGAACGAAGCTCGCGCCGAGCGGCCATTGTTACTTCACCCTGAAAGACGCCGACGCGCAGATCCGGTGCGTCTGCTGGAAACTCGCGTACTGGCGGCTCAAATTCAAGCCTCGCGATGGCGTTCAGGTTCTGGTGCGCGGGCGCGTCGATATTTACGAGCAGCGCAGTGAATACCAGTTCACGGTAGAGGCGATCGAGCTCCAGGGGCACGGCGCGCTGCAGATCGCCTTCGACGAGCTCAAGCGCAAGCTGCTTGCCGAAGGTCTGTTTGAGAGCGCGCGGAAGCGCCCGCTCCCAAAATACCCGCGCCGCATCGGCATCGTCACATCCCCCAAAGGCGCCGTGATCCGCGACTTCATTGAGATCCTGAGCCGCCGTTTCCCGGGTCTGCATGTCCGGCTCTACCCCGCGCGCGTGCAGGGCGCGGGTTCCACCGAAGACGTTTGCCGCGGGATCGGACACTTTGGCCGCAGGGCTTTCGACGGACGGCCATGGCCGGAAGTTATCGTGATCGCGCGTGGTGGCGGATCGCTCGAGGATCTCTGGACGTTCAACGAAGAGGCTGTGGCTCGCGCCATCGCCGAAAGTCCCGTGCCGGTGATTTCGGCGATCGGGCACGAAACCGACGTCACCATCGCCGATTTCGTGGCCGATCTGCGCGCCCCTACTCCGTCTGCCGCGGCTGAAATGATCGTCTGCACGAGGCAGGAATTGCTTGACCGCATCGATGCCCTGAGGTCGCGCGCAACGCAGGCGATGCGCTTCCGCATGGCGACCCTCGCCCGCAGTCT
>Ga0157370_10001993_pt1 | contig 25110 bp, 22 predicted proteins | sample C35metaG_FD_113463 | JGI IMG/M metagenome (GOLD analysis project Ga0157370, IMG submission 113463) | Corn rhizosphere microbial communities from Kellogg Biological Station, Michigan, USA - C3-5 metaG | ecosystem: Host-associated > Plants > Roots > Rhizosphere > Soil | place: USA: Michigan...
CCGACCCGCGCATCAAGATCCTCGAACTGTCGCGCAATTTCGGCAAGGAAGCGGCCCTGACCGCGGGCCTCGATGCCGCCACGGGCGATGCGGTGATTCCGATGGACGCCGACCTTCAGGACCCGCCCGAACTGATCATCCGGATGATCGAAAAGTGGCGCCTTGGCGCCGACGTGGTGCTGGCGCGGCGCATCGATCGCAGCGGGGACTCCGTGGCGAAACGCGGCACCGCAAACCTGTTCTACAAGATCCACAATCACGTTTCCCACGTGGAAATACCCGCCAACGTCGGTGATTTCCGATTGATGAACCGCGCGTCCGTCGAGGCATTGAAGCGCCTGCCGGAGCGGCAGCGGTTCATGAAGGGCATGTTCGCGTGGATCGGATTTCGCACCGACGTGGTCGACTACACCCGCCAGCCCCGGGCGGCGGGCACAAGCAAGTTCACCGGCTGGAAGCTGTGGAACTTCGCACTCGAGGGATTCACCAGTTTCAGCAATGCCCCGCTGCGCATATGGACCTACATCGGTGCGCTCAGCACGCTGTTGACCCTGATCTATCTGATTTTCATCGTCACCCGGACCCTGGTCTATGGCGTGGACGTGCCGGGTTACGCCTCGTTGCTGGTAACCATCCTGTTCTTCGGCAGCCTGCAACTGGTCAGCGTCGGCATTCTCGGCGAATACATCGGCCGGATATACACCGAGTCGAAGCAACGACCGGTGTATGTCGTGCGCCAGGTCTACGGCGACGGCGATGAATCCTGAAGCCTATGTGGAAATGGCCACCACGGAATCCATGCACTGGTGGTTCCGCGGGCGCCGGAAGATCCTCGACCTCATCATCGGGACCATGGCGCTGCCGCGCGCGGCCCGCATCCTCGAAGTGGGCTCGGGGACCGGCGGCAACCTGATGATGCTGTCCCGGCACGGCAACGTGAGCGCCCTCGAAATGGACGAGAAGGCCAGAAAGCTCTCGTCCGAAAAAACCGGGGGCCGATTCACCATACGCGCCGGCAACTGCCCGGACGACATTCCCTTCGCGGGCGAACAGTTCGATCTCATCTGCATGTTCGACGTGCTCGAGCACATCGACAAAGACGTGGAGACGCTCGCCGCTCTTCGAAACCATCTTGCGCCCGGTGGCCGGATGCTGATCACCGTACCCGCGTACCGCTGGCTGTGGAGTGCGCACGACGTCTTCCTGCACCACAAGCGACGTTACACCGCCCGCGCCTTGCGCCGGGTCTTCACCGAGAGCGGCCTGTCCGTCGACCGCATAACCTACTTCAACACGCTGCTGCTGCCGCTGGCGACCGTGGCGCGACTGAAGGATCGCATCGCCTCGCGCAAACGGGCGTCCGGCACGAAAATTCCGGCATCGCTCATCAACTCCACCCTCTACGCGATTTTCTCCAGCGAGCGTGGCATGCTGACGCGCTTCAACCTTCCGGCCGGCGTCTCGCTGATGGGCATCGTCCGTGCAAGATAGGAACTGGCGCGGGCCGCCCTGGTTCATGCGGCTCATCCGATTCGGCATCACCGGGCTGATCGCCACCGGCATCCACGTGGTGGTCGCCATGGCCCTGATCGCCTGGCTGCACGTGTTCCCGTACGTGGCGAATCCGATCGCATTCCTGACGGCCACCGGATTCTCCTATGCCGCCAACACCTTGTGGAGCTTCTCCAGCCGCATGGATCACCGAACCCTGCGGCGCTACGCATGCGTTGCCCTGTTCGGCCTCATCGCAACCACGGCGATCGCCGCTGCCGCCGAAGCCGCGCACCTGGACTACCGCATCGGGATATTGCTGGTGATCGCCCTCGTCACGCCGGCTACCTTCGCGCTGCACAGTCTGTGGACGTACCGATCGGTGCGCTGATTTCGGGGCAGTCTCACCGGAAGCCCCGCGTCAATCCACATCGCTCCCCGAATCAGACGCCTTCCAGGGCACTCGCTACCGCGGCAGTCAACGCCCGCCCATGATGCGAATGCCATGGCCCTGTGCAAAGACCATGGCATTCGGTATTTTTAGTGCACGTCCTGCTCGGCACAAGTGGAACCATGAATCGCTGGAAAGCTGCCACAATCCATCTGGCCATCAGCTCCGGGCTTGCGGCGGGCATCGCCGCCTTGCTCTATTTCCTGTGGTTTCCACCACCCTATTTCATCGCAGCCGGCGCCAGCAGACTTATCATCCTGCTCATGGGCGTGGACGTCTGCATCGGTCCCTTGCTGACCTTGCTAGTGGTCAATCCACGCAAAACAGGCCGTCTGCTGCGACTGGATCTCTCAGTCATCGCGATCGTCCAGGCCATCGCCTTCACCTACGGCATCCACGTCATCGCTGCGGCGCGCCCGGTATTTGTGGTAGCGGAAGTGGACCGACTGGTGCTTGTCTCGGCCGACCAACTTGACGATGCCGACCTGGTCCGCGGTCGTCAACCCATTTTCCGCAGGCGTTCGTGGGCCGGGCCAGTGCTGGTCGGCGCCTTGCCGCCCAGCGAGCTGGTCAACCCGAACGCAGTGCTGAAAGTGCTGGAAGGCGGGAAAGATATCGATCAGCTACCACGGTTCTATGTTCCCTACGATCAGGTCATCGACAAGGTGATGTATCACGCCATGCCGCTGGGGCAACTGAAGCACGCCACGACCAGTCAACGCAGGCAGCTCGATCGGATCCAGACAGCCGCCGGAAGCCTCCCGCTGCTGGCGCTGCCATTGCAACGCGGCGACCATGACTATACCGCGATCATGTCGCCGCAGACCCGGCGTCCCATGGTGATCATGGCGATCGAGCCATGGTAGAACGGGCAGCACTTGGCGAATCGTGCGCTAGCTGCGATCGCCTGGACGGTGGCATGGTGACGACAGGTGCCTGCGCCTTGACGAGGAACACCGCGGCTTTCGAATGCACCCAATGCACCGCCGTCATGCGCCGTGGACAATCGCCAGCAACGACACGCCAGCGGGCAGGTTGAACCTGGCTAGCAGGTGGCGTTCGCCGCAAAAAAATTGAGAACAACGTTCGCTTGACAAAATCGCCGGGGATGAACGTCCCGGAAGATTTTTTGCGCTCCTTTATCCACGCCAGCGTCGCCAACTGCAGGAACAGCGTGTTGAAGTAGCTCAGCCGATCAACGCGCAGGTCCGCCTTGAGCAGAGCCTGGCGCAAGCTTTTCGCGATATACCTCCGCCGGTGTTGCTGTGCGGACCCCACGGCCATAGATGGGACGGCACGGCGATAAGCATGCGCCCACCCCTCTTCTATCTTGCGATCGCGCAGGCAACTTCGTCCATCTCGATCGCGCTGACGCCGCCGCGCCGAGACAGCATCATCAGATTCCCGCCAGTGCCCGAGCCGGTCCTGAGAATACGCGCAGCCTCTGACAAGGCAATGCACCCGATCACGCCATCAAGGATTTCGCGGCGTGCGGCAAACCACCAGCATGTGGTTTCGACGCTCGCCATTTCCACATAGGCTTCCGGATCCATGGTCTTCCAGTGTTCTCCGATAGACGGCGCAATCGTGCGGTCCACCGCAGTTGCGCGGGCAGCCCCACGACATCCAGCATGGCTACGCAGGGTAACGCAGGCGTATCGCTCGAATGATCCCCAGCAAAGATCTCACTGCGCGGGTGCACCCGTGCATACTAACCCGGTTCACCGACAGCCACTGCAGATAGCTTATGAAGCTCACCATTCTGTCCGCCGGTACACGCTGGTCGTGGCCGCTGGCATTGCTCGCCCTCACTCTTTTCGCGCTGGCATTGCGCTGGAACTACGTCAGCACGGCGATGGTGTTGCAACCAGTACGTGGCGACGCGACGCAATACTTCGCTTATGCATGGAATTTGGCGGAACACACGACGTTTGCCAAGGACGCGCCCGGCGTTTCGGTCCTGCATCCGGACAACTATCGTGATCCCGGCTACCCGTTGTTCCTGGCGTTCCTGATGAAATGGCTGGGTAGCGGGAATGCCTGGTATGCCGCCGTGTTGCTGTCTCAAGCCCTGCTCGGCGCGCTTACCGTCACCCTCGCCACGCAGCTTGGCAGGCACTGGCTGCCGTCGCGCTGGGCATTCGCAGCCGGCCTGTTGATGGCGGTCTGGCCGCACAGCATCACCATCGACAGCTTCCTGCTCAGTGAGACCGTATTCGGCTTCCTGTGTGCACTAGCCACCCTTCTTTGCGCGCATGCCATCCAGCACGACAGCCGGACGCGGGCAGCCATCGCCGGGCTGGTCTTCGGGATGGCCGCGCTGACCAATGCCATGCTGCTTCCGTTCGGCATCCTGCTGTCACTCTTTCTGGGTTGGCGTAAATTGGTCCGTCCCGGCATCTGCATGGCGCTGGCAACTGGCTGCTTGGTGCTACCCAGCGCCTGGGCTGTCCGCAACACACACATCTCGCCGCCTGCCGCAGACAGTTCATCGCTAGCTCGCGCGCTGCAAAACTTTGAACAGGGTAGTTGGCCCGGTTTCGGGCCTGCATGGCGGGCGTCGGCCATCGGCAGTCCCGCTGCACGTCTCCACGCGCGGGCCACGCTGGAACAGGTTGATGCGGAATATCACTTGATGCGCAGCGACCCCAAGCAGGGCGCGGCGGCCGTGGTCCGGCGCTTCGCCACCCGCCCTCTAAGCTATGCCCGCTGGTATCTGATCGAAAAACCGGCACTGTTGTGGGGCTGGAGCATCGAGATCGGCCAAGGCGACATATACGTATTCCCGACCGTGAACTCGCCATTTCAGCACCGTCCGGCGTGGATCGCACTGGAGGCCATCTGCCAGGCACTCACCCTGCCCTTGTTGCTGCTCGCCCTGGCCAGCGTGGTGCTCGCATGGCCGGCACGGCGATCTCTCGCCGTCATCAGCAACCCGCACCGTCGCACTGTGCTGGTCAGCACGATCGCCTTGGCGGGCTTCGTCACGATTGTCTATGTCACCCTGCAGGCGGAACCGCGCTATTCCATTCCTTTTCGGCCGTTCGAAATCCTGCTGGCCATCACGCCGCTTTGGGCGCTCTCCGCGTGGTGGCGAAACAACCGGCAAAAAGTAACTGGCCACCCGTCGGCAAGCTGATTACCAAACCCGCAGCGCACGGCTTCCGTGAAACCGGTGGCGGAATCGTGACAGCGCTACCGCGGGATCTTCCTTTTGGTACAAAACGTGCCTGACGTCGATGCATCCACAGGGGGGATGCCATCATGCTGCGCCAACGCCTTACTTCAGGTTTTACCCTGATCGAACTGATGATCGTCGTGGCGATCATAGCGATCATCGCCGCCATCGCCATTCCGGCTTTTCAGAGCTATCTGGTGCGCGCCGAGGTGACAGAGGGCTTCAGCCTGGCCGGCAACGCGAAGGACGCGGTAGCGGATTTCGTCTCCAATAACGGCCGCTTCCCCCCCAACAACCAGTCCGCCGGACTGGCTACCGACACCTCGATCACTGGCAACTACACCTCCAAAGTGCTGGTCACCGACGGCAAGATCCAGGTCTGGTTCCAGCAACCGAAGGCGAACAGTCACATCAACGACAGCAGCGAATATCTGGTGCTCTCGCCCGTCAGCAATAGTGGCAGCATCACGTGGAGTTGCACGCCAAGCAAGCTGCAAGGTCAATACCTGCCATCCTCCTGCCGTGTCTGACTGACGCGAGGAACAACGGTTGTGCAGGCACACAAACTGACGAAATACGTCACTAATTGCCCGACCACGACAGTTTCCTAGGTCGTGGCCGAACCGACCTGTCCAACCGTCAGCACGCGGCTGCACCAGTGCTTGCGGCCTTTCGTGACGAAAGGCACAATCCCCGAGCCCGCGGTATGCGGGAATACAGCAGCGGCAGATGTGGCATGTAACCTGCTTCGTCTGCTGTGAGCTTCCTGGTCGTTCCTGACCATGAGTATGGGGTCCGATCCTGCCTAGGGGGATCCGGGACCGGGGCTCAGGGGGCATCAACGGTTAGCTAACCTTCCATAGAGGAACCACCATGAAGAACATGCAGAAAGGCTTTACCCTGATCGAGCTGATGATCGTGGTCGCGATCATCGCGATCCTCGCCGCCATCGCCATCCCGGCCTACCAGGACTACCTGGTCCGCTCGCAAGTGTCCGAGGGCGCCACCCTGACCGACGGCGCCAAGACCGCGGTCGCCGAGTACTACGCCAACCACGGCAACTTCCCGCCAAACAATGCTTCGGCCGGTCTGCCTTCAAGCATCTCTTCAATCAGCGGCAAGTACGTCAGCTCGGTCGATGCTGGGGCGACGAAGGCTGGCGTGATCATCGCCCTCTTCAGTGGCCCGTCGGCTAGCGCCAAGATTCAAGGCCTGAAGTTTGGCCTGTCGGCTGTGGATAACGGCGGCAGCATCAACTGGAGCTGCACCAACACCACCTACACCACGGTCCCAACGAAGTATCTGCCGAGCTCATGCCGCAAGTAATCTGCGGATAGTTGCGTTATCGCCAGTCTGGAAGGGCCGCCTCGTGCGGCCCTTCTTTTTTCCGCCCGGCATCGAACCCCATGCAACGTCGCGTCATCATCATCCTGACTGTCGCCACGCCCCTTCTGCTGGCACTACTCGCCTACTGGCCGGGCCTGCACGGCGGCTTCCTGTTCGATGATTTCGGCAGCCTTCCCGCACTTGGCGCGTCCGGTCCGATCGACAACTGGCCGGTGTTCTGGCGCTATATCACCTCCGGCACCGCCGACCCGACCGGACGCCCACTGACCCTGCTGACGTTTCTTCTCGATGCACGCAACTGGCCCGCCGCCCCCTTCCCGTTCAAGCGCACCAACCTGATCCTGCATCTAGTCAACGGCGCATTGTTGTGCCTGCTGCTGACAAGGCTGGGCCAGCAGCAGTTGGGCCATGACCAGCAGCGGGCCCACCTTGCTGCCCTGCTTGGCAGCGCACTGTGGCTGCTGCATCCGCTGCTGGTCTCCACCACGCTGTATATTGTGCAGCGTGAAGCGATGCTGCCGGCCACCTGCGTGTTGCTGGGTTTGTTGCTGTGGCTGCATGGCCGGCAGCAGATGGCCGCACGCAAGCTCGGCTCTGGACTCGCCTGGATCACGCTGGGACTGGGCGGCTTCGGCCTGCTCGCCGTGCTGGCCAAGGCAAATGGCGCCTTGCTGCCGCTGTTCGCCCTGGTGATCGAGACCATCGTGTTGGCGCCGCGCCGGCCGCTGCCGGCACGTGCCACTCGTGCCTATCGCGTAATTATGCTGCTACTCGCCGCCATTCCCGCCGTGGCACTGCTCGGCTATCTGGCGTGGAGCGGGCTGGATGGCGTGCTCACCGGCGGTACCATCGGCATCCGCTCGTGGACTTGTGCGCAACGATTGCTGACCGAGCCACGCGTGCTGATGGACTATCTGCACCTGCTGTGGCTGCCGCGGCCATTTTCCAGCGGCCTTTTCAACGATCAGTACGTAGCTTCCACTTCGTGGCTGCATCCCATCAGCACCCTGCCAGCAATGCTTGCGGTGTTCGGCCTGATCGGTGGCGCGTGGTCGCAGCGCAGGAAGCACCCGGCACTGGCGCTGGCGATGCTGTTCTATTTCGCGGGCCAACTGCTGGAGTCCAGCTCGATTGCGCTGGAGCTGTACTTCGAGCATCGCAACTATCTGCCGGCGATGCTGATGTTCTGGCCGCTGGGCCTGTGGCTGGCCGATTCCCGCAGCCTGATTGTGTTCAAGCGTATGCTGATGCTTGCCCTGCCGATGACGCTGGCCGGGATGACCTACGCCCGTGCCGATATATGGGGCAACCCGCAGACGCAAGCAATGATCTGGGCACGGATCAATCCCGATTCCCCCCGCGCCCAGATCAATGCGGCCAACGTGGAGTTGAACTCCGGACACCCACAGGACGCGGCGCGCCGCTTGCAGAGGCTGCTTGCCACGCAGCCGGATCAGGCCCAGCTCGCCTTCAACCTGATCGACGTGCACTGCAGGACCGGAGGCCTCGGTCCTGCCGACATCGCCGCAGCCCGGCACGCCATGCAGGGTACGGCCAACACCGGTTCACTATTTGTCCGTTGGGGCGAGCACATTCTCCCGCTGGCAATCTCGGGGCAGTGCCCGGGGCTGACCCCAGCCGTGTTGCTGGCCATGATCGACGCCGGACTGCAAAATCCACAGTTGGCCGCAGCTGGGCCAAGGCAGGACCTGATCTACTTGCGTGGCCGGATCGCGCTTGCCCAGCGACAACCAGACGAGGCCCTTGCCGATTTCATCCGCGCACTCGACCTGCAGGCACGGCCAGGCATGGCGCTGCAGGCCGCCGCAACACTCGGTGCCGCTGGCTATCCCGCGCAGGGGCTGCGCATGATCGATCATTTTCAGCAGGTCAGGGACAACCAGATGCCTCCCGGCTTCGGCATGCCGATGTTGCACGCATGGGTACTCGAACGGCAGCGCTATTGGCCGATCGAAATGAGCAGGCTGCGGGGGGTTTTGGAACAGCAGGATAAAACGCCTGCTGCCACACGGGGCTCATCGCCCGTCACGCCTCGACCGACAGACCGCTGAGTCGCTTCGTCACCGGATTCCAGAAAAGATAATGCCCCCAAAATTCCCGTTGAATCGCCCCCTGACATTGAGTGCGCTGTTTCTGGTGCTATTGCTGCTGATGCTGCCCAACCTGATCTGGTATGGATACCAGCCCAATCTGGAGACGGCGATCGAGGCGCTGGTCGTACCCGGGATTCTTCTGCTGGCGTTTTTCGCGCTGCTCGGTGAACTGCCTTGGCTGGCCTGCTTGCTGCTGGCACCGTTCGCGCTGCTGGCTCCAATGGAGGCCTACTACGTCGCCATTTACCGCCACCCTACCTCGGCCGAGATCATTGGTACCCTGGTTGCCAGCAATCCCAGAGAAACCCGAGAGTATCTGGGTGCTGCCCTGATACCGATCGCGGTAGCTCTGCTGGCGGCACTGGCGTTGGCCCTGCTCACAGCGCGGTGGAGTGCGAGAGGGCGCCTGCGCTGGCATGGACGCGTACGTGAATGGGTACTCATTCTGGTCATCGCGACGCCCCTGATGGGCATGACTGTTGCCATGCTTACCACGAGCGGGAATCTGCGACAGCGCGTGCAAGGTGCAGTCAATCTGGCTTCGACATTCGCCGACTCGATCAAGCCGGGATATCCCTTCGGCGTCCTGCAACGCGTAAACGAGTATCGGCACGAGTGGGCTGCCATGCGCTCTAATGCGGCAAAGCTCGACGCCTTTCGTTTTCACGCCCGACGCACCACCCAGGTACATCAACGTCAGGTGTACGTGCTGGTGATCGGCGAAAGCAGCCGACGCGATCACTGGCAGCTGTTTGGTTATCCGCGCCCGACCAATCCCGAGTTGAGCCGTGAGAGCGGCCTGGTGCCGATCAGCGACATGCTGACCTCGTGGCCCGAATCCCTGCAGGCCATTCCACTGGTAGTGACGCGCAAGCCGGTCACCAGCAACAGCCCCACGTTCGACGAGGCCTCCATTTTACGCGCCATGCAGGAAGCCGGCTACAAGACGTACTGGATATCCAATCAGCTGGCGATCGGCAAATTTGACTCGCCGATATCAACTTATGCCTACGAGGCGCAACACGTCGAGTGGCTGAATCACGCGTCCTGGACAGCGCCCGGGAGTTATGACGAGGATCTGCTGCAACCCCTGCGCGATGCTTTGGCAGACTCCAGGCATGACCTGTTCATCGTGCTGCACATGATGGGCAGCCATACCAACTACGACTTCCGCTATCCGGCTTCCTACAAGCACTTCCGGCCCACAGTTGCGGATGGCGGAAGCGATACGTCCGCCCTGGCACGCCAGCAAAACAGCTATGACAACACGATCCTCTATACAGACCATGTGCTGGCCCGCGCCATCGATATCCTGCGCCACAGCGGCACGATTACCGCACTATGGTATGAGTCCGACCATGGCGAGATGCTGCGCACAGCGACCTGCTCACTGTATGGGCATGGCTTGGGCACCCGATATGAATATGAGGTTCCGGCACTGTTCTGGTATTCGGACGCCTATGCGCAACAATTCCCCGAACGCCTGGCCACTTTGGCCAGCCATTCGCGGGATCGCACACTAAGCGCAAACACTTTCGAATCGCTAATCGACATGGCCGGCGTCGATTTCCCGGGCCACGATGAAAGCTGGAGCCTGTTCAGCACACACTGGCATTACCGGCCACGCATCGTCAGCTCAAGCTGGCGCGCCGATTTCGATAAGGCCGATTTCGGCAAGCATTGCCCCTTCGTGTTTCCGCCGGCGCCGCTGGATTCGTCATCCGGCAACAGCACGTTGTTGAACAAAAAGGGCACACCGAAGCCGCCACAACCATCTGTAAGTCGATCAGGCTGACGCTCCCCAGCTGCAGCTAGCTGCATACAGTGTTCAAATGCACTTCTGTCCATGCGGACCTGTCCGGAGTTTCCCAGCGCTCATGAAAACACCCTTGCCACATCGTCGCGGTTGGTGGTTGTTGCTAGCCTTCGTGGTGCTCACGGCCGCGGTATATTGGTCGGGTCTCTCCGGTGGTTTTGTCTTCGACGACTTTCCCAATATCGTCGACAACCACGGCGTGCAACCACACGACGCCAGCGTGTCATCACTGGTGAATGCCGCCCTGTCGTCGCCCGCCAGCGAATTCAAGCGACCGCTGGCCTCGCTGAGTTTCGCGATGAATTACCTCGCCAGCGGCCTCGATCCCTATTGGATGAAACTGACCAACCTGGTGATCCACCTACTGAACGGATGGCTGGTGTTCTTGCTGTCCGGCACGCTGATCCAGGCCGCCGTTTGCAAGAGCGCACCGGCCCTCGTGGGAGCGGTTTCAGCCGTGATCACTGATGCGGTCGAACCCGTCGACGGCACCAGCGGTGTGCAAAGCATCGCGGCTGAGGCCTCTTCGAAAGTTGAAGCGGAGGCGGCGAGAGTCGGCCCCGTGGCCGCGCTGATCGCCGGCGGCTGGATGCTGCTGCCGATCAACCTGACCGGTGTGCTATACGTGGTACAGCGGATGGAAAGCATGGCCAACCTGTGCGTGCTGCTCGGGCTAATCGGCTATGTCGCCGGGCGCCGCCGCATGCTGGGACTGACCGTCGCCGATTGTCCTGCCTCTTTCCGTGCTCGCAGGGGAGGGTTGGGGCGGGGTCGCTCTTCACCAGGCACCCGGGGCTTCCTCATATGCATTGCCAGCATCACCCTCCCTACTTCCATAGGCATCCTGGCCAAAGAGACGGCGGTGATGCTGCCATTGTATGCGGTGCTGATCGAATGGTTCCTGTTTGCCTTTCGCCGCGTCGATGACGGCGGCGCGACGGCGGCGCCGGAAACGCGGCCAGTGCCCCGCCGCGACCGCCGCATCATCGGACTGTTCCTCGTGCTGCTGGCGCTGCCGATGATGGCGGGACTGGTATGGCTGCTGCCTGGCATACTCGATCCCCGGACATGGGCCGGACGAGATTTCACCCTGAGCGCGCGCCTACTCAGCGAGGCGCGCATCGTCGTCAACTACATCATCTGGACACTACTGCCCACACCGGATGCGCTGTCGTTCTACCACGACAATTTCCTCGTCTCGCACGGGCTGTTGACCCCCTGGACCACCCTGGCCAGCACCGTCTTCCTTGCCGCGCTGGTTGGCCTGATGCTGTGGTTGCGCCGACGCCAACCGCTGGCCGCACTCGGCGTCGCACTGTTTCTCGGTTGCCAGTTGCTCACCGGTACCATCCTGCCGCTGGAGCTGATCTACGAGCACCGCAACTACTTCGCCAGTTTCGGGCTGCTGCTTGCGATCGTGCCGTTGCTGGCAGCACCACCGGTCGATCGCGCGGGAACGCCACCTGCGCGAGGTGCCTTCACCGGCGTGCCGATGGCGCTGCCGCGATACGCGCTGCTGGGCGGACTGATGCTGTGCTGGGCCGTTCTGACCGCGCTCACCGCCCACGCCTGGGGGAATCCGTTGCGACTGGCCGAAGATCTGGCCTCGCGCGCACCGCAGTCGCCCCGCGCCGAATACGAGCTGGGACGCACCTATATCATCCTCTCGCACTACGACCCGGCTTCGCCATTCACTCGCATGGCATATGCACCGCTGGAGCGGTCCGCCGCGCTGCGAGACTCCTCAATCCTGCCCGAACAGGCGCTGATCTTTATGAACGCGCGCATGCATCTGCCGCTGAAGGATGCCTGGTGGAACAGCATGATGAACAAGCTTAAGGCCCACTCACCTACCATCCAGGACGAGAGTTCACTCAGCGCGCTGACCCAGTGTGTGCGCGACAACCAATGCGATCTGCCCAAGGACCGCATGATGGCCGCGTTCCTGGCGGCGCTTTCCCATCCGGCCCCCAGCGCACGCCTGGTCGCCATCTATGGAGACTATGCGTGGAACGTGCTGGGCGACCACGCGCTCGGCGAACGTATGACCCGGGAGGCCGTCGAGATCAGTCCGAGCGAGCCGGCTTATCAGATCACCTTGATCCGCATGCTGGCCGTGCAGGGCCGCGACGAGGAGGCCGAGCAGGTATTGCAGCAACTCACAACCTTGAATATCGGTGGCCGCCTGGACCGGGACTTGGCCTCCCTGCGTGCGCTGCCCGGGCTGCATTGAACACGGCCGGCACTCGCTCCGCGCGGGGATTTCTTTCCTGGCCCAACCCTCTATCCTTGCACATAGGCCCTCCGGCCATCGGACAAGCCAGGTTCCCATGAAAGCAGTCATTCTCGCAGGCGGTTTGGGCACACGAATCAGCGAAGAAACCGTAGTGCGCCCCAAGCCGATGATCGACATCGGCGGCAAGCCGGTCCTCTGGCATATCCTGAAGATCTACTCGCAGCACGGTATCAACGACTTCATCATCTGCCTGGGTTACAAGGGCTACATGGTGAAGGAGTATTTTGCGAACTACTTCCTGCATACCTCGGACGTCACCTTCGACCTGGCCCACAACCGCATGGAGGTGCACCAGCAGCACGCCGAGCCTTGGCGGGTCACCCTGGTGGATACCGGCGATCAGACCCAGACCGGTGGCCGCCTGAAGCGGGTTGCAAATTATCTGGATGGCGAGACGTTCTGCTTCACCTACGGCGACGGTCTCGCCGACATCGACATCACGGCCCAGCTGGCCTTTCACAGGACTCGTGCCGGACTCGCCACGATGTGCGCGGTGCAACCACCGGGCCGCTTCGGTGCCATCGACATCGAGGACAACCGGATCACCCGCTTCGAGGAAAAGCCCTCTGGCGATGGCTCTTGGATAAACGGCGGCTTTTTCATCCTGGAGCACGGCGTGCTCGACTACATCAAGGGCGATGCCACCATCTGGGAGCGCGATCCGCTGGAGGCACTGGCCCGTGATGGCCAGATTTCCGCTTATACGCATGCCGGATTCTGGCAGCCGATGGACACGCTACGCGACAAGCTCAAGCTCGAGGAACTCTGGCAAAGCGGGCGCGCACCGTGGAAGGTCTGGCCTTGAACGAGCTGTTCGGTGGCGTCTATGCCGGTCGCCGCGTGCTGGTGACCGGGCACACTGGCTTCAAAGGCTCGTGGCTTTGCCTGTGGCTGACTGCACTGGGTGCCCGCGTCACCGGTCTGGCGCTGGCGCCGGATACGGAACCGGCGCACTGGCCGCTGCTTGGATTGAACGAGGTGCACGACCTGCGGGTGGATCTGCGCGATGCCGCCGCCGTGCGGCAAGCGCTGCAGGCGGCCGCGCCGGAAATCATCTTCCATCTGGCGGCGCAGCCACTGGTTCGGCGCAGTTACCGCGAGCCGGTTGCCACCTTCGACACCAACGTGCTGGGTCTGGTCCACCTGCTGGAGGCGGTGCGGGTCACCCCCTCGGTGCGCGCGCTGGTCAACGCCACCACCGACAAGGTCTACCTGGAACAGGCGACGGTCGCCGGCTATCGGGAAGATCATCCGCTGGGTGGGCATGACCCCTACAGCACCTCCAAGGCCTGTGCGGAACTGGTGACGGGGTGTTACCGCAAGAGTTTCTTCGGCGACGGCCGACCCCACGTGGCGACGGCGCGTGCAGGCAATGTCATCGGCGGCGGCGACTGGTCGCAGGATCGGCTGGTGCCCGACCTGGTGCGCGCCGCTTCGAGCGGCTCCACCTTGCATATCCGCCATCCCGAGGCGGTCCGACCATGGCAGCACGTACTGGACCCCTTGGCCGGCTACCTGCGGCTGGGTGAACGGCTGCTCGCCGGCGATCCGGTCGAGGGGCCGTGGAACTTCGGCCCGGCGGCCGATGCCACCCTGCCCGTGCACGCACTCGTCTCGTTGATGCAGGCGCACTGGCCGCAATTGCGCAGCGAACAGCAAGCGGGGCCGCATCCGCACGAAGCCGCGACCCTGCGACTGGATGCGTCCAAGGCAGCACAGCAGTTGGGCTGGCGTCCTGTGTGGGATGCGCAGACCACCCTGCGCTCAACCATTCAGTGGTATCGCGACTATTACGAGCGTGGTCAGCTGGACAGTCGTGCCAACCTGCAGGCTTACGTCGATGCCGCCCGCTTGGGCGGCATGGAGTGGGCAACATGAAGTTCCATGCCACGCCATTGGCCAATCTCACCGTGATCGAAACCATGCCGATCGCGGACGGACGCGGTCAGTTCTCGCGCGTATTCTGCGCCGCCGAATGCTCGGTGTTGCGGCCCGATCTTCACTGGGTCCAGATCAACGTGTCGCGCACGTATCACAAAGGCACCGTGCGCGGCATGCACTTCCAGTATCCACCGGCGGCGGAAGCCAAACTGATCCGTTGCCTGCGTGGTCGCGTGTTCGATGTGGCGGTCGACCTGCGTGCGGATTCGCCCACCTTCCTGCGCTGGCACGGCATCGAACTGGACGGGGATGGGACGACCCAGTTCTTCATACCGGAAGGTTTTGCACACGGCTTCCAGGCACTCACCAACGATGCAGAACTGCTGTACCTGCATAGCGCCGCATGGAATCATGAAAAGGAAGCCGGGCTGCGGCACGATGATCCCGTCCTCGCCATTGGCTGGCCGCTGCCCGTGGCACGGATCTCTGCCAAGGACCGGAATTTCCCGCTGGTTAAAGAAAGCGGGTTTGCTGGAATCAAGCCATGAAATGTCGCCATTGCGCCACACCGCTGCATGATGTCTTCCTTGACCTCGGCAGTGCGCCACCCTCCAATGCGTTCCTGACCGCGGACGCGCTCGGTGCGTCAGAGACCTGGTTTCCGCTGAAGTTGTTTACCTGCGGCAACTGCCGGCTGGTACAAGTCGACGAAGTGCAGTCACATGCCGAGTTGTTTGCACCGAACTATGTGTATTACTCGTCGTTCTCGCGCTCCTGGCTCGCGCACGCCGAGCGTTACGTCGAACAAGCAGCGACACGGCTGGACCTGGATCAAGACAGTCTGGTGATGGAAATCGCGTCCAACGACGGCTATTTGCTGCAATACGTGGCCGCGCGTGGCATTCCTTGCATCGGCATTGAGCCCACCGCCGGTACCGCCAAGGTGGCGCGGCAAAAGGAGATCGAGACGTTGGAGCGCTTCTTTGGCCGCGACTTTGCAGCGGAGTTCGTACGCGAGCGCAGGGCAGCAGACCTGATCGTGGCGAACAATGTGCTGGCCCACGTGCCCGACATCAACGATTTTGTGGCCGGGCTGGCCGTGGCACTGACGCCCGAGGGTGTGATCACGGTCGAGTTTCCGCACCTGATGGAACTGGTAGCGAAGCGTCAGTTCGACACCGTCTACCACGAGCATTTCTCCTATTTCTCCTTCCACACGGCGCGTCGGATCTTGGCGGCGCACGGCCTGAAGATCTGGGATGTGGAACAGCTGCCCACACATGGTGGCTCGCTGCGCCTGTGGGCTACGCATGCGCACAGCCAGCATGCCGAAACACCTGCCGTTTCGGCGCTGCTGGAAGTCGAAAAGGCAGCGGGCATGCTGGATGGCGCTTACTATCAAGGCTTCCAGGCGCAGGCCGATGCGGTCAAGAACGACTGCGTGGCCTTCCTGCTGGAACAGCAACGCGCCGGACGCAGGGTCGTCGGCTATGGCGCAGCCGCCAAGGGCAACACCTTGTTGAACTACGCCGGCGTGCGACCCGACCTGCTGCCCTACGTGGTCGATGCCTCGCCGCACAAGCAGGGCCATTGGCTGCCGGGATCGCGCATTCCCGTCGTCACCGAAGCGCGCCTGCGCGAAGACCGGCCTGATTTCGTGCTGATCCTGCCGTGGAACCTGCGCGAGGAAATCACGACCCAGCTTGGCTACATCAGGGAATGGGGTGGCCAGTTTGTCACCTGTATCCCTAACCTAAGGGTGGAGTAGGACAATGCGGGTTGCGATAACTGGCGCAAGCGGCTTCGTCGGTCGACATGTATTGCATGAACTGCAGACGCGCGACCTTGATATTGTCATCACAAGTCGATCGCCAAAACACGTATCAGAGCAAGCCCTCAAGGCCGAGGTCGTGCGAATGAACATCGCGCACGGCCCGCCTGATCCGTACGAATCGTTGGGCAAGCCCGATGTGCTGATTCATCTGGCGTGGGATGGGCTACCCAATTACCAGTCTCCTAGCCACATCGAAACCGAGTTACCTATCCAACTCAATTTCCTCCGGACATGCCTGGCATCGGGCCTGAAGAAACTGGTCGTCACGGGCACTTGCTTTGAATACGGCAAGAGTCAGGGAAAACTTTCCGAAGATTCCCCGTCGCGACCTTGTACACAATACGGTGCTGCCAAAGACGCTCTGCGAAAACAGCTTGAAGCTATCCACTCCGAACAACCATTCCAATTTGCATGGCTGCGTCTTTTTTACCTGTATGGAGAGGGCCAATCGAAGAGTTCGCTATATTCCTCACTGGCAGCAGCCATGCTACGCGGAGACGCACAGTTTGACATGTCTGCTGGTGATCAGGTGCGCGACTTCTTATCCGTTCAAGAAGCTGCTCGCGCTATTGCTGATCTTGCGCTACTTCCCGCTGACATGGGGGTGATCAACGTCTGTAGTGGCAGTCCCATAACGGTTAGTGCGCAGGCAGATAAATGGATCAACGAAAATGGCTCGAATATAAAGATTAATCTCGGGCACGTGCCTTACGCGGAATTTGAGCCAATGTCGTTCTGGGGTGACAGGACAAAACTTGAAAAGTTATTGGGGACACCATGAGTGAACGAGAACTCTTTAGGATGACCAGCGTTCCTGTCTATCAAAACAAGATGTTTGATAGCTCCGATGCGGCAAAAAATTGCCCAACTGGTGACATTGTTTTGATACAGGACATGAGAAATGGCTTGGTATTCAACGCAGCCTATGATCAATCAATTCTGAGTTACGACGAAAGCTATCAGAACGAACAAGGATACTCAGCGCTCTTCCAGGAGCATATGAATGAAGTATTGAGGAAGATTGACTTGCACTTTTCGGACAAGCGCATTCTTGAGGTGGGTTGCGGCAAAGGTGGCTTTTTGGACCTCATCCGACAGCGAGGACATAATGCAGTAGGCGTTGATCCAGCGTATGAAGGCGATGCGCCCTATATCCACAAACAGCACTTCGATGCGGGCATAGGTATCAAAGCTGACGCCATCGTGCTGCGCCATGTTCTGGAACACATACCACAGCCGCTGGAATTTTTGCATGCCATCGCTTCGGCCAACGGCGGAACCGGAAAGATATACATAGAGGTACCCTGTCTGGATTGGATAATTCAGCACCGTGCCTGGTTTGATGTCTTTTACGAGCACGTTAATTACTTTCGTCTGTCCGACTTCAGTCGGATTTTTGGAACTGCCCACGAAATGGGTCACCTATTTGGGGATCAGTATATTTATGTGGTCGCAGAACTGGGTTCCCTGAGGAGCCCTGTCGCGCGGGGCAACGTTGACGCGGTCACATTTCCACAAGACTTCCAGCATGAGCTGAACAAATGTGTGGAAGTGGTATCGCGAGCCCGCAACAAGGTCGTATGGGGAGCAGCGGCCAAAGGAGTCATGTTTTCCCATCACTTGGCCAGCCGGCACATGCCCCTCGACTTCGCCATCGACATCAATCCAGCCAAGCAGGGTAAATTCCTGGGCGGATCTTCATTGCCCGTCCTTTCGCCAGATATAGGATTAGCAAGACTTTCAGCTGGAGATAGCGTGTTCGTCATGAACTCAAACTACATCAATGAAATATCTGACCTAGGTGGTAGCGGCCTTAACTATGTACCGGTAGATAACCGATGAATGATTTCCTTCGCGAAACTGATGCCCGCATCAAAAGCAATTTGAAAGACGAAAATCTGAATGGATATGCGCGATCATTCATGCACGCCTCCATTGTTGCAAAATATTCTTATAATTTCTCTTGGCTCGGTCGCCCTATCATCCAGTATCCGCAGGACATGGTGGCCATGCAGGAGTTCGTCTGGCTGGTGAGGCCCGATCTCATCATAGAGACGGGTATTGCCCACGGTGGCTCGCTTATCCTCAGCGCGTCGATGCTGGCCTTGCTCGACTACTGCGAGGCGGTCGAGAGTGGTCAATCGCTTGATCCCAGAACTACCCGCCGCCGCGTGCTCGGCATCGACATCGATATCCGCGCGCATAATCGCGCCGCCATCGAGGCGCATCCGATGTCGCATCGGATCGACATGATCCAGGGTTCCTCGGTTGCGCCCGAAGTCATTACGCAGGTACATCAAATCGCGCAGGCGCATCAGCGGATCCTGGTGATCCTCGACTCGAACCATACCCACGATCATGTGCTCGCCGAGCTTGAGGCCTATGCGCCGCTGACCTCCGTGGGCAGCTACTGCATCGTGTTCGATACCGTCGTCGAGGACCTGCCTGATTCCATGTTCCCCAACCGCCCCTGGGGCAAGGGCAACAACCCTAAGACCGCTGTGTGGGAATACCTGCGTCGCCTGAAGGAGGAGCACCGCGTGGCTGCAGACGGCGCACCGCTGACCTTTGAAATCGACAACGCGATCGAGAGCAAATTGCTCATCACGGTTGCCCCAGACGGTTACCTGCGGCGCGTCTAGCGCCCCGACCATGCCCGTATTGCGCACCAATATCCTGGCGAATTATGCGGGACAAATATGGATGGCGCTGATGGGCGTCGTCTTCATTCCGTTGTATATCAAGGCGCTCGGCATGGAGGCGTTCGGCTTGGTCGGCCTGATGCTCAGCATCCAAGCGCTGTCCATGCTGTTCGATCTGGGCATGGGCGGCGTGCTCAATCGCGAACTTGCCCGGCGCGTGCACGATGCGAGGGTCGTCCATACGCTCAGCGATCTGGTGCGCACATTCGAGTGGCTGGTGTGGCCGATCGCGCTAATGATCGTCGCCGCGATCTGGCTAGCCAGCGGCCCGCTGGCGAATCACTGGCTGCGCCCGGAACATCTGAGCCGCGCGGCAACCGCACATGCAATCGCGATCATGGGACTGGCGGTGGCGCTGCAGTGGCCCAGCAGTTTCTACGCCAATGGGCTGTCCGGGCTGGAGCGCCAGCCAGCACTTAACCTGATCAATGCCGGGTTCGCCACCTTGCGTGGTGCCGGTGTGCTGGTGGTGCTGTATTGGATCTCCCCCACGATCAGCGCTTTCATGTGGTGGTACGCGGCGATGGGTGCATGTCAGTCGCTGGTTTCTGCCGCGACGTTGTGGTGCATGTTGCCGACCGATGCGCAACGACGTGCAGCTTTCCGCGCCGAAGAACTCTATGCTGCTGGGCGCTTCGCCAGCGGCCTGGTAGTCATCATGGCATTGGCGGTCATGCTCTCCCAGCTCGATCGCATCGTCATTTCAGCCATGCTTCCACTGGCCGAACTCGGTTACTTCAGCCTGGCGATGAGTGTTGCTGCCGGCATGGGGCGCATGATCCAGCCGATGTTCAATGCGCTGTACCCCCGCTACAGCCGGCTGGTGTCACTCGGCCAGCAGGATGCACTGACCCATCTCTACCACTTGAGCAATCAATGCCTCGCCGTGGTCGTGGCAGCGGTGGCGGCAGTGCTGATCGTGTTCGGCCGCGACGTGCTCTATCTGTGGACTGGCGACGCCGCCACCGCGGCGAAATTGGCGCTGCCGCTGTCGATCCTTGTGGCGGGCACCGCGCTCAACGGATTGATGAACCTGCCGTACGCGATGCAGTTGGCCAACGGCTGGACCCGGCTCACCGTTGGCTCGAACTTGGTGGCGCTGGTGTTGGGCATCCCGTTCTGCATCTGGGCGGTCGCCAATCACGGCATCACCGGCGCCGCGTGGCTCTGGTTCGCCACCAACCTTGCCTTTGTCACGTTCGGCATTCCACTGATGCACCGGCGCCTTTTGCGCGGTGAAATGGCTCGCTGGTATGTTCGTGACGTGCTCCCTCCGGTTATCGCTGCCGCCGCAACTGTGCTGCTGGTGGGCAGGATGCTTCCGGCGGTGTCACGCAGTCTCGACGGTGTCGCTCTGTTGGGTGTGACGAGTGTCGCGGCGCTGTTGTCAGCCGCCATAGCGGCACCGCTAGTGCGCGAAATGCTGCTGCGACAGCTGAGTGGCTGGCTCGGCCCAGGTCGATGAACCCGCTTGGACGACCGCTGCTGTCAGGACGACCTTTGCACCAGGTAACCGTACTTCGCCTCGAGGTCCGCCCGCGAGGCGACCAAATGGCGCTCCCACCCGCGATAAGCCTGTGCGTAAAGTCTTTGCACGGATGGCACGCTATCGCAGAGCGAGGCGAGAAGTCTCAAGGTCCAGGAACGCCCCGTCATCCGGTAGCAATCCTGCAGCGCTTGCGCGGCTTCGCGCGCGAAGTCGTAGCGCCCTCCCGCAAGCGCGTTCGCCCCGCGCCGAAACAGCATGCGTTGCGCGTCTTCGTGCAAGGCTCTGAGGGCCGCGTCCCTGGTGTACTCATCAAGGGCCTCGTTGTCCTTTACCTTCAGAAACATCTTCTGCCAGCCGGGCCAGAACGCGGACAGCGGTTGCGTGGCGCTGAAGGACTCCGGATTGAGCATGTAGACCGCCGAAGGAGATTTGCTTAGGACAAAGGGCTGGGACGCCGCCCTCAGCATGAAGTCGAGATCGGAGGGGCCAAGCGTTTCCTGATCAGGGAACCCGATCCGATCGACCAATTCACGCCTGAACACTACGCCCGTCCAGGTCGGCGCGCGCCCATGCATCATCGCCATCAAACCTTCCGGCGGATTGAACATGCCTTCCCGCGACCAACGATTCACGCGGGCGTCCCAGATAGTCCCTCGTTCATCGACACAAAGCGTCTCCCCTACCCAGAACATGGCCTGGGGATTTTCAGCAAGGGCGGCAAGCGCGCGTTGATAGAATCCGGGCAGGAGATAATCGTCATCGGACAGGAGCGAGAAAAATGGAGTATCAACGCTGCGCATGGCAAAGTCGAAGTTTGCCCCTGCACCTATATTGTGCGCATGACAGTGATACCTGATTCGCACATGCTCTTGCGCCATGCCGTGGACGACTTCCGCCGTTTCGTCGCCCGAGCAGTTGTCGAAGACGCAGACTCGTACGTCGACGCCTCGCTGTTCGACCGCACTGGCGATCGCACGCCGCAACAGTACGGGCCTTCGGTAAGTGGGAATGATCGTACTAATCAGTGGCTTGATTGCTTCAGTCATGCACTGGGATGGCTAGGTCGAAGTTGGCAGACTAACTTATCTTCTGCCTTGGCGACCGCGCCAGCTGCGGCAATATCTGTCGATCTGGTCAGGCGCCATGGTTTGCCGATCCTTGACATATGATCCACGCATGATGTCCATCGACCTCCTGCCACCATCACCCGCCACTGCGGGCGAGAGCCGTCACCTTGATCCGACGATAAGCGCACCCGTGGTCACCGGCAGCGGAGTAATGATCGTGCATCGCTCGCTGGAACAGGCCATTCCTGGCTACCACGTGGATCCTCTGTCGCCTTGGACGGGTCTGCTACCGCCGTTGCTGCGCCTGCGACCCAGCCAGGCGTACGCGATTACCCATGCGCAGCCGGAACTTGGCCCCTGGGTGGCGCATCGGGATTCAACCCTGGTCGCGACTTTCCACAGTTACAGCCTGGATCCGGAATTGCTCGCAGCAATGACCCGGAAGCAACGCATGCTGCATCGATACATGATCGCGCCAGCGGTGCGCGCATCGCTGAAGCGCGCCCGGTGGATCACCACCGTCAGCGACTTCACCGCATCATTGGTCATGCAACAGCACCCGATCCGGGAGCGCCTCGTGATCATCAAGAATGGGGTGGATGAATCGCTCTTCAAGCCGGCCCCGTCAAGACGACGCGATTCGGTGAACATACTTTTTTCCGGCAATCCGCGACGACTCAAAGGTTCGCATCATCTGCAGGCGCTGGCCGCACACCTGCCGACCGGGGTACTCATGCAATACACAACCGGGCTCAGGGACTCTGGCGTGAATGTGCCCGCCGCGACGAAGAGGCTGATCGCCATTCCTCGCCGCACGCATGAGCAAATGGCCGACATCTATCAACAATCCGATATCCTGTTCTTCCCGACCCGGCGCGAAGGACTGAGCCTCGCCGTCCTTGAGGCAATGGCCTGCGGTTTGCCGATCGTGGCAACCAGATGCTCCTCGATTCCGGAACTGGTTGAGCATGGCAAAGGGGGATTTCTGTTCGACGTGGATGATCGCGACCAGATGTTGAAATATCTGCTGCAGTTGGCCACCGACCCGGTATTGCGCAGAGAGATGGGAGCCTACAACCGCGAGCGGATTCTTGCCGGATTCACTTTGCGAAAAATGGTAGATGGCTATCGAGAAGTGTTCTCTGCATGCACTTGAGCATGCTTGCACTCAGCCGCCCGAATGCTCTTGACGTGCCTCTGGCGGCTCATCAGCTGGCCTTTTGCGATCCACGTCGAAAACGCCATTCTCCTGTTCTCCGGACCCATCGGGGAGAGCTGCGTGCGTCTGGTGGCGCTCGAAGGAGTAGATCAAGGTCGGAATCATCGGGCTGGCTGCGTGTAGCAGGGTATCCGGAATACATCCGAGCGTTCGCCGCAGCACCGATCCGCGCGGATATTCCAGCGCGAGTGTCAAGCGCAAAGCCTCAACTGCCTTGTTCTCGAAGCGGAACCCGGTAATGTGCAACATCGACTCTGCCTGGCGATGCGTCAGCGGCTCGCAGTCATAGACTTCGCCTTTGCGCATAGCGCGAAGATACGATGTACGCCACGCATGGGGCCACCAACTCAGGAAGGCCAGCCTGTAGTGCGGTTCGACCAGCATCCAGCGATTGGGCACGGCAAGATAACCCACGCCATCAGGTTTCATGACCCGGTGGATCTCCAGCAAGTGCCGGTGCTGGGCACCGGCATCACCGACGTGTTCAATGACGTGGTTGGTGAGTACGACATCAAATGAGTCATCGGCAAAAGGAAGCGTCGTGTCGCGCACCTGATGATAGCGGTAGCCTTCGGTCACCAGGCGGTTGTCGTGGACGTCCACTGCGTCCACCTCGCAACGCAGCTGCGGATGGGTGCCGAAATAATGCGCGATGCCGCCCGAACCCGTGCCGACTTCAAGGATGCGAATGGGTTGGGGACGACTGGCGAGATCCAGCAGGCGCTCGATCTTCAGGCCCTTGAAACGCCGCGACGGCAGATCCAGCACGGCATGCGGCTGGCGCGCCGCTGCACCGTTGGCATCGCCGATTTCATGCTCTGGATGGCGGGATGACACATCAGACACGGCGGGAATCCAGCAGGCTGCGCAGGCGCTCCCCGAAAACCGGCCAGGCGTTGCCGGCCGCAAATTCGCGACACGCAGCCACATTGCCACTTTCCGGTGCCAGGGCAAGTTGACGGGTCACGGCATCTGCGAGCGCGACATAGTTGCCGGGCTCGATCAGGATTCCGGTTTGGCCATCCATCACGGCATCGGGCACTCCTCCAACGGCAAACGCCACGGTTTGCAGCCCGTGTGCCGCGGACTCCAACGCCACCATGCCGAAGCCCTCGACGTCACCCGGCAAATCAAGCACGGGGAAAACGTGCAGGTTTGCCGCCTGATATGCGGCGCCGAGTGTTTCGTCGTCGCAGCGGCCAAGGAAGCACAGGTTCCGTTCGACTCCCTGGATTCGAGCGGCTTCGAGTATGCGTTCGCGTTCCGATCCCGCCCTTGCGTGAAGCGCATCGCTGGCTTCGTCACCGATCACTAGCAGAAGTACATCGGGATGGCGCGATGCGATGCCGGGCAGCGATTTCTCGACAAATTCGGCCAGCCCCTTGCGCTGGGTCAAGCGCCCCACCGACAGCAGCAAGGGGCGTTGTCCGAAACTGTTCCGCTGGCGAAAGTCGCCAGCGGCCTCGGCATCCAGGGTTGGCAGATCGGTGCCCGGATGCAACACATGCATGTTGGCCGGCGGCACTCCTCTACTCTGCGCCAGCCTGGCCGTGTTCGCACTGTTGACGATGGCGAGGTCGCAGCGCCGGATGAAGAATAGCCAGAGCCACTGGTACACGCGGCTGGGTGCGATGACATCGAGCCCGTGCAGATATACGGCTGCCCTGCCCCCCGTACACCGCGCCGCCAACCAGGCGATCGGCGCCGTGAGACCACTTCCGGCAATGACCCACTCGGGCTTGCGCCGCCACGCGAGACATGTCGCGTGCCATGCGGTTGCCAGCAGAAACAGCGGCAACGGCTTTACCCGGCTTTGCTTCACTTCCGTCTGTGCGGCTGCGTATCGGGCGCTTCCTGCAGGCCCGCACAATGCCGTCCGCCAGACCGGCTGCAATGCCTCAAGCAGATGCTGGTTGACCTTCTCCATGCCACCAAGCAGCGGTGGGAAATTGCGTGTCACCAGCAAGGCCCATGGCTTTGGACGATTGTTGTCAGGCATCGCGTCGATACATCAGGCCGGTGATCTGCTCGGACACCAGCCCGATCAGAAACACGATCACGGACGCGCTCCACATCAGCATGCTGCCATTGGTGAGCCTACCGTAGTGGGTATACGTCCAGGCGTAGTTCGCGCAGCCAAGCAGGAAGAAGACCGCACTGGTCGGCACGAACAACTTCAACGGCGAATACAGCGTGGCGATCTTGAAGATGATCAGCAGGAAGCG
>Ga0157370_10001997_pt1 | contig 25058 bp, 23 predicted proteins | sample C35metaG_FD_113463 | JGI IMG/M metagenome (GOLD analysis project Ga0157370, IMG submission 113463) | Corn rhizosphere microbial communities from Kellogg Biological Station, Michigan, USA - C3-5 metaG | ecosystem: Host-associated > Plants > Roots > Rhizosphere > Soil | place: USA: Michigan...
TACGCCGATCAGCTCGTCATCTCCGGCCCGCACCACTTCAGGCTCGCGCCGGAGGTGCTCGGCCGGACGGGGGCGGTCGCGATCGCCGCGCTCTTCCTCTTGCCGCTGACCGCGCTCGCGATCCGGCGGCGGTGGGGTCAGTACGTCCTCGGAGGGTCGCTCCTGATCCTGCTGCTGATGGAGGTGCCCTGGCTCTTCGTGCATCTCTCCGATGCGGCGTCGCTGTCGCAGGCGCGCCGTGCCGCCGGGTTCGCGCCGCTGCCGTTCGCGTTCGCGGGAGCGTTCGCCCTCGCGGCGCGCCGGTGGGTCGCCTTGCCCATCGCGCTCACGGCGGGGATCGTGCTCCAGATCGTCTGGCCCGGCGACTTTGGCGTCGGCCTGAGCCACGGCGGGCCGGCCCTCGCGACGTGGGTCGCGCTCGTCGGAGGCCTGCTCGCCCTCGCCGCCGTGGCCGTGCTCCGCCCGCCGCCCGCGCACGAGCATCATCGCCTCGGTGCCGCTGCCGCCCTCCTGTTTCTCCTGCCCGTCATCGTGCACGGCTTCTCGCATTGGGGCCCACGGAATCCCTCCGACCCGAACGCCCTTTCCGCACGCCTCATTCACAACCTGCGAACACGCGTCCCCGAAGGTTCCGTCGTGATCGCGCCCGTGACCACGAGCTACGAAGTCGCCGCCGTCGCGCCGGTGTACGTCGTCGCCGCGCCCGCCACGCACGTCGCGAACACCGACGCGAACGACCCATACCGGCGCATCGCCGATGTTCACCGGTGGATCGCGACGCACGATCCGGCAATCGCCCGCAGGTACGGAGCGACGTGGCAGATCCTCGCTGGGCGGTTGAGTAGGGTGCCCACCGGATGAGCGTCGCCGTCGTCACCGGCTCCTGCGGCCTGATCGGATTCGAGGCGGCGGCGCATTTCGGCGCGGGCATGACCGTCGTCGGCATCGACAACGACATGCGGGCGTCGTTCTTCGGCCCGGAGGCGTCGACGCGCGCGAATCGGGTGCGCCTCGAACGCCAGCTCGGCGACGCGTACGAGCATCACGATTTGGACATCCGCAACCGTGAGGAGATCCTGCTGCTGTTCCAGCGCTACGGGCGTGAGTTATCCCTCGTGGTGCACACGGCTGCGCAGCCGTCGCACGACTGGGCCGCCCGCGAGCCCTTCACCGATTTCGACATCAACGCGGTCGGAACGCTCAACCTCCTCGAGGCGACACGACGTCATGCGCCCGAGGCGACGTTCATCTTCACGTCCACCAACAAGGTGTACGGCGACCGGCCGAACTCGCTGCCCTACGTCGAGCACGAGAAGCGATGGGAGCTCGAACCGGGGCACCGTTACTACGACGGCATCGACGAGTCGATGTCGATCGACGAGTCGATGCACAGCCTCTTCGGAGCGTCGAAGGTCGCGGCGGACGTGCTCGTGCAGGAGTACGGCCGCTACTTCGATCTCCGTACAGCCTGCTTCCGCGGTGGGACGCTCACCGGTCCGAACCACGCCGCGGCTGAGCTGCACGGCTTCCTCGCGTACGTCGTGCGCTGCGCGATGACACGGACGCCGTACACGATCTTCGGGTACGGCGGAAAACAGGTGCGCGATGCGATTCACTCGAGCGATCTGATCGCGTGCTTCGACGAGTTTCATCGCGCGCCGCGTGTCGCCGAGGTCTACAACATCGGCGGCGGGCGGCACAGCAACATCTCGGTGCTCGAGGCGATCGACCTCGCCCAGGAGGTGACGGGGGAGGAGATGACGTGGGTGCTGCGCGACGAACCCCGGGCGGGCGACCACATCTGGTGGGTCAGCGACAACAGTCGGTTCGCATCGCACTATCCGAGCTGGCGGCAGGCGTACGACGTCCGTGCGATCGCGGTGGAGCTCTACGAGCGAAACCGCGAGCATTGGACCCCGTGAAGGCGCTCCTCGTCACGTTCTACTTCCCGCCCGCGGGCGGCGGCGGCGTGCAACGGCCGCTCAAGCTGGCAACGCATCTCCCCGAGCTCGGCGTCGAGACGCACGTTCTCGCCCCCGACGACCCGCGGTGGATACATCGCGACGAGGAGCTGCAGCCCCCGACGCTCGCGTGGGTGCACCGGGCGCGCTACATCGGGACGAGCGGGCGCAAGCCGGCCGAGGAGCTCCACGGCAAGCAGGGGCTCCAGCGCGTGTCGAAGCAGGCGCAGCTGTTCGGGCGTCGGTTCCTCGTCCCCGACGAGAACGTCAGCTGGAACCTGACCGCGATCCCCGCCGCGATCCGGGTGGCCCGGCGCGAAGGGATCGACGTGATCGTGACTACCTCACCGCCGTCGTCCGTCCACCTGATCGGAGCGGCCGTCAAGAAGGCCACGGGCGTGAAATGGGTCGCTGACCTGCGGGACTCTGTCGTCGCTCATCCGCACCGACGCGCGGAGCGGCTCATGGTGCGCGCGAAGGAGCAGGGCGAGCACGTGGTCGCGAAGCTGGTCGCGCGGTCCGCCGACGCGATCACCTGCGTGTCGGAGGCGATCGCCGCCGAGATGAGCGAGCAGTCGCCGAGCGGCGGCGTGTTCACGATCCCGAACGGCTCCGACTTCGACGATTTCGTGGGGCTCGAACGGCACCCGTCCGCACGGTTCCGCCTCACGCACACCGGGTCGTTCTTCGGCAAGCGCGATCCGCGGCCGTTCCTCACCGCGCTGAAGCAGGCCGGCCTCGACGATCTCGTGGCCCGCTTTCTCGGCGACTTCCGCGCCGCCGACCGTGAATGGGCCGAAGGGCTCGGTCTGGGCGATCGCCTGGAGCTCATCTCGTACGCCCCGCGGCGGCGGTCACTCGAGCTTCAACGCGACTCCGAGGCGCTCCTGCTGCTCATTCCGGACGCCGCCGGTCGCGGCCGAGGGGTGCTGAGCGGCAAGGTCTTCGAGTACCTGGCGGCCGAGCGGCCGATCCTCGCGGTCGTGCCGCCCGAAGGCGCAGCAGCGGAGCTGATCCGGGCTGCGGGCGCGGGCCTCGTCGTTGCCCCGGACGACGTGGACGGCATCGCGGCGGCGCTCCGGAACCTCCATGCCGCGTGGGGTGCGGGCACGCTCGAAGGCACGCCGCTCACAGAGGATTGGAAACGTAAGCTCTCGCGCCGCTCGCGTTCGGAGGATTTCGTTCGCGTCCTCGAAGACGTCGTCGGATGAGACGGCTGACGAGCTTCCTGTTCCTCGCGAGCGTCTTCTGCGTGACGTTCGAGAAGGTGCACTGGAGCTTCGCGGGCACGGTGTCGCTCGCGGACGTGCTCGCCATCCTCTTTCTGCTCGCCTTCGCCGCAGGCACGCGCTTCTGGCGGGTCCCGCGCACGACGGCGGTGCTCGCCGCGTTCTTCGCGTGCTTCCTCGTCGTGTACCTGCTCGGGTACTACGACCTATCCGATGCGGACGCGCTCGCCCAGTGGGGCAAGGGGCTGACGAAATGGGTCATTCACTTCCTGTTCCTCGCTGCTGCGGTGGCCTGGCTCTCGCGCCGCGGGCAGCGCTACTTCTGGCGAACGCTCGCGTGGTTCAGCGCCGGGATCGTCGTGAACGGCATCTACGGCGTGTTGCAACTGCTCGACGCGCGCCGTGGCGGCAACCTCGATGCGACGCTGCTATCGCCGCTGACCGGTGGTGCGAGCCAGATCAACGTCTACGGCGCGATCAACGGCGCGAGTGTCTTTCGCCCGAACGCGATGACGGGCGACCCGAATCACCTCGGGATCATGCTGATCGTCCCGCTCCTCGTGCTGACGCCTCTCTACCTCCGGCTCGAGAGAGGGCACCGGATGCGCAAGTGGCTGATGCCGACGATCGGGTTTCTGTTGATCGTCGAGGCGGCCACTCTGTCGCGGAGCGGCCTGCTCGGCCTCGGAGTAGGAGCACTCGTGCTCGCCGTGCCGTATCGCCGCTACCTGTACAGCCCTGCCCTCCTCGTTCCGATCGGAGCGGCGATCGCGATCCTCGGGGCGATCGTGCTGTCGCGCCGGTCGTACTTCACCACGGTGCTCAAGTCTCGAGTGCAGACAAGCGGCGGATCGGAGAACGCCCACTTCCAGGTCTACTCGTTCATTCCGCACGTTCTGCACACCGATCCGCTGTTCGGGCTCGGGCTGAACACCTTCTCCGTCTATTACGAATTCGTCACAGGCAAGACGAACTGGGGCCCGCACAGCTACTACGTCGCGCTGATCGTCGAGACCGGGCTCATCGGCACCACGCTCTTCGCGCTGTTCCTGATCTGGGTCTTCTGCAGACTCAGCGCCGCCCGGGCTCTCGGCCGGAGCCTCGCCGCGATGCGCGATCCTCTCGCCGCTCGAGTCCGCCCGCTCGCCTGGGGCTGCACGGCCGCGCTCCTCGGGACGCTCGCGTCGAACGCGTTCTACCTGACGATGCAGTTCTACTACTTCTACGCGTTCGTAGCGCTCGCGCTCGCAGTCCCCGTCGTATTTGCGCCACGCGAATGAAGGTCGTCGTCGTGACGACCTCGTACCCGACACCGGAGCATCCGGTCGCCGGGAACTTCGTCGCGTCCGCGGTCGATGCCGTGCGCGCGACGGGTATCGACGTCGAGGTCGTCTCCCCGGATCGCATTCGACACTTCGGCATCGCGTACGGCGGCGGCATTGCGCAGAACTTGCGAGCAGCGCGCTGGAAGGCGGCGCTCCTACCGGCGTTCGTCGGCTCGCTGGCGTGGGAGACCCGTCGCGCCGCGCGTGACGCCGATCTGGTGCATGCGCACTGGATCCCGTCGGCGCTCGCGGCGCGTGCGAGCGGCAAGCCGTACGTGTTGCAGGTATGGGGGACGGATATCGTGCTCGCGCGGCGGTTTCCCGGGCTCGCCCGTCCGCTCCTGCGCGGCGCGCGGCTCGTCCTCGCCGCCTCGTCGTTCCTCGCGGAGGCGGCGCAAGCCCGCGGCGCCCGCGAGGTGTGCATCGTCCCCGCCGGCGTCCACGTTCCTACGCACGTCGCCGCCCCCGAGGAGCCGCCGCACGTGCTCTTCGCCGGCCGCCTCAGCGAGGAGAAGGGAATCCTCGACTTCGTCGCCGCGACGGAGGGGCTGCCCCGGGTCGTCGTCGGCGACGGGCCGCTGCGCGCGCGAGTGCCGGAGGCCGCCGGCTTCGTGCCGCCGAGCGAGATCGGACGGTGGTATGAGCGCGCGGCGGTCGTCTGCGTGCCATCGCGACGGGAGGGGTACGGCATGGCGGCGCGCGAGGCGATGGCGTACGGGCGCCCCGTGGTGGCGAGTCGGGTCGGCGGGCTTGCCGACCTCGCGGCGGGAACCGTGCTCATTCCGCCCGGGGACGTGGCCGCGCTGCGCGAAGCCGTCTCTGCGCTGCTCGCGGACGAGGGCAGGCGGACGGAACTGGGAGCGGAGGCGCGTGCGCAGTCCCTGTCCCACGCGGCTGCTGCGGACATCCTGGTCGACGTCTACCGTGGGGCGATCCGATGAGGGTCAGCTTCATCATTCCCGCGTTCAACGAAGAGAAGTCGATCGGCCAGGTGCTCGAACGCGTCGCCGCTCTCGGGCTCGACTGCCAGGTGATCGTCGTCGACGACGGGTCGACCGACGGGACGCGGGGCGTGGCCGAGCGCCACGAAGGTGTCGTCGTGTTCCACCAGGAGAACCGGGGCAAGGGGGCGGCGATCCGGGCTGCGATTCCGCACCTCGACGGCGACATCGCCGTGATCCAGGACGCCGATCTCGAGTACGACCCTGCCGAGGTTCCGGCCCTGATCGCGCCGATCGTCGACGGTGTCGCCGACGTGGTCTACGGCTCACGCTTGGCCGGCGGCAAGCCCCAGCGGGCGTATCTGTTCTGGCACCTGGTCGGGAACCGCTTCTTGAGCCTCGTCACCGGCGTGCTCTACAACACGACGCTCTCGGACATGGAGACGGGCTACAAGGCATTCCGGACCGAGATCCTGCGGTCGCTCGACCTCCGAGAAAACGGGTTCGCGATCGAGCCCGAGATCACCGGCCGCGTGTGCAAGCGCAACCTCCGTATCTACGAGCTGCCGATCTCGTACTACGGCCGGACGTACGCGGAAGGCAAGAAGATCACGTGGCGCGATGGGATCAAGGCGCTCTGGGTCCTGTTCCGCGTCCGCTTCTCCTGACCGGCGTACCATCCGGCCCGATGAAGGCGGTCGAGGTCCTCTTCTGGCTGTCGTTGTTCCTACTCCTCTGGACCCACGTGCTGTACCCACTCGCCGCGACGCTCCTCGCGCGCGGGCTGGGACGGCCGTTCCGCAAGGCCGACGATGAGCCCACCGTCGCAATCATCGTCGCGGCCCACAACGAGGAGGCCGTGATCGACCGCCGGATCGAAAACCTGCTCGGTCTCGACTACCCAGCCGACAAGGTGCAGATCGTCGTCACCTCCGACGCGTCGACCGATCGCACCGAGGAGATCGCTTTGCAGTACCCAGGCGTGCTGGTCTTGCCGAACCCTCGCGGCGGCAAGGTCGCAGCGCAAGACCATGCGGTGCGCCAGACGTCAAGCGAGGTCGTCGCGTTCTCCGATGCAAATTGCACGTGGGACCCGGCGGCGCTTCGGACGCTCGTCCGCGCCTTTGCCGACCCCGATGTCGCGTACGTCTGCGGGCAGTTGCGGATTCTCACGGCTGACGGGGACAACAAGGAAGGCGTCTATTGGCGCTACGAGATGGCTGTGCGCGAGGCCGAGTCGAGACTATCGTCGGTTACCGGAGGCAACGGCTCGATCTACGCCCTGCGCCGCGTCGACTACGTCGAGGTCGACCCTCGCTTCGGCCACGACCTGTCGCTGCCCTACCTGATGGTGCAGAAGGGCCGTCGAGCGGTCTACGAGCCGGCCGCGCACGCCTTCGAGAAGCCGACGCGAACGAACGAGACCGAGTACCTGAGAAAGGTGCGCATGTTCGAGCACTGTTGGCTGATCCTGCTGCGCGGCCGGATGTTCCGACGGCTCGGAGCGGTGTACGGCGTTGAGATCGTCTCCCACCGGCTCCTCCGGTATGCGTCCGGGCTCCTGCATGTTGTTCTGCTTGCCTCTTCGCTCGCGCTCCTCGCGCACGGGTGGATCTACGACGTCGTCCTCGGGGCACAGCTCGGCTTGTTCGCGGCCGCAGCGCTCGGTGTCGGCATCGCCCGGTACTACGTGCTCGTGACCGCGGCGACGCTCGTCTCGTTATGGAATTACGTCCGGCGCGGTGTGCCGGCGAGCTGGGAGCCCGGGCGTGAATAGGGCCCTCGACGTGGCGATCGCCGGCGCCGGGCTCGTCATCGGCAGCCCTCTGCTCGCGGCCGGCGCGCTCGCCGTGAAGCTCGAGGACGGCGGGCCGGTCCTCTACCGGCAGACCCGCGTCGGCAAGGACGGGGAGGACTTCGAGCTGCTCAAGCTACGAACGATGGTCGTCGGTGCCGAGCGCAAGGGCGCCGGCTTCGCCGTCGACAAGGGCGACTCGCGGATCACGTCGGTCGGCCGCGTGCTCCGGCGGCTCTCGATCGATGAGCTGCCGCAGCTTTGGAACGTCGTCCGTGGGGAGATGTCTGTGATCGGGCCGCGGCCGACGCTCCGCTATCAAGTCGAGCAGTACGACGAGCGGCAGCTCCATCGCCTCGACGTCAAGCCGGGGATCACCGGATGGGCGCAGATTCAGGGCCGCGCGTCGCTGCCGTGGGCGGATCGGATCGAGCTCGACCTCTGGTACGTCCGTCACCGCGACTGGAGGACGGATCTCCTGATCCTCCTCCGGACTCCGCTCGCGCTGTTCGGTGGCACTTACAAGGGCGCCACCGGCGGCTGGCGCGGCGGCGGCTGATGGTCGGTGTCCCGGCGGCGGGCACGGCGACGACGGCGCTCCTCTTCGCCGCCGGTCTCGTCGCGGCATGCGCCGTCGCGGTCTTCTTGCACTCACGACTCCGCGGCCTCGAGATCGCTTCGCAGGTGGTGGCGGCCGCGGCGCTGCTCTCGATCGTCGCGCTCCCCTGGGTCGGCTGGCGGTTTGTGGAGGACCTGCGGACGACGACCAAGCTCGACTCGTACGAGCGTGAAAACATGGGGCCGATTCAGGCATATCTGCCCGGCTATCTCGCTGACGGCGCGCGCGCCCGCATCCCGTCGGCCGGGACGTGGGCCGCCGCGGTGGGTGCGTCGGCTGCCAACCCGATCGCGCGCGGCGCGTTTCCGGCCCTGCTCTTGACGACGCTGTTCCCGCGCGTCTCGGCACCGGTGGATCGCGCCGGCTGGATCGTCGCGTGGGGCATCGACCCGGCACGCGTCGCGGCTGTCACCGACGTGCACGTCGTGCACGCCCGCCAGGGCCCCCTGCCTCCAGTCGTGGTCGCAAAGCGCAGCGGATGACGGCCGACGCGCTCGGGCTCGTCGCGTTGAATGCTCTCTGGCTCGCCGCAGGCCTCGGCGTCACCGGCGCCGCGGGCTGGTGGCGCGGCCGCGGGGCGATCGCGTCGATCGGCATCTCGTACCTTGTCGGCGTCGCCGCCTACGGCGTGCTCGCGCAGCTGCTGTTCGTTCTCGGCCTTTCGCTGGGGCCGCTCGAGATCGCGGTCGTCTGCGCGGTTCTCGCCGCCGGCACGCTCGCACAGCGTGGGCCGGACCGTCGGCTGCCGCGGCCGGGCCTGGTCGCCGGCCTCGTCGTGGCGGCGCTCGTCGTCCTGGCGATCGACCTCTGGTTCCAGCCGCTCTGGGCCTACGACGCGTGGACGTTCTGGACGCCGAAGGCGCACGCGCTGGCGGCCTTCCGCGGTCTCGACCCCCAATGGTTCTCCCAACCGACGCTCGCCAACCGCGACTACCCGATCCTGTTCCCCGCGATCGAGGCGGCGGGTTTCCGGTTCACCGGCTACGAGACCGCACTGCTGGACCTCCAGTCGCTCGTCTTCGCCGTCGCGCTCCTACTCGCGTTTGCCGAGATCGTCGTCCCGCGCGCGCCGCGCTGGGCGTCGGTCGTCCCCGTCCTTGTCGTCCTATCTCCGTCACTCGCGGATCAGCTCGCGTCCGCCGAGGCCGACGTGCCGCTCGCCGCGTTCTTCGCCGGGGCCGCGGCCGCGGCGTTCCTCTGGTGGAAGGACCGCGACCGTTCCGCACTCGTCGTCTTCGGTGTGCTCTGCGCCGGCGTGGCCGCGACCAAGGCCGAGGGCGCGCCGTTCGTCGTCGCACTGACAGTCCCGTTCGCGGTCGCCCTCCTTCGTTCGAGCCGAACGGCCGCCGTTGCGCTCGCGCTCGTCGGCGGCGCAGCGATCGCGATCGGCGTCCTGCCCTGGCGGTTGTGGTCAGACCACCACGGGATCCCGCAGCAGGCGTCGCTCGGACGCTTGACGCGCGAGTCGCTCTTCCACGCCCGCGCCGATCGTGTTCCGATCGCCGCGCGCTACCTCCTCGAGCGGCTCGTCGACCCGCGGGCGTGGCTCCTGCTCGTACCGCTGCTTGCCGTCCTCACGGCGCTCGCGTGGTTTCGTGGCCACCGCGCGGCCGCAGCCTTGACCGGGTGCGTCGTGCTGCTGTGCTTCGCGTCACTCTTGCTTGCGTACTGGACGTCGCAGTTCGAGATCCACTACCACCTCGCCACCTCCGCGCGTCGTGTCATAACGGGCCCGATCCTCGCGTGGGCGTTCCTGATCCCGCTTGCGTTCGGCCCTAACGACGTCTTCAGGGACCCGCTGTACCCTCAGGAATCGTGACCGCCGTCCTCTTCACGTGCGCCGGGCAGCGCGTGGACATCATCAGCGCCTTCCGGCGGGCCGGTGCGATCGCGATCGCCACAGATGCGAACCAGCTCGCGCCGGCGCTGTATCACGCCGATCAACGGGCGATCGTGCCTCGCGTCGACGACTTCGGTTACGTCGCCGCGCTGGGCGACCTGGTCGCTCTCCACGACGTGAGGCTGATCGTCCCGCTGACCGATCTCGACCATGTCGTGCTCGCGCAGTCACGGTCCGAGCTCGAGCCCGCCGTCGTGCTCGTCCCGGACGAGGAGACGTCGGCGCGCTGTGCCGACAAGTACCTCGCGCATACCTTCTTCGAGGAGCACGGCATCGGCACCCCGCCGACATGGCTCCCGACCGAGCTTCCCGGCGATCTTCGGTATCCGGTGCTGGTGAAAGCGCGGAAGGGCTTCGGGTCGCGGCACATCTACCGGGCTGCGAACGAGTCGGAGCTCGACTTCTTTCTTCGCTACACGTCCGCAGACTCGATGGTGCAGTCCGAGTGTCTCGGAGTCGAGTTCTCGATCGACGTGTTCTGCGACCTCGGCGGACGCTGCCTCGCGGCGATCCCACGGACGATGATCGAGTCCAAGGGCGGCGAATCGATCAAGGGGATGACGATCAGGGACGCCCAGTTGATCGAGTTCGGGCGGGTGGTGTCGGAGGCGCTTCGCATCATCGGCCCTGCGAACGTGCAGTGCTTCCGCGAGCCCGACGGCGAGCTACAGGTGACCGACGTGAATCCGCGCTTCGGCGGCGGTTTCCCACTGCCGACCGCCGCAGGCTCGCGGTATCCCGAGCTCGCGATGTCCCTGGCGAACGGCGAAGTCGTCGAGCCGCGACTCGGCGACTTTCGCGAGGGCGTCGTGATGACCCGGTACTTCTCGCAGGTGATTCTCGAAGAGGTTGGCGGCGCTCTCGAGCCCGTACAGCCGGAGGCGGTGCCCGGAGAGGCGTGAGACGTCTCGTGCTGCTCGTCGCGAGAGCAGGAGTGCTCACCGGCTGCGGGACGACCCATGTGGCGATGACCAGCACGACGGCGGCCACGCCGAAGCCGCCGCGTGTCGAGCCCGACGTGCAGAGGGTGGTCCCACGGCTTCGTCGCGTACAGGTGACCGTCGTCGACGGCGACACCCACCACCGCGTCGTTCACGCTCACGTGCGAATCGGCTCCCGTGTCGCTACCTCCAACCGCGACGGCGTCGTACGGATCCCGCTCCGGCACCGAGCGCCGCTTGTCACAGTCGCGTCGAAAGCCGGCTATGCCACGCGCGCCGTCCGGCTGTCGTTCCGGAGGCATCCGAAGTCGACGATTCGCATCTACCAGCGCCGGCTGCAGTGGTCGATGTACGGCGTGCGGCCGGAACGAAGCAACGCTCAGGCTGCGATCAAGCTCCGGCCGCCCTTTCGGGTCGTCTGGTCACGTGGGCTCGGCTCTCTGGTCGAATTCCCCGCGGTCGTCGCCGACGGTGTTGCGTACGTCGCGAATGCACGCGGCACGATCCGCGCGCTCGACATGCGAACCGGCGCCGTCGTCTGGCGTCACGACACGCCGCACGGGAAGATGGCATCGTCGCCTGCTGTGTCGGGCGCGACGCTTCTCGTGCACGGCATGGACGGGCACGTCTGGGTGCTGCGGCGGAGCGACGGCACGCCTCTCTGGCATTACACCGTCGGCTCGCCCGTCGAGTCGTCGCCCGTCGTGATCGGGGAACTCGATGTCTTCGGCGCGTGGAACGGAACGGTCACCGCGCTCGACCTGCGCACGCACCGCGTCCGGTGGCGGCGCTCGTTCGGATGCAAGATCACCTCGTCCGCGACCTACACCCGGGGGACGGTCTACCTCGGCGACTACTGCGGCCGGCTGCTCGCGCTGCGGGCGGCCGACGGCGCGGTGCGGTGGTCGCGTCACGTGAACGGCCGCATCTACGGGACGCCGGCGATCTCGGGCCGACGGATCTTCGTCCCGAGCTCGACGGGCGGCTCGCTCACAGCCTTCACGACCGGCGGCACGCGGCTCTGGTCGCGTTCGACGGGGTCCTACGTCTACTCGTCGCCGGCGGTTGCCGCCGGCCGCGTCTTCTTCGGCTCGTACAACGGCGTCTTCTACGCGCTCAACGCACGAACCGGGCGCACGCTGTGGACGCGCGGCACGGGCGGCGCGATCTCGGGCGCGGCCGTGGTGGTCGACGGGGTCGCGTACGCCGGCTCGTTCGCCCATCGGATCGTGGGCGTGGACGTCTCGAGCGGCCGCACGGTGCTCGACTTCCCGCATGGGGAGTACGTGCCCGTTTCGGGCTCGGGGAGGCGCTTGCTGCTGCACGGGTACTCGCGGGTCTTCGCCGTCGAGGCGCGATGAGACGCGTGCTCGTCGCCGCCGGTGCGTTGTTCGTGCTCGCGTCGGCAGGAGCTCTCGTCGCCTGGTACCTGCACGTGAAGCACGCGTCGCGCGACGTGAAAGGGTCGTCGACCGTCGAGTTCGTCACGACTCAGGGGGCGCTTCCGCCGCCGCCTGAGCCCGGAATCGCGTGGCCGACCTTCGGGCACGACGCGGAGCATCTGCGCTTCGCGAACGGCAGTCTGCTCGCGCCGCCCTTCCGGCGCGTCTGGACGTTTCGGGCGCAGAGTCTCGTCGAGTTCCCGCCGGCGATCGGCTACGGGCGTCTGTTCTTCGCGAGCAACGCGGGGGTGATGTTCGCGATCGGCGCGAAGAACGGACGGCGCGCGTGGAAGCTCGACTCGCACCGCTGCGTCGCCTCCTCACCCGCGCTCGACCGTCACGTCGTGTACCAGGCGTACCTCAACGCGCCGCCCTGCAACCGAAAGCCGAGCACATCCTTGACCGGCGAGGTGGTCGCGTACGCCGTGGGCACGGGCCGCGTGATCTGGAGGCGACAGATCGGCCCGAGCGAGACGTCCCCAGTCGTCTCGCGCGCGTCGATCTTCGTCGGCGATTGGAACGGCCGTGTGTGGGCGCTCCGGCGTACGAACGGTCGGACGCGCTGGGTGACGAAGCTCGACGGTCAGGTGAAGGGCGCGGTGGCCATCTCTGGTGACCGCGTCTTCGTCGGCGACTATTCGGGGCACGTGTACGCGCTCAGCTACACGACCGGCAAGGTGCTCTGGAAGGCGAAGGCGCAGCCGCGGTTCGGCGGGACCGGCCGCTTCTACGCGACGCCGTCGGCCGCGTACGGCCGCGTCTTCATCGGGGCGACGGACGGGAAGGTGTACTCGTTCGGGGCGGCGAGCGGGAAGCTGCGCTGGTCGCAGTCGACCGGCGGCTACGTGTATTCATCGACCGCTGTCTGGCGCGACCGCGTGTACGCGGGCTCGTACTCGAAGCGCTTCTTCTGCTTTGACGCCGCGACCGGGAGGATCCTTTGGGAGTTCAAGGCCGACGGCCAGATCTCCGGATCGCCGACCGTCGTCGCCGGTCGTGTCTACTTCGCGACGCTCTCGGGCCGGACGTACGCCCTCGACGCCCGCTCGGGCCGTCCCCTCTGGACGTTCCCCGACGGCAAGTACTCGCCGGTCGTCGCGGACGCGAGCCGTCTCTACCTCGTCGGCTACACGAAGATCTACGGGCTCGCGCCGACCGCAACGCCGGGCATCGTCACCGCGTCCGAGTTGCGCCGGCTCAGGCATCCGGGCGTCCTTGTCGTCCGCTACGCCTCACGCCGGGCCGCGGCGACGCACGGCGGCGTCCAGGTCTGCAATGTCGTTCTCACGAAGCACGGATCTGCCGCCGGCCGGTTCTGGAGCACCGTCCACGCCGTTCAGAAAGCCTGTCGGGGCTAGGCTCACGCGATGCGGTACGCAGTCACCGGCGCGGCCGGGTTCATCGGCTCGCACCTCGCGGATGCGCTCGCGGCGGACGAGCACGACGTCGTCGGATTCGACAGCTTCACCGACTACTACGACCCTGCGCTGAAGGAGGAGAACGCCCGCGGGCTCGACGTGCGGCGGGTCGATCTCGGGGAGGCGGTGCTCGACTTCGACGGCTTCGACGCCGTCTTCCACCTCGCCGGGCAGCCGGGCGCCCGCAGCTTCGGGCACGTGTTCCCCGACTACCTCTGGCGGAACATGCTCGCCACTCAGCGCGTGTTCGAGGCGGCGGTCGACGCCGAGATCCCGGTCGTCTGGGCGAGCTCGTCCTCCGTCTACGGCGACGCCGAAACCTACCCGACGTCGGAGGACGTCCAGCCACGCCCGAACAACCCGTATGGAGTGACGAAGCTGTCCTGCGAGCACCTCCATGACACGTACGAGCGGCTGTTCGGGTTGCGCGCGGTCGCGCTGCGCTACTTCACGGTGTACGGGCCACGGCAGCGCCCGGACATGGCGTTTGCGCGGATGGTCGCCGCGGCCGCGAGGGACGAGGAGTTCGAGCTCTACGGCGACGGCTCGCAGTCCCGGTCGTTCACGTATGTCGCCGATGTCGTCGACGCAACGATCCGCGCGCTTACCGCGCCGCCCGGGATCTACAACGTCGGCGGGGGAGACGAGTACACGATGCGCGACGCGCTCGCCCTACTCGAGGAGGTCGCGCGTCGACCGGTTCGGGTGCGCTATGGGCCGGCCCAGACAGGCGACAACCACCGTACGAAGGCGGACACGACCCGGATCGAGCAGGCGATCGGCTGGAGTGCCACGACATCACTCCGCGAGGGCCTCGAGGCGCATTGGTCCTGGGCGTCAGCTAGGGTCGCAGACGCATGACGGCTCCCCAACTCGACGCGGAGCGCGAGGTCGACCTTGCGCGCTGGCGCCGCGCCGTTGTCGCCTTGTGGTGGCTTCCCGTCGGCGGGCTCGTGCTCGGCGCGATCGTCGGAGCTCTCTACTCCGTGCGCGGCGGGTCCGTTTACAAAGCCACGGCGTTGATCTCACTCGGCCAGCCGACGTCACCGGGCGGCGCGCTCGTGCCGAGCTACGGCACGAACCCACGCGCCGTGTCGCAGATCGTGTCCGGTGCGAAGTTCCAGGAGCAGGCGGCGAACGTCGCCGACATGCGTCCTGCGGCCCTGCGCGGCCACGTCTCCGTCGGCACGATCGGGAGCGCGGGTGCCGGCGCGGCGCGCACGCAGCCGATCATCTCGCTGACGGTCACCGGGACCCACGGTAAGAACGTCGCCGCGGCAGCGAACGAGCTCGCGGATATCGTCGTGCGGCAGACGACGGCGTCGTACGTCCAGGAGAAGATCAAGACGTTCAACGCGACGCTTGCGAACGTGACGCTGCAGCTCAAGAGCATTACAGCCGACCTCAACGTCTACACGGCGGCGCTCGCGGAAGCCAAGAGGAAGAACCTCGATCCGCTGCAGCAGCTCGTGATCGTCGGGCAGGAGGACAACGCCGAGACGCGGCAGGGCAACCTGATCGCGCAGCAAGAGACCCTCCAGCAGCAGCTCGTCTTTGCGAAGCAGGTGGAGAGCGCGAAGGTGGTCGAGCAGGCATCCGCAAGCAAGGCGTCGGCGCATTCGAGGAAGACCTCGCTCGTGATCGGCGCGCTAATCGGGCTGATCATCGGCGCGATCGTGGCGATCGCCGGCGAGGGCCGCTTGCGCAAGACCTAGACCGCCATGCTCGAGGCCAAGCGCGTTGCCGTGGTCGTCCCGGCGCACAACGAGGCGGAGCTGATCGTCGCGACGCTGCAGGGCATCCCCGGCTTCGTCGACCACGTCTATGTCATCGACGATGCCTCGACGGACGCGACCGCGGAGCGGGCGCGCTCCGTCGACGATCCCCGCATCGACGTGATCGCGCACGAGCACAACCGCGGGGTGGGCGCGGCAATCGTCACCGGCTACAGGCGCGCACTGGCCGACCGCGTCGATGCGACCGCGGTGATGGCGGGCGACAACCAGATGGATCCGGACGAGCTCGAGGAGCTGGCGCTGCCGGTCGTTCGCGGCGAGCTCGATTACGCGAAGGCGAACCGGCTCTTCACCGGCAGCGCATGGACGCTTATCCCGCGCAGCCGCTATCTCGGAAACGCTGTGCTCAGCTTCCTGACGAAGATCGCCTCCGGCTACTGGCATATCGCCGACTCGCAGGCGGGGTTCACCGTGGTCTCGCTGCGGATGCTGCGGTTGCTCGACCTCGACCGGGTCTACACCTCCTACGGCTTCCCGAACGACATGCTCGTGCACCTGAACGTGTGGAACGCGCGGGTGCGCGACTTTCCGTCCCGTCCGATCTACGGGGTCGGCGAGCGCTCCGGGATCAAGATCCGTCGCGTTGTACCACGGATCTCGTGGCTCCTCTGGAAAGGCTTCTTCTGGCGCCTACGCGAGAAGTACGTGATCCGCGACTTCCACCCACTCGTGTTCTTCTACGCCCTCGGCTTCTTGATGACGACTGTGGGGCTCGTCCTCGGAGTGGTGGAGACGGTGCAGCGAATCGGCGGCCACAACATCCCGGCGGCGACGATCGTGCTCGTCGCGCTGCTTCTCATCTCGGGCAGCCAGTTCACGCTCTTCGCGATGTGGTTCGACATGGAGTCGAACAAGGACCTGCGCTGAAGATACCGCCGCGCTTGTTCCGGCCGGCCGGCGCGGCGGCTGTACGAGCGTCGCTTGAAAAAGGTTCGTAAGGAAGGCAGGAAGCGACACCGCCGCCGAGTACGATCGTAGGATGACCACGTCAGTCGTCACCGGGGGCGCTGGGTTTCTCGGCTCGCATCTGTGCGATCGCCTCCTCGAGGAAGGTCATCGCGTCATCTGCGTGGACAACCTCGAGACTGGCTCGCTGGAGAACCTCGCACACATCCGCGACGACGCGTTCGTGTTCGTGAACCACGACGTCATCGAGCCGATCTCGATCGACGGGCCGGTGGACTTCGTGTTCCACCTCGCCGCACTCGCAAGCCCGGTCGACTACATGCGCATGCCGCTGGCCTCGCTCAAGGTCGGTTCATATGGGACGCACAACGCGCTCGGCCTCGCGAAATGGAAGCGTGCTCGGTTCCTCATTTCCTCGACGAGCGAGGTGTACGGCGACCCGCAGGTGCACCCGCAGCCCGAGACCTACTGGGGGAACGTCAACCCGATCGGCCCGCGCGGGGTCTACGACGAGGCGAAGCGATACGCCGAGGCGATGACCATGACGTACCACGAGCAGCAGGGCGTCGACACGTGCATTGCTCGCATCTTCAACACGTACGGACCACGTATGCGCAAGAACGACGGCCGGGCGTCTGTGAACTTCCTCCACCAGGCTCTCGAAGGGAAGCCGTTGACGGTCTACGGCGACGGCTCTCAGACACGTTCGTTGTGTTACGTCGACGACCTCATTCGCGGGCTCTTCCTGCTCGCAGCGAGCGACGAGCACCTGCCGGTGAACCTCGGCAACCCCGATCACGAGGTCACGATGCTGGACCTCGCACGGGCCGTCGTCAGGGTGACCGGTTCGTCGAGCGAGGTCGTCTTCGAGGCTCTGCCCACGGACGACCCGCAGGTCCGGCGGCCGGACATCACCCGTGCGCGCCAGGTGCTCGGCTGGCAGCCCGAGGTCGACCTCGAGGAAGGCCTGCGCCGGTGGCTCTCGGCGCTCGGTCGGGAGCCGGTCCGGGCCTGACCGTGCGTCGCGCTGGGGTCGTCGCCGTCGTGCTCGTCACGGCTCTCATTGCCTCGTCGGCACGGCCTGCGCACGCGTCCCGCTTCCTCCGGATCGGGATCTACGACGAGGCCCAGACCCTCTACGGGCCGGTCGACGTAACGTTCCCTCTCCTCCAGCAGCTCCACGTCCAGGAAATCCGGCTGAACCTGTACTGGGGAGGCAAATACGGAGTCGCATCGCGCCGGCCGGCGCACGCGACGAACCCGGCAGACCCGGCCTACGACTGGTCGCTGTACGACCGCACCGTCGAGGACGCCGCACAGTACGGCATCCACGTGCTTTTCTCGATCTACGGCACGCCCGCGTGGGCGAACGGCGGTCGCGCGGCCACCGTCGCCCCGACGCAGGCGACCGACCTCCGCAACTTCGCGCTCGCCGCGGCGACACGCTACGGCGGCGGTTACACCGGCGCTGACGGCAAGATCGTTCCGGCGGTCAAGGAATGGCTCGCGTGGAACGAGCCGAACAACCCGATCTTCCTCACGCCGCAATACAGGCGCGCGGGCACGAAGTGGGTGATCGCGAGCGCGGCCGCGTACGCCAAGATCTGCACCGCAGTCTTCAACGGTGTCCACGCGTCGATGACTGCGAACGAACGCGTCGCCTGCGGGGGAACCGCCCCGCGCGGCAACAACAACCCGAACTCGAGCCGCCCCTCGATCTCGCCGCTCGCGTTTCTGCGCGCGGTGAAGAAGGCCGGGCTCAAGAACTTCGATGCTTGGGCGCATCACCCGTACTACGCCGGGCCGAGTGATCAGCCGACGACGCGGCCGGTCACCGCCAAGGGCGCGCCGGCGACCGCGGTCACACTCGGCAACATCGGCGACCTGATCAAGCTCGTGACGCAGCTTTACGGGAACAAACGCATCTGGATCACCGAGTACGGGTACCAGACAAATCCACCCGACAAGCTCTTCGGGGTCTCGTATGCGAAGCAGGCGCTGTACCTGACTCAGGCCTTCGGCATCGCGAGGAAGAACCCGCGCATCGACATGATGCTGTGGTTCCTGCTGCGTGACGACCCGAACCTGAACGGCTGGCAGTCCGGGCTCATCACCGTCCGTGGCGCGAAGAAGCCTGCGTTCACCGCGTTCCAGCACCTCCGCCCGTAGGGAAAGCTAGCGTTGCGGCCTATGGAGGAATGGCCCGGGAGGGAGCGGCGCAATCCTCCGAGAACATCGGCGACGTGGGTCGTCCGACATGCTCTTGCGACCTGGCTCCGAGCCCAGGCGGACGAGCTACGGCCCGGGCCGCCTGTACGCATCCTCGACGTCGGCTGCGGCGCAAAGCCGTACTACCCGTTCTTCGCCGACCTCGCGACGGAGTACATCGGCATCGACGCCGTCGAGAATCCCGCCGCCGACCTCCGAGGGTTCGTCGAGGCCCTACCCATCGAGGACGCGAGCTTCGACGTCGTTCTGTGCACGCAGGTGCTCGAGCACTGCGGCGACCCCCCGCGAGCAGTACGCGAGCTTCGGCGTGTCACGAAGCCGGGAGGACGCGTGCTTGCTTCGACCCACGGCGTCCAGGTGTACCACCCGTCGCCGACCGACTACTACCGCTGGACGCACGAGGGCCTGCGAATGCTGTTCACGAACAGCGCCGACTGGAAGACGTTGGAGGTCATTCCCGCCGCCGGCACCGCCTCTACGCTCGCGATGCTCCTCGGCTTCTATGTCGAGACCGCGTTGCATCGATCGGTGCTCGCCCGCCCTCCGGTCTGGGCGCTGAATCGGTTCGGGACGGCGCTCGACCGAAGAGTCGTCGCGCTGCGGCAGCCTGGGCCGGGCTCGTTGATACCCAACTTCCACGTCGTCGCGACGGTGTAACGCCGGCGGGCGCAAAGAGCGATGCGCTTCGCACTTCGCAACGTCGCCGGCAACTACGCGGTCTACGCCGCGTCGATCGTCAGCGGGATCGTCCTCACGCCGGTGATCCTGCACTCGATCGGGAAGGACGGCTACGGCGTCTGGGTCTTCATCGGGTCGGTGACGGTCTTTCTACGCACCTTCGACGTCGGGCTTGCGCCCTCGATCGTTCGCTACTCCGCCTTTTACCGCGGCCGCGAGGACGCGGATGCCATCTCGGCCGTCGCCTCGTGCGCGCTCGCACTCTATGCGGCCATCTCGGCATTGCTCGCCATCGCCGGAGTCGTGTTCGCGATCGCCCTGCCTTCACTCGTGTCGATCCACGGCTCTCTTGCGCACACGGCGCGGATTGCTGCGCTCGTCGCGGTCATGACGCTCGCGCTGGAGCTGCCGCTCACACTGTTCTCGAACCTCTTGAAGGGACAGCAGCGATTCGACATCTTCAACGGCGCGTCGCTCGTCTCGATCGCGGTCTACGCGGCTCTCGTGGGCGGCGTGTTGACCCAGCATCGCTCGATCACCGTGCTTGCCCTGGCCGCGCTCGCCGGTGTTCTCGTCCGCGTCCTGATCCCCGCCATGCTCGTACGGCGGGAGCTTCCCGAGCTGCGTTTGTCGTTGAGGCTCGTGAGTCGCGCGCGCGTACGCGAGCTCGCGTCGTTCTCGGCGTACGCCTCGGTGGGGCAGATCGCCGGGAAGATCGTCTTCTACGCGGACACCGTCTTGATCGGGCTCGTGCTCGGCTCGGTTTCGGTCGCCACGTATGGCGTCGCGCTGCGGCTCTTCACCCTCGCGGCGGGGCTTGCCAGCACCGGCACCGACATCCTCTTCCCGGCGTTCTCCGAGCTCGAGGGGCGCGGTGACGCTCAAACACAGGTGAACTACGTGCCCGTCTCGCTGCGTGCGGCGATGTGCGTCGTCGTGCTCGTTACCGCTCCGCTTCTTCTTCTCCCTTCCTGGGTGATCGAGGCGTGGCTCGGCTCCGGATTCCGATCGAGCGTCGCTCCGCTCGTCCTCCTTGCCGCGACGCTCTACTTCTCTGCGGCGACCTCGATCATGGCGCAGTTCCTGCTCGGTCGTGGACGTCCGGGCGAGCTCGCGCGCGTCCAGAGCACGTTCGGGATCGCGAACGTGATCGCAACTGTCGCGCTGCTCACTGCATTTCGCTCCATCTGGCTTGCCGCGCTCGCAACGCTCGTGCTCGAAGGCCTCGTCGGAGCGGTCGCCCTGCCGCGTGTCGTCGCGCGCGACGGTATCGCGTACGGCGCGCTGCGTCGCGCCTGGGCGAGGCCCGTCGCTGTCGGGCTCCCGGCCGCAGCCGTCACGCTCGTTCCCGCAGCGGTGCTCTGGCACGACTCCCACTCGCTCCCCGGCCTGCTGGCGGTCGGTGCGCTCTGGACGGCCCTCTACTCGGCGGCAGCATGGTTCTTCGCGCTCGGCCGGCGCGAGCGCGCGTTTCTCCGGCGAGGGCTTGCGAAGGCCCGCGGCGCCTCCGACCCGGTCGAAGCCGTATGAGGATCCTGTACCTGTGTCCCGACAATCCGCGCCCCTCAGGCGGTGTGCGCGCCATCTACCAGCATGTCGACATCCTGGTGAGGAACGGGTACGACGCAGCCGTCCTACACGAGCGCGTCGGTTTCCGCGCGGCGTGGTTCCCGAATACCGTCCCGATCCTCTCGTGGACGAACCGGCGGTACCGGCCGAGATCGAAAGGTCGTCTCGACCTTCTCCGTCGGGGCGGGCGCGCCACGCCGGAGGAGCCCTACCTCTTCCTGCGCGCGCCGCGATCGCTCCCACTCGCGGCCGACGACCTGCTCGTCGTCCCGGAGATCCTTGCGCACCGCGCGCGTGACGTGGTGCCGGCAGGGTCGAACTTCGTCCTCCTCAACCAGCACGGATACGTCGTCTTTCGCCGCCCCGGCGTCACTCCGAGCGCGGCTCGTGCGGCCTATCGTGACCCGGGCGTGCTCGGCGTGCTCGTCACCTCGCGTGACGGCTACGAGGTACTCGCCCACACCTTCCCGGGGCTGTCGCTTCACGTAGTCCGGTACGCGATCGACACGAGCGTCTTCAGGTATGTCGCGTCCAAACGGCTCCAGATCGGGTACATGCCGCGCCGCGGTGCGGACGATGCTCGCCACGTTCTCGGCGTACTCGAAGTGCGAGGCGCGCTTGACGGTGTGACGGTGGTGCCGATCGACCGGCTCGACGAGGCCGCCACGGCGCAGGTGCTCGGAGATTCGCTTCTGTTCATGGCGGTGAGCTATCAGGAGGGATTCGGCTTGCCGCCCGCCGAGGCGATGGCGTGTGGGTCCATCGTCGTCGGCTATCACGCGTTCGGCGGGAAGGAGTTCTTCCGACCGGAGCTCACCTTCCCGATCCCGACCGGCGACGTCAGCGCCCTCGTGCGGACGATCGAGGACGTTCTGCGCCAGGCGAAGGAAGATCCAGGGCCTTTAGGCGACCGCGGCCGTGCCGCCGCCGAGTTCATCGCTCGAGAGTATGCGCCCGAACGTCAGGAAGAAGACCTGCTCGCGGCGTGGCGCCGGTTGCTCGCCTGACGGCCGAGGCCCGCGGTCGCGGCGGCGGCGTACGCGGCCGCCCAGCGCCGCTCATCAGGGCCCCGTCGGAGGAGTCGCCGAAGAGCGTGGGCGGCGGCGACCGGAGGCCAGAGGCCGGCGTATCCGATGAAGCCGATGCCGCCTCTCTTTCGCAAGTACCGCGCGCGGCTCTCGTGGTACTGCGTGAACCAGCGCTGGGGGTCGTGAGCGCTCGATGAGGCGCCGCCAACGTGGAGCGCGTGCGCGTCCCAGCAGACGGCTATCGAGTGCCGTTCGCGACCGAGACGCCAGCAAAGGTCATAGTCCTCGAAGTAGAAGCGATAACCCTCGTCGAGCCCTCCCACCGACTCCCATGCGCTACGACGGACGAGCGCGCACGCGAGAGGCACGAACGGCACTCGCTCGACGCCGTGCTCCTTCTGTGGCACGACCGTGCCGCGGACACCCAGCGCGGTCACGAGAGCGTTTCCGGCCGAGACGAGCACACCCGCCGATTTCGCCGGCGTGCCGTCGGCATTCCTGAGGTGCGCGCCGCAGAGGGCGATTGACGGGAGCGTCTCGAGAACGGCAGCAAGCCGATGAAGCGCATCCGGATCCAAGAAGCAGTCGCTGTTGAGGATGAGCAGATTCGGCGCCGTCGTCGCTGCGACGCCGGTGTTGACCGCCGCAGCGAACCCGCGTCGCGGCGAGCGGAGCAGACGCGCGCCTGCAGCCTCTGCCTCCGCTGGGCTGTCGTCGGACGATGCGTCGTCGACGACGACGATCTCCGCTGCGCCGCCCTCCCTGGCGCCGGCCACGCAGCGGCCGACGAGCCCGTGGCCGTTGTGGTTGGGGATGACGACGGCGACGTTGGTCATCTCCCAACGTCCTTGGTCGCGATCAGGTGGTAGGCGAGCGACGGAACGACTCGCGCGATCGGTGCGGTGAAATCCGACACCAGCGCCCAGAAGCGATGCGGGCGAAACCGGATCCGCGCCTCCTCCGACCGGAGCATGCGCAGGCCGTGCATTCCCTTCACCGAGAACCCGCGTGCCCGGAGTTGCGCAGGCGACCAGCCGGAGCGATGTACCTGAAACGGATTGCCGTCGCGCGCGTCCTGCGGCACGAAGCGGTTGGGTGTCAGCACCACGACTCGTCCGGCGGCGACCCGCTCCATCGCCTTGAGGAGCCGCCCACCGTCGTCCTCGTCGAGGTGCTCGAGCAGATCGATCGCAGCTACGACATCGTAGGCGTCGGCGTCGAACAGCCGGTCGAGCTCCTGGACACGTCCTTCCACCAGGCTGTCGAACGCACCGCTCCGGTGCGCGTCCTCGAGCGCGGCGGGAAACGCGTCGATCCCGCTGAGACGCGAGAGTCGCTCGCGCAGATTGACGAGTTGAGAGCGTGATCCACACCCGACATCCAGAACTGACGAGCCGGATGGGATCACCCGTCCAAGTTCGACCGTGCGGGACGGCGAGAGCCACGCACGGAAACGCCGCCAGCGGTGTCGCAGGCTACGGCTCACTCCGGCGGAAGATAACGGTCGAGGACCTCGCTCTGGTATCGCCGCGCGAGCACGTCCCAGTCCAGATCGCGCCCCGCCCGCGCGGCCGCGGTGGACAAGGGCCTACGCGCCTCCTCGTCGGTCAGGAGGCGCACCGTAGCCTCGACGAACGCGCGCGCATCCGGCACGAGGATCCCGGCACCCAGCTCTTCGAGGTTCTTCGTCACCGCATAGTCGTAGGACACCGTCGGCACGCCCAAGCCGATCAATTCCGAGATCTTGGCGGCGCGGATCCCCTGGTCGGCGGTCCGCGCATACGGTGCGACGTCGAACGCGGCCGCCGTCGCGAGCGCGTGCGGCCGCGCCAGGCGTCCGAACAGCAGGATGTCCCCGCGATCGGCGAGCCGGTCGCGCAGACGGGTGCTCGGCTCGCCGACGAGCCAAAGACGGCCCTCCGGAACACGGGCGTGAATCTCGTCCCAGAGCTCGAGCAGGTGGTCGACGTTGTAGAGAGGGTTCTCCGCGCCTCGGTCGCCGGCCGTGAGCAGGTGCGCAGCCATCTAGCCTAGGACACGCTCGCCCGGCTGCTTTCGCGCATTCGCTTCGCGCCGCAGGCCGGGTGTCGCCGCCGAGACGTCGACGCCTTGCGGGATGACGACCCACGGCTTCTCGATCCCGAGCGACTCGTACTGCCGTGCAGCGACCTCGGCGGTGACGACGTACGCCTTGACGGAGGGAGAAGACAGCGCGGCGAGCTCGCGCTCGGCGAAGAACGGATCGTCGGCGTCCATCACGGTCGCGTTCGGCCAGCGTGGGAGCTGTGTGAAGTCGAGTGCGAGCAGGTTCCTGTAGCGCCGCGCCGCGCCCGCGAACACCGAACGGTGGAGCAGCGGTCGAGTCGCGATGAAGGCACGGAACCCGAGACCGCGCGGGATGCGGGCGGTCGGTAGCTTGAGAAGACAGGCATCAAGGCGCTCGAGGCGAGGCAGCAACTCCGCATACCGCGGGTTGTTGTGGCCGTGGAACCAGATCGAGAGCAACGCGATCCGGTCGGGCGCCGGAGCGCCGAAGGCAAGCGTGCGGGCGGAGACTTCCTTCACCGGACAGCCGCCTCGTACACCGAAATCGTTCGCTTCGCCATCTGCTCGACGGAGAACTGTGACCGAGCGCGGGCTTGCCCTGCCGTCCCGAGCTGTTCACGGAGGGCGGGGTCGGCCAGGAGCTGTGACAGCTGCTCGGCGACCGCGCCGACATCGCCCGGAGCGACGAGCCTGCCCGTCTCGCCGTCCGCGACGATCTCGGGCACTGCGCTGACCCGCGTCGCGACGACCGAAACACCGGCAAGCATCGCCTCGAGCAGCACGAGCCCGAAGCCCTCCCAGCGGGAAGTGTGGGCAAACACGTCGGCTCGAGTGAGCCAGTCGCGCGGCTCGACCCGGCCGAGCAGATGCGCCGACTCCTCGAGCCCAAGCTCGATCACGAGCGCCCTCAGCGGCGCCTCGAGCCGTCCCCAGCCCAGGATGGCGAGGTGGGCGTCGCCGTGCTGCTCGCGCACGCGGGCGAACGCGCGCAGCAGGGTCGCATGATCCTTCTGCTCGATCAGTCGGCCGACTGCGAGCACGAGCGGGGCATCGACCGGAATGACGTCGTCGGGTTGGATCTCGGAACCGGCGGACGGCAGATCGTCGAGTCCGTAGTGGATCGTCGTCAGCTTTTCCACCGGGAGGCCGGCACGTTCGTGAAACGTCCGCACTGCGTCCGAGATCGCGACGATCCGCGACACACCGTGCATGAATGCGCGGTCGACGTAGCGGAA
>Ga0157370_10002000_pt1 | contig 25042 bp, 20 predicted proteins | sample C35metaG_FD_113463 | JGI IMG/M metagenome (GOLD analysis project Ga0157370, IMG submission 113463) | Corn rhizosphere microbial communities from Kellogg Biological Station, Michigan, USA - C3-5 metaG | ecosystem: Host-associated > Plants > Roots > Rhizosphere > Soil | place: USA: Michigan...
CCCGCGAAGGCCACGGACGATTTGATTAAGCCCACCGTCATCCTCGCGCACGCGGGGATCCAGAGTCTCTCAGGTAACGGCGCTCGTCGGGCAATTCTGGATTCCCGCGTACGCGGGAATGACGGTGGTTTTTATCAAGACTCCCGCCCCCCTCAGCGCTGCCGCCCCATCTCCTCCAACAAATGCCCCACCGCATGCTCCACAAACGCCGTCACCGCCGCCGGTATCTGCCGGCGACTGGGGTACACCACGTACATATCAATATCCCGCTGCCGATAGTCCGGCAGCACCTCCACCAACGTGCCCGCTGTGAGGCTGGCAAACGCAATCGGCTTCGGCAAAAAGCAAATCCCCATTCCGGCCGCCGCCGCTTTCAGTTGTGCCTGTGCCGTGTTGGCGCACACGCGGCCCGTCACTTCGCACTGCGCCTCGCCCTGCGGCCCGGTGAAACGCCAGGTGGTCGAGCCGCTGGGCGTCGCCGGGAAAATGCACTGGTGCTCGCTCAGTTTCTCGATGGCGGCGGGCGTGCCGTGGGTTTTCAGATAGTCGGGACTGGCCACCAACACCCGGCTGCTGACCAGTATTTTGCGCGCGACCAGGCTGGAATCCGGCAGGGCGCCCGCGCGGAAGGCCACGTCGATGCGTTCGGCGATCAGGTCGACATGGTTATCGCTGAGCACGAATTCCAATTGAATTTTCGGGTGCTGCTCAAGAAAGCGGGCGACAAAGTCCATTTGGAATACGTCGAAGAAATCCGCCTGGGCCGTCACCCGAACGCGCCCCGCCGGTTCATCGCTGCCGTCGACGAAGCGGCGGCTCACGTCCAGCAGCTCGCCCACTTGGCTGGCGCTCTGCTCGAACAGGGCGCGGCCGGCGTCGGTGAGGGCCAGTTTGCGGGTGGTGCGGTGCAGTAGGCGCACGCCGAGGGTTTCTTCCAATTGCCTGACGCGCCGGCTCAAGGTGTTGGACGGCACGCCCATGCGCCGCGCGCCGCCCGCGAAGCTACCGGCTTCAACGATCTGAACAAAAAGAGCGAGGTCGTTCAGATCCAGCATTTCTATTGCTCCATAAGTGGATGAGTGAAACGCAATTGTAGCCGCTAATCAAAGCAATGCCGACGCCCTATGATCGCTCCACATTCACCGCTGCCCCCGTTCATTGGCAGCTTCCATCAGGAGTCGTCATGTCTATTTCAGCGCTTCGTACTGCCATTGGTAGCCGCACCGACAGCCACCGCAGCGTCACTCATCGCACCACTGGCCATCAACATGGCGCCATCGTGCGGTTGATGAGCCCGAGCGATTTCGGCGAACTGATCAAGCCGTTTGTGTTTCTCGACCTGTTCGAGGGCGACCGCTCGTTTCTCGGCCAGATGCCGATGCACCCGCACTCGGGCATTGCCACCGTTACGGTGATCACCGAGGGCAATTTGCACTTTGATGACCCGCAATCCGGCAGCGGCGAGATCGCCTATGGCGGCGTGGAGTGGATGCGCGCCGGTGGCGGCGTGTGGCACGGCAAGGAAATGAGCGCCGGCACCTCGCAGCGGGTTCAGGGCTTCCAGCTGTGGCTGGCCTTGCCGCCCGCGCTGGAAAACGCCGAGGTCGACAGCCAATACATTGAAGCGGCCGAAATGCCCCACGCTGGGCCGGCGCGAGTGGTCGTCGGTGAGTACGGCGGCGTTCGCAGCCCGGTGCGAGCGCCCGAGGGCGTGAATTATTTGCTGGTGACGCTGGGTAAAGGCGAGACCTGGGAATACGTACCGCCGACGGGCCACACCTCGTTGTGGGTGAGCGTGAGCCGTGGCCACCTGAGCGCACCGGAATTTATCGAAGCCGGCGAGTTGGCGGTGTTCGAAAAAGGCAGCCAGGCCGTGCGCCTGACGGGTGGAAAAGACGGCGCCGTGTTCGTGCTCGGCTCGGCCAAGCCCCATCCCCACGACCTGCACCTGGGTTACTACTCGGTGCACACCAGCGCCGAAGCGTTGCAGGCAGGCGAAGCAAAAATCGCTGAAATCGGACGTCGGCTGCGCGAGCAGAACAGCGTGAAACGCGCGTCCGGCTCGGTGCCCATTTTCAAATAACACAACACTCGCAAACGGCCCCTCGGCCCTCGAATTTTCTGGAGAACATCATGAGTATCGGCATCATCGGTTCAGGCGCCCTGGGCGCAAGCGTGGCACGTGCGTTGGCGAAAAAAGGCATCGCTGCGACGATTTCCAACAGCCGTGGCCCGGCATCCCTGGCCGCCTTGGTGGCAGAACTGGGCCCACGCATTACGGCTGGCACGGTGGCGCAAGCGGCCAGCGCCGACATCGTTTTCGCCGCGATCCGCTGGACCGACGCCGAAGCGGTGATGACGGCGCTGCCGGCTTGGAACAACCGCATCGTCATCGATGGCACCAACCCGGTGGCGTTTCTCGACCCCGCCAGCGACGACGCCAACGACCCGAGCAATCCGCTGGCGGCTTACGGCATCAAGGCCATTGATCTAGGCGGCAAAGATTCCAGCGCGGTGTTCAGCACCTACGTAAACGGCGCCCGCGTGGTGAAGGCGTTCAACCATTTGGATGTGAATGTGTTGGCTGAGCCAGAAGTGGCCGGTGGCAAGCGCGTGCTGTTGTACTCCGGTGATGACGCCGCCGCGAAAACCGAGGTGCGCGCGCTGATCGAAGCCATGGGCTTTCACGCCGTAGACCTGGGCTCGCTGGCCGTGGGTGGCCCGTTGGCGGCCCTGCCGTTTGGTGCCTTTGCGGCGCAGAACCTGGTCAAGATTTGAAGCCGTTTGCTTGAACGAAGGCCCGCCACCATTGGCGGGCCTTTGGCGTTTTCAGCGATCAGGTTTCCACGCCGCTGTCGCGCTCGCGTTCGTTTTCCGCCGCTTCATCCTCGCGTTGTGGCTGCTCGTTTTCCGCCGAATCGTCGGTGGGCTTGCCGAGCAATTCCTTGGTGGATTTCTGCGCGCTGTCGATCTGTTCGTTCAGCGCATTCACTGTTTCGCTCACCGTTTCGCGGGCGATTTCTTTCGCCGCTTCGCCGGCTTTTTGGGTGAATTTTTGTGCCGAATCTTCGGCCATTTCACAGCCGCTCAGGATCAAGCCAAGCGCGGCGAAGAGGGCGAAAACAGGCAGGCGTGATGCGTTCATGTGTTTCTCCAGCAGGAATGTGCGCCCCGGTTTCAGCGGGGCGCGCAATGGATCAGGAATGTTCGGTGTTGGTTTCGGCCGGCGGGTCGTTGCGGGTTTTCCACAACGACAGCAGCACGCCGCCCAACAGCAGGCCAAGGGTCACGCTCAGGGAAATAACCGGCGGTGTTTTGCCGATGATGCCCACCAGGAAAATCTTGCAGCCGATAAACACCAGCACTAACGCCAGGGCGTATTTCAGGTAGGCGAAGCGGTGAATCATCGCGGCCAGGGCGAAGTACAAAGCGCGCAGGCCAAGGATCGCGAAAATGTTCGAGGTGTAGACGATGAACGGGTCCTGGGTGATGGCGAAAATCGCCGGCACGCTGTCGACGGCGAACACCAGGTCAGCACATTCGATCAGCACCAGAGCCAGGAACAACGGCGTCGCCCAGAGCACGCCACGGCCTTCGGCGTTCGGCTGGCGCACGAAGAAGTGGCCTTCGTGCAAGCGGTCGGTGACGCGCATATGGCGGCGAAGAAATTTCACCATCGGGTTTTGCGACAGGTCCGGATGATCGTCCACCTTGCTGAACAACATGCGCACGCCGGTCAGCAGCAAGAACGCGCCGAACACGTAGAGAATCCAGCTGAACTCGGCGATCAACGCGGCGCCCAGGCCGATCATCAAAGCGCGCAGCACGATCACGCCGAGAATGCCCCAGAACAGCACCTCATGCTGGTACTTACGCGGGATGGCCAGGAAGCTGAAGATCATCGCCATGAGAAAAACGTTGTCCATCGACAACGACTTTTCGATGAGGAAGCCGGTGTAGAAATCCATACCGGCGTCGCCGCCTTTCATCTGCCAGACCCACAGGCCAAAGAGCAAACCGGCGGTGATGTAGCCGGCCGACAGCAGCAAGCTTTCCTTCACGCCAATTTCGCGATGCTCACGGTGAAGCACCCCGAGGTCGAAGACCAGCAGGCTGATGACGATGGTGATGAAGACGAGCCACAACCAGGTGGCGGTGCCGAGGAACTCGGCCATGAAGAACGGTTCTAGGGTGCTCATAAGCCCCTCCTAAGTCAGAGTTGTACAAACTGCAACTCCGACATGGCAGCTAGAAAAAGCTGTCAGAGGGGCCCGGCGTCGCCGCGACAATTTAACAGGCGATGCAACGGGCTCAAGTGTCGAGTCGTTGCAAAGTGTCTCTGCCGGACGGGGAATTACGGGTTATGAACGGCTGATTTCTAACGTAATTAACGCGGGTCAGGCCAGCGCATCCAGCTCGGCGATCAATGCTGGCGGAATCACCAGGTCGCTGGCGCTGAGGTTTTCCTGCAAGTGGTTGACCGACGAAGTGCCGGGAATCAGCAGCAGATTCGGCGAGCGTTGCAGCAACCAGGCCAGTGCCACCCGTAGCGGCGATGTTTCCAGGCGCGCAGCGACGCTGGACAGCGCCTCCGATTGCAACGGCGTAAACCCACCCAGCGGGAAAAACGGCACATACGCGATGCCTTGCTGCGCCAGCTCGGCGATCAGCTGTTCATCGTTGCGATGGCTGAGGTTGTAGTGATTCTGCACGCAGACCACCGGCGCAATTGTCTGCGCCTGTTGCACCTGCACGGCGGACACGTTGCTCAGCCCCAGGTGGCGAATCAGCCCTTGCTGTTGCAGCTCGGCGAGGGTGCTGAAGCCTTCCTCGATAGATGCTTCATCCGGCGCGTGCAGGTTGCCCCAAGCCCGGTAATTGACCACGTCCAGCGCCTCGACACCGAGGTTACGCAGGTTGTCGTGTACCGCGCTGACCAGCTCGGCCGGGCTGTGGGCCGGGTTCCACGACGCATCAGCGCCACGCACGGCGCCGACTTTGGTGACGATCACAAGCTCGTCGCCATAAGGCGCCAAGGCTTCGCGAATGAGTTGGTTGGTCACGTGCGGGCCGTAGAAGTCTGAGGTGTCGATATGGTTCACCCCGGCGGCCACGGCCGCGCGCAACACGGCGAGGGCGGCGTCGCGGTCTTTCGGTGGGCCGAATACCTGCGGCCCGGCCAATTGCATGGCGCCGTAGCCCATGCGGTTAACGCGGCGGTCGCCGAGTTGAAAAGTGCTGGCGTTGCTCATGGGTACGGCCTCGTTTCGGTGGGGGAGGCGGCCACTATAGGCATTGACCACTGTGCTGATAATGCGCTGCAATCAGCACGGGTTGTGCGGAGCGGCGAACAATGCAAACAGACATCCAAGACCTGCTGGCCTTTGTCACCGTGGTTAACGCGGGTGGCTTTCGGGAAGGCGCGCGGTTGAGCGGCAAATCGGCCTCCAACCTCAGCGAAGCCGTGCGCCGGGTGGAAGCGGACCTCGGCGTGCGCCTGCTCAACCGCACCACCCGCAGCGTGGTGCCCACCGAAGCGGGCACGCGCTTGATGGAGCGCATCGTGCCGGCGCTGAGCGAAGTGGAGTCGGCGCTGGACGTAGTCAACGACTTCCGCGACCGGCCCTCCGGCACGCTGAAACTCAACGTGCCGTTAAGCGCCGCGCGGCTGGTGCTGCCCGCGATCATCACGCCGTTTCTGCAAGCGCACCCGGACATCCGCCTGGAAATCATCGCCGAAGAAAGCTTTGTCGACGTGCTGGCGGCCGGTTGCGATGCCGGCATTCGCTACGACGATCGCCTGGAACAAGACATGATCGCCGTGCCCATCGGCCCGCGCATTCAACGTTTCGCCACAGCCGCGTCACCCGCTTACCTGGCCGCCCACGGCACGCCCAAACATCCCCGTGATCTGCTCAAACACGCCTGCATACGCGGCAAATTCCCCAGCGGCGCCATGCCGTTGTGGGACTACGAGCGCAAGGGCGTAATCATCAGCGTGGACCCCAGCGGCCCATTGATCGTGCGCATCGGCGGCGCCGTCGACCTGGCTGTGCAAACGGCTGTCGATGGCTTGGGCGTGATTTACCTGTTCGAAGACTGGCTGCGCCCGCATTTTGAAAGCGGCGCGCTGGTGCCGGTGCTGAAACCCTGGTGGCAATCGTTCTCCGGCCCGTTTCTGTATTACCCGGGTCGGCGTTATTTGCCTTCGCCGTTGCGGGCGTTTATCGACTTTGTCAAAAGCACCGCCTGAGCCGGGCCGCCGTAGTCAGAACCCGGCTTCGCGCCAGGCCACCGCACCGGCTGTACGCAAGAAGCGCGAAATCGGCGATTCCCAATTCCCCGCAATCGCCACGCGGCCGCGTACCAGCAGGCTGGTGGCGGGAACGGCGGTATCGAGGGCGAGCACCACGCGGTACACGGCGTGCTCGGGATACAGAATGCCGGCTTTTTCTCGCACCAGAATATGCCCGCCAGAGGTGGTCGATAGCGCCGCTTCGCCGAGCGTGCGGCTGGCGTTGTGGTCGATGCTGGCGACGTGCGCGTTTACGTTTGGCCCACCCATGCCGTCGGCAATAAACAGCGCGCGATCGCCAATCTGCAAGCGGCGGATTTCGTCTTCGTCGACATAGGTCACCACCTGCCAGGGGCCGTCGCCGATCAGTTCGCCTAGCGGTTCCTGGATTTTCAGCCAGTCGCCCTGGCGCAGGTCCGGGTCAATGTCCACGAAGCGGCCAGGGTAAGGCGCGACGGGTTGATAGCGTTGCAAGTCGGCGCCCACCGTGGCCTGCTCGGCGTTGGCATGGGCCAGTTGGTCTTGCAACAGCAACCAGTCTTTGCGGGTTTTGTTGTCAAACGCCGCTGCGCCGGATTGCCAGCTCAAGGCGTCTTGCCGGGCGCCGGCTTCCTTGGCGCGCAGTTGCAGTTCAGGCGAGGCCAGGCTGAGCAGCGGTTGTTCAGCCGCCACGGCTTGGCCGTTGGCGACGGGAATTTCACTGACCACCGCGTTGGCGGGCGCGTACAAGCCCATGTGCTGTTGCGGTTGCAGCAGGCCGCTGGTGAGTACGCGATTGGGCCAGGGAATAAATACCAAGCCAATCAGCAACAGCATCAGCAATGCCGATAACCGCACCCGCCCGTGCTGTCGAATCGTCGGCCAGCGGCTGCGCCATTCCTTGATTTCACGCCACAGCGGCATGGCGATAAACCAGCTGATTTCGACGATAAACAAGAAGATGCCCACGGCCTTGATAAAGAAGTGATAGACCAGCGCGGCGATGCCGAGAAACAGCACCAGGCGGTAAATCCACACTGCCCAGGCAAAGATCACGAGTCCCTTGTGCCGACGCGGCGAAAAATATTCCGGCGGCGGTTCTTGAACGTTGAACAGGCGTTCGCGCAAATCCCAGCGCGCCAGGGCAAACGCGCGGCTGTGCAGGTTGGGGATGCCGAGGTAGTCGGACAGCAGAAAGTAACCGTCGAAGCGCATAAACGGGCTGCCGTTGATAATCAGCGTCGACACCCATGTGGTGGTCGAGAGCAGAAACGCGATCTGCTTGGGTCCACCTTCCGGCAACCAGGCCCACGCCAGCGTGGCCCAAGCGGCAATTGCCAGCTCGGTGAGAATGCCGGCGCCGGCTACGGCCAGTCGTTGCTCGCGGCGGGGCAGGCGCCACACATCATTGGTGTCGGTGTATGCCACCGGCCACATCACCAGAAACGCCAGGCCCATGGTCGGCACGCGGCAACCGTAGTGCTTGGCAGTGAACGCGTGGCCCAGCTCGTGACAGGTTTTGGCAAAGAACAGCGCCGCGCCATAGGCGGCCATGCCTTGCCAGGTGAGCGTGTCCATAAGGGTGGCGACGAAACGCTCGCTTTCGCGGTACGCCGACATGCCACCGATTACGGCGGCCAGCAGCGTTAACCACCAGAACACCGGCGTGAAGGCAAACCCCACGCAAGGCTTGGCGCGGCGCAGAAAACGGTCGGGGCGCACCAGCGGAATACGGAAGAACAGGTAGTTGTGCAGCAACCATTCACTCCAACTGCCGCGCTGTTTGGCCAGGCTGGCGGCGAAGGCGGGCGCCGCGCCGAGAGAAGGCTGCAGCAGGTGCTGATCGCGCAGGAACGTTTGCAGCTCGTCGAAGGCGGGCAGGTCGAGTTCGAGTGTGGTGTCCCGGTTCACTTCTTCGACAATGGCGCGAGGCTGCCCCAGATGCCAGCGGCTGAGCATCTCAAAGTTGGGCCAGTCGATCTGGAAAAACAGGTTGCGGGCCGGGTCGTGCAGCGTCCAGCTCGGTTGCCCATCGCTCAGCCGTGGGCCGGGTTCGATGGTCAGTTCGTCGCGCAGAATGGGGAGTGTTGCGGCCATGGCCCTGCGCCTCAGATCGCCAGAAACTGGCGTACGGCAGCCAGTGGCCGACGCAGCACCCAGTAGGCTAGCGGCACCTGGTCGCCGTAGAGCTTCACCGTGCCTTTCAAGCCGATGCGTTGATCCGACGGGGTCACCAGCGTGGCGCGCACGCGGTAGGCGAAACTGCCGTCTGGGCGTGCCGTGGCACGGTGGCTCATGTAGCGAATGGTGCCCTCAAGCGAGGTGAGCGGCGAGGCGGCCAGGTACAACTGCAAAGGCGCCCGGTCGGCCAACGGAATGGCGTCGCCGATGGGAATCCAGGCTTCGATTTCCACTTCATTGGCGGCGGCCACTTGCAGTATTTTCTCGCCGGTTTGCACCGGGCGGCCGATCCATTCGCTGGGGTCGTCGAGCAGTACGATGCCGGCGCTTGGGGCGAGCACGCGGGAGCGTTCGGACTGGCCCTGAAGGAACGTGGCTTGCGCTTCTTTCTCAGCGATCTTGCCCAGCAGCGTGGAAATCTGCGCGCGCGCTTGCGGGTCATTGAGCATCATCTGGCTGGCCTGCCGGTACTCGGCGCGTGCGGTGGTCAGCGCTTCGCGTGCCACGGCCAGGCGGCTATCCAGCGGCGCCTGATCGAAGGTGAACAGTACCTCGCCAGGGTTGACGCTCTGATTCGGGCGCACGCTGAAATCGGCGATCACGCCGTCCAGCGGTGCGCGAATAGTGGCCGGGTTGGCCGGCACCAGTTCGCCTTGGGCCAGCACCGTGAGTCGCACCGGAAAACACAGCACCCCAAGCACGATAGCCGCGCCGATGGCATAACGGCGCCAACGCAAGCCGCTGCCTGTCCGTTTGGCCCACGGCGTCCAGCGCGCGGGACGCTGTAAGGCCAGCCACGCGTGTTGCCAGATGTCGCGCCATTCGCTGAGTAACGGATTCAGCTCCGGCGCCAGGGGATGCTCGGCGCCTAGCAGCACGCCACCGCCCACGGCGGGCAGCGGCAACCAGGTGGCATAAGCGGGCAGCCATTCGGCCCATTCGGCGCTGATCTCGGCAGGTAGCGCGTTGATGTCGATGGCCAGCGGCGCGTCGCTGGTGTGTGTGCTCGAAAGATGCCGGCCGAGCCGCTGCAGCCACTGCGCATACGGTACGTTGCCGTCCACCGACACCACACCCGACAGCGCGCGCACGCCGCCATCGCTCAGCCATAACGCGGCCTGGCGGTAAGCGAGCAGGGCGCGGGTGTCGTTTACCAGCAAAAAGCCCAGCTCGGCGGTGGTGGCTGCCGCGCGCGCCCGTTGCCCCAGTTCGATCAATGTCAGTAGCGGGTTGGCGGGCGCGGTTACCGCTTCATTCATGTGCGCCGACCATCCGCTGCGGCGGCGAGCCCGGCGAGACGGTTGGCGCCGTGGCTGCGAGCGTCACGCAGCTGCTGGGTAAGGCTGCTGCGGCCGCCCAGCTCTGCGGCTGCCGGCAGCGCAGTCTGTGCCTGATCCGGCCGCGCAATAACGATGTCGAACTCCTGTATCGCCTCATGGCCCAGGCCGTCGCGGGCGATTACGCGCACGGTAAGTTTGCCGCTGAAATCAGCCGGCGCCTTGCCTTCAAAGCGACCATCACGGGAGTTGAATTTCAACCAGCTCGGCAGCGGACGGCCATCGGCCAGCTCTGCGGTCAGGCGCACGGTTTGCCCCGGCTGGCTTTGCATAAACGACTCGGCGTTCACCTGCAGGCTCACGCGCTCACCGCTTTGCACCACCAGATCGGTGAGCGGCGCACGGCTGCCCACACCGTCTCGGCCGCCCATGAACATCAGGCCGGCGCCTGGGCTCATCAGCTCAGCCATACCGCCGTCGATTTCGGCGCTGCCCGACAGCGCATCGCCAAACAGGGTGGGCGACTGCCATGGGTTGCCGGCACCGGTGTCGAACGCCGGAGGCAAACGGGCAACAGGTTCGCTGGCGCTCGGCGGCAGAAACGAGGGTGGTTGAACCATGGGCGGCAACGGCTCGGGGCGAACCGGTGGAGTTTGGAAGCCTTCGGTAGGCGCGGTCGGCACGGTCGGCGGCACCAGCGTGCCGACAATCAGCTCGCCGGTACTGGTGTCGCTGGCGCTGTTGCCGGCCAGGTCGATGACGGTGGCGGTCACGCTGTATTGCTGGTTCAACGTTAAGGTCAGCGCGCCGCTCACCGGCACGGCCGTGGCTAAATCCAGGCTCCAGGCGCCTGCCACCGGCGTTACGTCGTACGTCGCGCCGCCTACCGTGATGGTCAGGGTTTCGCCGGCCGCCAAGCTGGCATTGCCGGTAAGCACCGGCGTCACGCTCGGCGTAGTCAGCGGGTCGACGGTCGGCACGGTGGCGGCGGTGTCGTAGATATACGACTGCGACAACACGGGGCCGTCGTTGCCGGCGATATCGACCACTTTGACTTGCAAGGTGTCCGAGCTGACCAATGTTTGCCCGTTGAGCAGCCAACTGCTGCTGCCGACGGTAGTGGACGCGGTGGCCCACGTCGCGCCGTTGTCCAACGACACCAGCACGCTTTCGCCGGCCGCCAGGTTGGCCGACAACGTGCCGCTGATGTTTTGGCCTGAGTTGCGGGTAATGAAGTCACTTTGCGAGGTGCCGGAGTCGGCCGAAAAGTTCACGCTTGCGACGGAGGTGTTGGAGCCCGTGGTGTCCAGCACGTACGCTGCGGCGCTGGCGTTGCCGTTATTGCCCGCCGCATCGGTGACACGAAAACGCAGCGTGTCGCTGCCGGCTAGTGTTACGCCCGTCCAGGTCAGCGTAGTGCCCGACACCTTGCTGGTGATGTCGGCCCAGGTGGCGCCGTTATCCAGCGAGCCATAGACAATGTCACCCGCACCGGGCGCGTTGCTCAGGGTGGCGCTGATGGTTTGCGCGGCGACGTTGGTGATCAGGTCGCTGTCGCTGGCGCCGTTATCAGCCGAAAACGAGATACCGCTGAACGTAGTGGTTGGGTTGGTGGTATCGAGAACATAGGCCTGAGCGAGGGCGCCGCCATTGTTGCCGGCGTCGTCCGAGACACGAACCCTCAGCGTGCTGCTGCCCGTCAACGTCTGGCCCGCCAGCGACCAGTTTTTGCTGCCGACGCTGATAGTGGCCAGCGTCCAACTGCTGCCATTGTCGAGCGAGACATACACGTTCTCGCCCGCTGCCAGGTTGGAAGTCAACGTGCCACTGATGGTCTGCGCCGCTGTTTTGGTAATGAAGTCGGTGCCCGAAGTGCCGGTATCGGCGGAAAATTTCGCGGTATTGACGGTATTGGTCGGCGCCGTGGTGTCGATGATCAGGTCTTTATTCGCGCTCAGCGAGCCCGCCGTGCCGGGCGTGGCCAGGGTTACCGAGGCGTTCTGGTGACTGCCGCCGGCTTCAATGATGGTGGCGCCGTTTAGCGCCAGGGCAGTGGTGGCGCTGTAGTCGAGGTCGCTGCTGTTCTGACCGGCAGCCACCACGTATGTAAAGGTCAGCGTGGCGCCGCCCGAGCCACCGGAATAGGTGGCAATGCCGCCGTCGCTAAGCGCCAAGGTCGGCGAGCCGTTGGTGGTGTCGACGGTGACCGCGCTGGAAAAGTCGACGGTGATGGTAACGGTTTGGCCCGCGCCATAGCTGCCGTCAAGGGTGCTGGCGGCGACGTTGGTCACGCTTGGGTTTGAGCCGTCTACGTTCACGCCGGCTGTGCTTGCCACGCTATTGAGCGTTGTACTGGCGTCATTGCCGGCCGTATCGCGCAGGGTGCCGCCGTTGGCAGATAGGGCCCCTACGCTAATACCGTTTGCGTCGGAGTCGCCGTTGACGACGGTGTAGCGAAACACCAACGCACTCGTGCCCGAGCCGGACACGTAGGTGGCAAAGCGCGTGGTTGCGCCGACCGTCAGGGCAATTCGCGGCGTACCGCCGGAAGAATCGACGGTGACGGCTTCGCCGAAATTCACCGTGAAGTCCAGGTTGTCGCCGGTGTGGTAAGTGGCACTCGGCGGTACCGCCACCGCTGTGGTGGCAGGTGCCGAGGTGTCCAGCGTGTACGCCTGAATGCTCGTGACGCTGTCGTTTCCCGCCAGGTCGGTGACGCGAAAACGCAGGGTCGAGTTGGTGGAGACGAGCGTGGCGCCCGTCCACGTTAGCGTTGTGCCGCTCACTTTGCTGGTGACGTTGGACCAGGTAGTGCCGTTGTCGGTAGACGCCCATACGGTATCCGTGCCGCCTGGCACTGCGCTAAGGGTGGCTTGAATGGTTTGGCCGGAGAGGTTGGTGACCAGATCATTGGATGACGACCCTCTATCGGCGGAAAACGTGACGTTGCTGAACGAGATGGTGGGCGGTGTGGTGTCGAGGGTGTAGGTATGCGTGTAAGGCGTAGTGGGATCGCCGTTGGCAGCGATGACGCGTGCCTGAAAGGTATTGGAACCGGCCAACGTGGTGCTGGTGCTCCAGGTATTGCTGCCCACGGAGTAGGTGGAAGCATCCGCCCAGTTGGCCCCGTTATCGAAAGAAACCTGTACCCGCTCGCCGGTCGAGAGGTTCCCGGAAAGCGTGCCACTGATCGTTTGTGCCGCCGTCTTGGTGACGAAGTCGGTATTGGTGGTGCCGTTGGCGGCGGTGTCGGCCGATAGCGTGGCGCTGGCCACGGTCGGCGGTGCGAAGAGGGTGATGCCGAAGTCTTGAAAGGTGGTGTAGTTGGCCGCGGTAAAAATAAGGCTGGTGACATTCTGCAAATTAAGCGTGATCGGATGAAGCAGGCCGTCGGCCGGGCCGAGGTTGACCGTCACATTGTCGGTGGTGCCGTCGGCCCGGGTGAGGGCAATATTCATTGAACTAACGAACGAAGCCACTTGAACGTTGCTTAAGTTGAAGCTCGAGCCGTTTTGGATGGTGACCTTTAAATAAATACTGTTTTGGTCGGCAGACATCGAATACAAACCCGAGCCGTCGCTATAGACATACAGCTCTGGCCCGCCGCTTTCGAATCGGATCGGTGTTCCACCGACCACTTTGTTAATGGAATTTACCTGTCCGTTGCCATCGATATCTGCGCCGTTGTCATCGCCATCCTGGCCGTTAACAAAGCTGACCGTTTGCAGCACGCCGTTGTAGTCTGGCAGCGAAAGCGCTTGCGCTTCGATAGCGCCGCTATGCGCTTCCAGCACCCAGTCTCCTCCCTGTTTCGCTGCACCGGTCAGGTCAGTCGAAGCCGCCACATCCGCCCCGGTTGCTTGCGCCAGACCATTAAGCAGCGCGGCGCTGTCACCGGTGTCGCAGCCGTACAGCAGTAAATCGCCTTCACTGCCCAATGCCTGACCCAACTGCGCGAGTTCGGCTTTGGTGCTCGCATCGCTCAGCGACGCTTCGGTGATGTGCGCCGTGCCCAGGTTGAGCACGCCTTCAGAGCCATGGGAAAGGATATGAATGGCGTCCAGCCCGCTCTGCGTCGAGGCCCATTGCGCAATCTGCGCCAGGCCGTCTTTGCTGCAGTCGAATTCGACAATGCCCACGCCATCGCGCACGCCCGCTTCCAGCGCTTTGTAGTTGGCGAGCGAGGTGTCGACCAGCACCACTTCCTTCTTGCCGTTGTCTTTGGCCGGCTCCGCCTCACGCACGGTGACGGCTGGCGGCAAGGCGGGCGCGGCGGTGGCGGCAGCGTCCGGGGTTTGCGCGGCGTGGGCAGCATCGGCCACGGCGGCGCCGTCGAACATAAAGCGTTGTTCCAGAGACAACAGCTGCGAGTTGCGCCGCAAGCGCGGGCCGGCCGTTGCGTTCATGGCAGAACGAAGCAGGGACGCGATGGACTGGTTCATGGCTAACTCCTGAGACAGCTGTTCGGAACAACGCTGATCACGTAAAGGCGGCTCGGGCCGCTTTTGTTGTTTATTGCGACGGCGGGTTCATCACCACGTTGCCGCTCATGCCGGCCATCAACTCATCAAAGCGGCCGTCGATCACCGCGCTGAGTTTGATCGACTGGGTTACAGCGTCCACCCGCGCGCCGATTCGCTGCACCTTGGCCGGGTAGGTTTTGCCGGTTTCATCGATGTTCACGTCAAACGTGGCGCCGGGCCGTAGCCACGCCAGCCAGCGCGAGGGCACGATGAATTCCAGTTCCAGGGTGCTGTCATCGAGAATTTCCAACAGCGCCTGGCCGGGCTGAACGAACTGTTGCTCGCGCACTTTCTGCTCGGCAATTCGACCGGGGAAGGGCGCGGTGATCTGGCATTTGCTGAGCAGCGTGCGGTTGGCTGCCACCTCGGCCTTGGCTTTCAGCGCCTCGGCTTTGGATACATTCAATTCGATGTTGCCTACCGAGTTGAGCTCCGCCAGTTTCTGGTTGCCTTTCCAGCCGGCGTCGGCGGCCATTTGCGCGGCCTCAGCCTTGTTCAACTGCGCTTGCTGGAGCAGGCAATCGAACTGCACCAGCGTTTGCCCTTGCTTGAACGACGCCCCTTCAGCCAACGGCAAACGGGTGATCTTCGCGCCGATTTCTGCCGAAAGCGTGGTGTAGCGCTGTGGCGTGAGCTGGGCGCGAATCTCGCGGTTGTCCAGAGACGACTCAGCCGCATTCACGCTGCCGGTCGCGAGCATGGCAACCAGCGTCAGCGCTGTGCAACCCGCTTTCATTGGGCCGCCTGCACCGGCGGCAGTTGGCCCTGGTTCCAAGTGTGCAGGGCGTTGCCGACCACATCGGTGAGCTGCGCCAGCGGCATGCTGTCGGAGCCTTCAACCACCGGCTCTAGACCCAATGTAGCTTGCAAGCGCGACGCCGCGGCCTGGCTGTTGGACAGCGCCTGGTAACGACGCAGCTGCGACAGCACCGCCGCGCTTTGCTGCGAGACGCGGTCCAGCGGGGTGAGCTTCGAGGCCTCAGCCTGGTTGCTGATTTGCGTAGACATGCGCTCGTCTACCGAGGCAATGGCGTCCGCGCGCGCCAGTTGGCGAGTGGCGTTGGCGTATTGCAGGCGGGCGATATGCAGTTTGGTCAGCACCACCATTTGTGTGGCCATGCGGCGCTGATCGGCCAGGGCGACGCCGGCATCGGCCAGACGCATTTGCGCTGGTGCGGCCAGCAGACCCATCAGGTTGTACGAGATCTGCACGCCTGCGTCGGTCCAGTGGCGGTTGATCAGGTAGTCGTCATCGCTGGTGCGGTAGCTGTAGTTGAACGACACCCCGGGGAACAGTTTGAGCAGCGTGCGGCGCGTTTCTTCCTGTGCGATGCGGCCGTTATAAATACCTTCGCGCAGGTCCGGGTTACGCAGCAGGGCATATTGTTCCAGCTGGTCCACCGGTTGGCTGAGCCAGGCGCCATTGTTGTCGTTAGCCGGCTCGACCACGGTGAAATCGGCCACCAGCGGCAGGTTGGTCAGCGCTGCCAGTTCGATGCGCGCGGTCGACAGTTCTTGCTGAATCATCTCCAGCAGGCGCAGGTTTTCCAGCAACTGACGCTGGTAGCGCAGCGGTTCGAGCGGCGAACGGATTTTCTCGTTTTCGGCGGCTTGGGCGTCTTTAAGTGCTAACTCGGAATCGGCAATGGTGGTACGCAAAACCGGCAGCAGCTTCTGCGCTGCCACCACGCGCCAGTAAGCGCCGCGCACCTCTTCCATCAAGTTATGCAGCGCCTTGCGGCGACGCTCGCCAGCGATAAACGCGCGGTCGGCGTTCTGTTTGGCGGCGTAATAGCTCTGGCCGAAGTCCAGCAGGCTCCACGAGATACCGACGTCGGTGGTGATCGCTTCGCGGCTGGAGGAAATGTACGGGTTGGCCAGGGACGGTTCGCCGGTCACCGAATCTTCGCTGCGCGAGATCAGTTCTTTATCACGGCCACGGTAGCCGGCGGAGGCGATGAGCTTGGGCAGCATGTCGAATTGGCCGACTTCAAACGTGCCTTGCGCCACCGCTTGTTCCATCGCGTGGTAGCGCTGCTCGGCGTTGTACTTGATGGCCCGCGCCACGGCGCCTTCGAGGGTGAGCGGGCCGATGAGCGGCTCAACGTCGCGCACCAGGGCGGCCTTGTCGGCGGCGACGGTGCTGCGCACTTCGTCTTCGGTCAACGCGGCGGTGCCGAAATTCAGCGTGGAGCAACCCGCCAACATCAGCAGCCCCCCAACAAAGACAAAGCGTGTAGACATGCGCAACGTTGATGCTGGGAAGGACAGGGGCATTGAGGGCTCTCTTATTCGAAGTCACAAAGCGACCTGTCAACGAACTTCCGTGGTCGCACAGCGGTTCGCGAGTGTAAGCGCAGCAATATTTCGATGAATAGAGGGGAACTTTAATAATTGTGCTGGTTCTAAGCGCGTTTTTTTCGACGACGCGATAGATTTGGCGGCCAGCACCGGTCAGCGCCGCGTGCGAACCCATCACCACAATGGGCATCCACTGTTGAACACCCCCACAAACAGGAGACCAGCATGAGCCAGTACCAGCCAATGAATTGCGACCTGTACGACTACCTCGAAATCGCCTGCATGCACGCTTATCCGTTGCGGGTTGAGCTGGTCGATGGCGGCGAACTTCAGGCCACTGCGCTAGACACCCGCACCGCGCCAAGCAAGGAAGAGTTCCTGCGGGTGCGTGACGAGCAGGGCGAGCGGGAGATTCGTCTGGATCAGCTACTCGCCATTACGCCACTTAACGAAGGCGCGCAGTTTGGTCGGGTGGAATTGTCCGGCCAGGCGTGTGAAGCGCCGAAGTCGTAAAGCAAATAAAACAGCCGCCCACATGAGGCGGCTTTTTTACGGGTTAACCGAGCTTCACATTCATGGTGATGCGCGCCGTGAAAATCTTCACGCCGCCTTCGTCGAAGATCTCCACGGGCACCACTTTGTCGCCGCCGGTTTGCCAGTCAATGGCGCTGCCGTCGGCGATGGCGCGTACCGAAGTTTTGGCTTTGGCCAGGTATTCGACGGTCATGCCTTTGGGAATCCAGCGTGCGCCGGCTGGAATCGATACTTCAGTCATCATGCCGCCCGCCAGTTCGGCTGCGTTGCACAGGGCGATGGCGTGAACGGAGGCGAGGTGGTTGGTGATTTCTTTGCGAAACGGCACGTTGACTTCGCCACGGCCGGGTTCAAGCACGGAAATTTCCGGGGTGATGGTGCTGAAGTACGGCGCCATTTGGCAGGCCATGGAACTGAACGCCGAGGCGCCAACGCTTTGGTACATGCTGAGTGTCTGACTCATGGACGGTGACCTTTAACGAGTGAAGAAAGCGAAAATAAACACAGAAGTAGAATTCTGTTCTAGAACATTATTCTGGTAATTCGACGCTGTCAATCACTCGTCGGGTCGGTACGTTTGTCTTACCATCGCGCTTTTTCCGGACGCGACCATGGAACCTGTTGATCTGCTTGAGCGCTGCTACCCTGGGCGTCGCGCCGAGACCAAGCGGCAAATCCTGCGCACGGCGCTGGCGCTGTTCAATTCCCAGGGTATTGAAGCCACCACCATCGACACCGTGCGTGCCGAAAGCCAAAGCAGCGTCGGTTCGATCTATCACCATTTCGGCAATAAAGAAGGGCTTGTGGCCGCGCTGTTCATGGCTGCGCTCGATGACCAGGCGCGCCTACGCGACAGTTACCTCGCGGGCATCACGTCCACCCAGCAATGGGTACATGCGCTGGTGCACAGTTATGTGGATTGGGTAGTGAGCGAGCCGGACTGGGCACGCTTCCAATACCAGGCCCGGAACAGCGTGGCGCAAAGTGCCTTTAGCGAGCAGCTCAAAGAAGCCAACCTGGCGCGCAATGCCCAGTTGCGCGACTGGTTCAGCGACGCCGCGCACCGCGAAGAATTGCTCGATCTGCCGCGCGAGCTGATTCCCTCGCTCATCATCGGCCCGGCCGAAAACTACTGCCGCGCCTGGCTTTCGGCGCGGGTCAAACAAAGTCCCGACGCCTATCGCCAGCCATTGGCCGAGGCGGCGTGGCGGGCGGTGGGAAGGCTGTAGCGCGGCAGCAGCGCGGGCCCAGACGACTCTCGTCAAATTGGGCAAGAAACGAAACAAATCAGGCAAGAAGCCGCCAACCGCTGTGCGCATACTTCCGCGATCCATTCGTAGGAGTCGCCTGTGAAACATGCCGTCAAAACCCCTGCAGGTGAGAACCCCAACGTTGCCGTACTGGCGGGCGCCGTGGCCCGGCTGTTGCGTGCCGACGACGACCTGGTAACGGCTTATCCCGCCCTCAGCCTGTTCCGTCGCCGCTCGGTTACCGAGCCCATGCATTGCCTCTACGGGCTGGGCATTGGCCTGGCATTGCAGGGCGCCAAGCGCGTGATGGTCGGCGACGAGGTGCTGCATTACCGGCCCGGCGAATCGATTGTCACCAGCGTCGACCTGCCGGTTCTGGCCCATGTCACCGAAGCCAGTGCGGCCAAACCGTACCTCGGGTTGATGCTGACATTCGACCGCGCGCTGGTGATGCAAGTGGCGGAAACCCTGAACCTGGCTCCGCGCATGAAAGACGAGCGCTTCCGGCCCATTACCGTGCAAGCCCTGGATACCGACGTGGTGGATGCACTGATCCGCCTGGTCGCCTTGCTCGACAACCCGGAGCTGTTGGCCCCGCTGGCGCCGCTGATTCAAACCGAAATCATCGTGCGCTTGCTTAGCGGCGTTCACGGCCCGCAGTTGCTGCACATTGTGGCGGCGGGTTCGCCCAAGCAGCACATCGCCAAGACCGTCGCCTGGCTGAAGAAAAACTTCCGCGAAACCCTGCGCGTCGACGACATGGCGCAGAGCGCGCACATGAGTCCTTCCACCTTTCGCCAGCACTTTCGCGCGGTCACCGGCATGAGCCCGCTGCAGTACCAAAAGCAGCTGCGCCTGCAGGAAGCGCGGCAATTGATGCTCAGCCAGAACGTCGACGCCAACAGCGCCGGTGCCATGGTCGGCTACGAAAGCTCGTCGCAATTCAGCCGTGAATACAGCCGCCTGTTCGGCGCGCCGCCGCAGCGCGACATCCGTCGCATACGCCTATAACGCGCGGCTTGCAGCCCAACGGTTGTGTCTGGAAATTTCGTTGAATCAGGCAATTGCGCGCGTGGATCAGGCAAGTGATCCGCGTGCTCGGCCGCGCATACTGGCCGCCAGCTATTCCCTCGACCATGCCGCACCGCGTTCTTCGCGCCGGAGGATTTCATGCTCACGCTCACCGTCAATAACCAAGAAATGCGTGTCGACGTCGCCCCCGATACGCCGCTGCTGTGGGTTCTGCGCGACACCTTGCAGCTCACCGGCACCAAGTTCGGCTGCGGCATGGCGATGTGCGGCGCGTGCACCGTGCACCTCGACGGGCAGGCCATTCGTTCCTGCGTAACACCGGTGTCGGCGGCGGTGGGAAAGCCGGTGCACACCATCGAGCGCATCGGTGAAAACGGCACCGGCAAGGCGGTGCAACAAGCCTGGCAACAGTTGGATGTCGTGCAGTGCGGTTACTGCCAGTCGGGTCAGATCATGAGCGCCGTGGCGTTGCTGGAGAAAAACCGCACGCCCACCGATGCCGATATCGACCAGGCCATGGCCGGCAACGTATGCCGCTGCGCCACCTACGTGCGCATCCGCGCCGCCATTCACCAAGCCGCCAAGACGCTGGCGTAAGCGAGGGATCGGCCATGAGCCATTCGATAGAAAACCAGAGCCGTCGCCGCTTCCTGCAAGGCTCCGCTGCGGGGCTGACCTTGGCGGTGTACTTCCCCTGGGCGATGAAACCGCAGCTCGCCCTCGCAGACGGCCAAGCCGCCGCGCCGGCATTCGAGCCCAACGCGTTTGTGCGAATCGGCGAGGACAACAGCGTCACCGTGTACGCCAAGCACCTGGAAATGGGGCAGGGCGCCTACACCGGTCTGGCGACCATCGTGGCTGAAGAACTGGACGCCGCGTGGTCGCAAGTGCGGGTCGAAAGTGCCGCCGCCGACGCCAGTCGCTACAGCAACTTGCAGTGGGGCTCGCAAGGCACCGGCGGCAGCAGCGCCATCGCCAACTCGTGGGAACAACTGCGCAACGCCGGCGCCTCGGCGCGCACCATGTTGGTGGCCGCAGCGGCGCAACGCTGGCAGGTGCCGGCGAGTGCCATCACGGTCGCCGACGGGGTGGTCAGCCACGCCGCCAGCGGCAAAACGGCGACCTTTGGCGAGCTGGCCAACGCCGCCGCCGAACAGCCAGTGCCGGCGCAGGTGCAGCTCAAAGACCCGAAAGACTTCAAGCTGATCGGCCAAGCGATACCGCGCAAAGACTCCGCCGCCAAGGTCAACGGCACCGCGCAGTACACCCAGGACATTCACCTGCCCGACATGCTCACCGCCGTGGTTGCCCACCCGCCGCGCTTTGGCGCCACGGTGAAATCCTTCGACGCCAAGCCGGCGTTGGCGGTGCCCGGCGTGGTCGACGTGGTGCAGATTCCCAGCGGTGTCGCCGTGCTCGCGCGCGACACCTGGAGCGCCAAGCGCGGGCGCGACGCGCTGGTGGTGCAGTGGGATGAAACGGCCGCGTTCAAATCCAGTTCGGCCGAACTGGAGGCGCGCTTCAAAAAGCTCGCCGAAAAACCCGGCGCGGTCGCCCTCAAGAAAGGCGATGCCGACACCGCTATGACCCAGTCCAAGCACGTGCTGGAGGCCGCGTACGACTTCCCGTACCTGGCCCACGCCGCGATGGAGCCGATGAACTGCGTCATTCGCGTAGGCAAAGACCTGTGCGAAGCCTGGTTTGGCGCGCAGATGCAAACCTACAACCAGCAAGTGCTGGCCGAGCTGTTCGGGCTGAAGGTCGAGCAAGTCAAAATCAACACCCTGTACGCCGGCGGCAGCTTTGGGCGACGTGGCAGCAAGAATGCTGATTACATTCTGGAAACCGCCCACATCGTCAAAGCCATCAACGCCCGCGCGCCGGTGAAAATGGTGTGGCTGCGCGAAGACGACATGCAGGCCGGCCTCTATCGCCCCATGTTTCACCACACCCTGCGTGCCGGTCTGGACGACAAGGGCAAATTGCTGGCGTGGCAGCATCGTCTGGTTGGCCAATCGGTGCTGGCCGGTTCCCCATTCGGCGCCGGCATGAAAGACGGCATCGACCCCACCTCCGTCGAGGGCGCGTCCAATCTGCCGTACAGCATCGACGCCATGCTGGTTGATCTGCACACTCCCGACGACATCCCCGTACCGGTGCAGTGGTGGCGCGCAGTGGGTTCCACGCACACGGCGTTTTCCACCGAAACCTTCCTCGACGAACTGGCCCAGGCCTCGGCGCAAGACCCCGTCACCTGGCGCCTGGGCATGCTGGACAAACACCCGCGCCATGCCGGTGTGCTGAAACTGGCCGCCGAGAAAGCCGGTTGGGACAAACCGCTGCCGCCCGGCAAAGACGGCGAGCGCCGTGGCCGTGGCGTCGCGGTGCACGAAGCCTTTGGCTCGTTTGTCGCCGAGGTGGCGGAAGTGACCGTGCAAAGCAACGGCCGCTTCAAAGTCGACCGCGTGGTCTGCGCCGTGGACTGCGGCATTGTCGTCAACCCCGACGTGGTCCGCGCCCAGGTTGAAGGCTGCGTGGGCTACGGCTTGTCGGCGGCACTGAGCGAAGCCGTGACCTTCACCGACGGTAAAGCCGAGCAGAGCAACTTCCACAACTACACGCCGCTGCGCATCAATGACATGCCTGTCGTTGAAGTGCATATCGTGCCGTCGGCCGCCGCGCCCACCGGCATTGGCGAGCCGCCCTTGCCGCCACTGGCACCGGCCGTGGCCAACGCCTTGGCTGCCGCGACGGGCAAGCGCATCCGGCGTCTGCCGATTGGCAACCAGTTGGTCGGTTGACCATGCAGCACCTCGACGTGCACGTCGCCGAGCAGGCGCTGGCCTGGGCTAGCGCCGGCGAAACGGTGTGGCTGTGTACCGTGCTCAGCACCTTCGGCTCATCGCCTCGCGAACCCGGCTCCATGCTGGCTGCGCGTGCCGATGGCCAGCACGTCGGCTCGCTGTCGGGCGGCTGTGTAGAGGAAGACTTTCTCGAACGTCTGCAAGCCGGTGCCTTCGAGCGTGACGTCAGCACCGTGCGCTACGGCGACCCGGAGGGCCCACAAGGCGCGCGAATCGCCTTGCCCTGCGGCGGCATTCTCAATGTGCTGGTGGAACGTCTGGCGCCCACCATTGCCACCCGCGAGCAACTGGAAACGCTGCTGGACACGCTGCTCGGCCAGCGCCACGTGATCCGCCAGATCGACGTGCGCAGCGGCGCGGCAACGGTGCTCGCCGACGACGGTTTGGGCCAGCGGGTGACCGAACTGCCCGACCAGCATCAAGTCCATATTCGCGTTGGCCCGGCGGCCCGGCTGATCATTGCCGGCATCTCACCGGTCTCGGTGGCCTGCGCCGAATTTGCCCGCACCCTGGGCTTTGAAGTGATCGTCTGCGACCCGCGCGAAGACGCGCAGGCCGGCTTCACGGTGCCGGGCATTGAGGTGCGTAAGGAACTGCCGTCATCGTTTATCGCCGCCGGCGGTTGCCACGGCGCCACCGCCATCGTCGCGCTCACCCATGACCCACGCATCGACGACCTGGCCATGATCGAAGCGGTGCGTACCTCAGCGTTTTACATCGGCGTGATGGGCTCGCTGCAAACCTCACAAAAACGCGCTGAGCGCTTGCGTCGTTCTGGTGGTTTGAGCGACGCCGACATTGCCCGATTGCACATGCCGATTGGCTTGGACCTGGGCAGCAAAACACCAGCCGAAATCGCCCTGGCGGTGATGGCCGATATTGTTCGAGTACGGCGCGGTAGATGAATTGATTTTGTAGGAGCGACTTCAGCCGCGAGTTTTTGCTCTATCGCTCGTGATCTACCCTGCACCGTTCACGAAACATTCAGCCCACGCGGTAATGAATGAGAATTCAAAACTGAGCCAGACGAGAAACTCGGGATCCAGTATTTCAAGCCGTACAGGGTAGATCGGCGAACGTATTCATTACGCGGGGTAGGTCAAAAGCGGAAGATCAAAATCTCGCGGCTGAAGCCGCTCCCACAGGGGGGCGCGGGCTATTTCCGTTTCGGCCGCTCAACCCGCAATGCATCCAGAATCAACGAAAACGCCGGCGAAGGCTGGCGGCGTGACGGGTAGTACAAGTGATACCCCGAAAACGGCGGACACCAGTCTTCTAGCACACGGCGCAGTAAGCCCTGGCTCAGGTAAGGCTCGAATTCTTCCTCTGGCAAATACGCGATGCCCATGCCGCCAAGCACCGCGTCGGCTACGTGGGTGGTGGTGTTGAACACCAGTTGGCCGTCGACCCGCACTTTTACCGGCTGCCCACGGCGCTCGAATTCCCAGGCATCGACGCCACCGTAGGTGGGAAAGCGAATGTTGATGCAGCGGTGATTGGCCAGGTCGCGCGGGGTTTTTGGGATCGGGTTGTCGGCGAAGTATTCAGGCGACGCCACCGCCGCCATGCGTACGTCCGGGCCGATGGCGACGGCGATCATGTCTTGTGCCACCGTTTCACTAAAGCGCACACCGGCGTCGAAGCGGTCGGCGACGATGTCGCGAAAGCCGTAGTTCACGTCCAGCTCCAGTTTGATATCCGGGTACTCACGCAGCACCGGCATCAGCTTGGGCAGCAGGGTGGTTTTGATGATGTGGTCGCCGCAGGAAATGCGCACGGTGCCTGCCGGTTTGTCGCGCAGTTCGGTGAGGGCATCCAGCTCGGCTTCGATTTCGTCGAAACGATGGCCGATGGCTTCCAGCAACCGTTCGCCCGCCGCCGTGAGCGAAACGCTGCGGGTGGTGCGGGTCAGCAAGCGGATTTGCAACCGCGCTTCCAGCGCCGATATCACCTGACTGATCGCCGGCTGCGTGACGCCCAAGTGCGCCGCCGCCCGGGTAAAACTGCCCTCGCGCGCCACCGTCACGAAGGCCACCAGGTCGTTGAAATTGTGTTTTGTCATCGCCGAATGCGCCTTGTGTCCGGTAACGAGATCGCAGGGTGTGCCCAACCTGTAGGAGCGACTTCAGTCGCGATCCCTGGCAACGAAATTCTCGCCCATTTATGGCTCCGTTATTCATCAGCTTAGCTTATAGCCCAAGTAAGCATTCATCAGCTAATCATTAGCTGCCTGCGCCGTCACAATGGCCACCTCGTAGAACCGACGCCTACAGCCGGCGCCGCAATGCGTGCTTGCCCATTCCTTTCAACAGGTGCGTCCGATGAATCGATTCAGCGTTCTGCTCTGCCTTTTGCTCAGCTCGTTTACCGCCATGGGAGCCGACATGTCCAACGGTGCCAATAACTTCTACACCAGCGAAAACGTCACGGTGCAGAAGGTGCAGTTCAACAACCAATACCAGATGCGCGTCGCCGGCAATCTGTTCATGCCCAAGGGCATCAAGCCTGGCAGCAAGAATCCGGCGATCATCGTCGGCCACCCGATGGGCGCGGTGAAGGAGCAGAGTGCCAACCTCTACGCCACGAAAATGGCCGAGCAGGGTTTCGTCACCTTGTCGTTGGATTTGTCCTTTTGGGGCGAAAGCGAAGGGCAGCCGCGCAATGCGGTGTCGCCCGATATCTACGCCGAAGACTTCAGCGCTGCCGTGGATTTTCTCGGCACCCATGCCCTGGTGGATAAACAACGCATCGGCGTGATCGGCATTTGTGGCAGCGGCAGCTTTGTGATCAGCGCGGCAAAAATCGA
>Ga0157370_10002003_pt1 | contig 25038 bp, 27 predicted proteins | sample C35metaG_FD_113463 | JGI IMG/M metagenome (GOLD analysis project Ga0157370, IMG submission 113463) | Corn rhizosphere microbial communities from Kellogg Biological Station, Michigan, USA - C3-5 metaG | ecosystem: Host-associated > Plants > Roots > Rhizosphere > Soil | place: USA: Michigan...
CCAGCCCGACTTGTTCAAAATCATCTGCTCGAACCCGTCGAATCGCACCTTGGTGCTGGACGAATTCTTAGTACCACTCGACAGCAAGGCCACGTCGATTGCTGATCTGAAAGGCAAGAAAATCGCCTGCGGGCCGGGCATTCAGAACGTCACCATGGCGAAAATCATTCTGGAGAAAAACGGCTTCACCAACCCCTCGGTGATTGAACTGCCGGTCGGCCAGCACGCCCCAGCGCTGGCGGCGGGCCAGATTGATGGCGTCTACACCCTCGAACCTACCGGCACCGTCGGGCGCATGAAACACCTGTCGCGCACGCTGGAAACTGGGGTTATCTCGAAATATGTGCTGGGCGATGCCGACGCCCCATGGTTTGGCGGCGCGGCGGCGCTGAATACGGCCTTTATTAAAAGCAGCCCTGACGCGGCGAAAAAGTTTATTGCCGCCTACGCCCAGGCCGTGGAGTTCATCAGCGCCAACCCGGACAAGGCGCGCGCCAACATCGCCGGGTATACCAGCATTGAGCCTGCGCTGGTCAGCGAAGTGCCGCTGCCGGGCTTCGTCATGTATCCGCAGCTCAACGGCGACAATCTGAAGTGGTTCCAGAAATTCTATGACGTCTTTACTGAGCGTAAAATCTTCAGCAAGCCGGTGGACGTGGCGTCGCTGATTTATCAAGGTTAAACAGGGAGAACCGCCATGACTTCACGCTGGTCTACGAAATTATTGCCGCTCATCGGCCCGGTTCTGCTGTTTCTGTTCTGGCAGTTAGCTGTCAGCGCGAAATGGCTCAATCCGGTGCTGCTGCCCTCGCCGGTGGAGACGCTGAGCTATATGTTCCAGTCGTTTTCCGACGCCAGCATGCGCACGGATATCGGCGCGACGCTCTATCGCACGCTGATGTCATTTGCCTTTGCGGCGGTGATTGGCGTGCCGCTGGGGGTGGTATTGGGCAGCAGTGAAAAGGTCTACCGCAGTCTGGAGTTCCTGATCGACTTTTTCCGCTCCACGCCCTCTTCGGCGCTTATCCCACTGTTTATGCTGATCTTTGGCATTACTGATGCCAACAAAATCGCCATCGCGGCCTTCGCGGCGGTGCTGGTTATCCTGTTCAACAGCGCCTATGGGGTGATGAATGCCAAGAAGACCCGGCTGATGGCTGCCAAAGTGATGGGGATTTCGCGCTGGCACATTTTCAAAGACATCATGCTGATGGAAAGCCTGGCGCAGACCTTTGTCGGCCTGCGTACCGGCGTGTCGATTGCGCTGGTGATTGTGATTGTCGCCGAGATGTTTATCGGCGCGGAAACCGGCCTGGGTCATCGCATCATCGACGCCCAGCAAGTGTTCAATATCAAAGACATGTATGCCTCAATCCTGATCACCGGCGCCATCGGTTATCTGCTCAATCTGGCCTTCCTGCTAGTGGAAAAACGTATCGTTCACTGGAGTAGCAAAGCATGACGCAACCTCTCTCACTTCGCGATGACTACAAGGGGCCGCAGCTGCCGCAGTACCCTTCTCGCCCCGACACCCACGTGACGATTCGCGGCCTGTCGAAATCTTTTGCCGGCCAGCCGCTGTATACCGACTTTAATTTGGATCTGCCTCGCGGAAAAATTGTCTCCATTTTCGGCCCTAACGGCTGCGGCAAGTCGACCCTGATGAACATGGTGGCCGGGCTGATCCCGCTGGATCAGGGCGAGGTGCTGTTCGACGGCAAAACGCTGTCGCAAACCACCATCGGCTATGTGTTCCAGAACTACCGCGACGCGCTATTCCCGTGGATGAGCTCGTGGGCCAATATCGCCTATCCGCTGGTGCGCCACGGCATGAACAAGGCCGAGGTAGAGGCCCGCGTGGCGGAGCTGGTGGCGATGTTTGATATTCGTTTTGACCTCAAACGCTACCCTTATGAGCTTTCAGGCGGCCAGCAGCAGACGGTTTGCATCATGCGTGCCTTGGCGACGCGCCCGGAGGTGATGTTCCTCGACGAGCCGTTCTCGGCGTTAGATTTCGAAATGACGCTGTTTATCCGCGACAAGTTGCAGGAAGTGCAGATGGCGACCGGCGTGACGATGGTGATTGTGTCTCATGATCTTGAGGATGCGGTATTTCTGGCCGATGAGATCCTGCTGCTGACCCGCAGGCCCACGCGCATCGCGGAAATCGTGCCTTTCGACCTGCCACGCCCGCGCGACGCGGAAATCATGAGCCATGCCGAGTTTATCCGCGTCAAAGCCCATACGCTGGCCGTGTTTAAACGCGAGATGGCGCTGTAGTTGGTTCCTCAATGGCCCCGGCCTGGCGCCACTGGCGCGGGCTGACGCCAAACCAGCGGCGAAATGCCCGCGAAAAGGCGCTGACTTCGGAGTAGCCGAGCAGCAGCGCCATTTCGGAAATTGGCAGCTGCTGTTGCTGCAAATAGTGGGTCGCCAGCTCGCAGCGCACCTTGTCCACCAGCTGGGTAAAGCTCAGGTTCTGCTCGCGCAGGCGGCGCTGTAAGGAGCTGGCCGACAGGCCCATTTTGTCCGCCACTTCATCCAACACCGGTTCGCCGCGCAGCAGTGCCTGACGCACTCGCGAACGGGCGCTGTCGACGATTGACTGCTGAGAAGGCGCGTCGGCGTTCAGTCGGCGAATGGCGTCCTGCATCACCAGCAGCAGGGTTTGGTCGCGCTCCGGCATGGCGCGCTGTAAATCCCGTTTGGCAATCAGCAGCGAGTTGTAAGGCTGGTCGAAGTAGACCGGCGCGTCGAAAATTTTGCAGTGCTCGTGCCACTGGTGCGGGCGCGGATGCTCAAAATGCACTTCCCGCGGCGCCCAGCTTTTGCCTAAGCCGTGGCGTAACAGATTGAGGATCATCCCCAGCGTCAGTTCGGCGTCCTGCCGTTTACACAAAATACTGCCGTGGCGCACCTGATAGTCAAAACGGTAGTGATCGCCCCTGTCCACCAGCCGGGTCAAGGTGTTGTGCTGATGAAAAGGGAAGGCATTGACCACGTTTTGAATCGCGGCTTCCACCGTAGAAGAACAGAGGCCAATGTAGCCAATCAGCCCCAATGACTGGGGTTTGAACTGTCTGCCGTAGTGCAAACCGAAGTTATCGCAGCCCGACTGCACCGCCGCCTCTTCCAGCACCTGACAGTAGTTCGGCAAGCCTAGGCTCAGCGTGGGCTGTTGCAGCAGTTCGGGGTTGATGCGGCACAGCCCGAGCACGCGATCCACATCCGCCCCTTTCGACAGAATAAACTCGCTAAGCCCAGACGCCGCCGCGGCCAGCACGCCGCGATTGCCAGCCTCGTGCTGCCCCAGCGCGCTGAGCGCCCCGTTCAAACCCGGCGTGAAGCCGGTTAGCGGTTGAAGTAAAGGTTCAGTGTGCATGTTCTTCCACTCCATAAGGCAAACAGGTCAGGAAGTTCTGCAAGTTTCGTACCAGCACGGCGGGAAGAACAAATGCAGTCAGGACAGAGACTTAGCGCCGCAGGGCTGGACAAGGCCTCAAGCGGCGCACAGAAAACGTGCAGCTTGCTTCACGCCCGCGCCTGATGTTGCGGCAGGCGCGCGAGATAATCGCGGCATAAACGCAGGCTTTCGGCTTCCCAATCATCCCCCAGACTTTGCGCCATTTCGGTGGTGGCGTGCGATCCGCGCCAAGCCAGCAGTTGGATCCGCCGCTGGACGATCATCGTGGGGATCACCGCCAGATCCGCCTCGCTCAGCGGGCAGACGCGCTGATAGCCGCGAAGCCAGTGCTCGACCCACTCCGAGGCGCGCGGGTGGTGCTCGACAAAGCTGATCGCCGCCGCTGCGTCATGCATATACCAGCCCATGCCGCAGTCGGCGAAGTCGATCACCCGGGTTTCGCCCTCATGCATCAGCAGGTTGGTGAGGCGCAGATCGGCGTGGATCAGCCCGAAGCGTTCGCTGCTTTTGCCATAGTCTTGCAGCACCTGATGAATGTGCCCGATGGTCTGTTCAATCAGTGGGAAATCCTCTTCGCGCAGCCCCGGCGCGTCCTGCCAGCGCCCCCAATGGCTCTGCGGGCCAACCATGGTGTCGTGATCCCAGATGATGCGTCGGAACCCTTCGGGTTTGGCCCAGCTTCGGCTGTGTTGGTGCAGGCGTGCAGTCACCTCTCCCAACTGGGCAAAGGCGCGCGGGTCAACCTCGGTGGTCGGCATCTCGCCCTCAATCCAGTGGAAAAAGGTGATATTGCGGCTTTCGCCGTCGCCCACTGGCAGGGTCTGCACCCGATGACCGTCGAGCGCCACAATCGCCTCTGGCACCATGATGCCGGTATGACGCAGAGCGTCCAGCCACGCCAACTCGCTCTCTATCTCGTCGCGATGGTGGTAATCCCCGCGATGAATGCGTAAGGCAAAACGCTGGCCGCTGTCACCACGCACCAAGAAAGTGGCGTTTTCCGAGCGGCACAGGAGGGATAACTCCCCGCGAAAAGCGGCGGGATAGCGCAGCAGCGCCTCGCGGGCTAACTGGGTCAGGCTGGCGGCATCAAGCGTATCGGACTGTTTGGCATTCATAGTGTTCACTCCGGCAGGTGGCAATCAATCAAATGAATAGGCCTTCAGAATGAGAGCCCGCCGCGTTTGCTGCTTGACCCGGCAAGAGCAAATGTTGACCGCAGACGTTGCAAGCTCGCCAACAGGCAGGAACTTGACTTTAGGGCGCGCGAATCGCCATTCCACGGTCAAGTTTTGCCGTAGTGACCAGCGCATTATCAAAACACTTCCACTACCGGGACGCCCGGCAACCAGAACTTCATCGCCTGTCAGGAGAAATTATCATGTTGAAAACCAATGCCTTTGACGCCGCAGCCAGCAGCAATATTCCGGCTGAAAATCTGGCGATGATTGAGCGCCGCCGCCGCTTGCTCGGCCCGGCCTACCAGCTGTTCTACAAGAATCCGGTGCATCTGGTGCGCGGCGAAGGGGTGTGGGTGTATGACGCCGAAGGCCGCCGCTATCTCGACGTGTACAACAACGTGCCGTCGGTCGGCCACTGCCACCCGCACGTGCTGGAAGCACTGGTGCGTCAGGCTTCAACCCTCAATACCCATACGCGCTATCTGCATGAAAATGTGCTGAATTTCGCTGAAAAGCTGGTCGGCACCATGCCCGCCGAGCTGAGTCAGGTGATGTTCACCTGCACCGGCAGCGAGTCCAACGATTTGGCTCTGCGCATCGCCGAAGACTTTACCGGCGGCACCGGGGTGATTGTGACCGAGTTCAGTTACCACGGCATGACCAAAGCCATTGCCGGGCTGTCGGCGTCGATGGGGCCTTACGTCAAGGTGAATGGCGATGCGCGGGTGATCCCGGCCCCTATCCATAACCCGGCCAATCCGGCGGAGGTGGGCAAACGCTTCGCCAATGATATTCGCGCGGCGCTGGCCGATATGCACCGCCACGGCATCAAACCGGCGGCCCTGATGATTGACACCTTCTTCACCAGCGACGGCGGCTTCTTCGACCCGGCCGGGTTCTTGAAAGAGGCGATTGAGGTGATCCATGACGCCGGGGCGCTGTACATCGCCGACGAAGTGCAGCCGGGCTATGGCCGTTCGGGGGAAACCATGTGGGGCTTTCAGCGCCACGGCGTGCTGCCGGATATCGTTTCCCTCGGCAAGCCGATGGGCAATGGTCATCCGATGGCGGGCATCACCATTCAGCCGCATATTTTGCAGCGTTTCGGCAGCGAATCGAGCTATTTCAACACTTTTGGCGGCAACACGGTCTCTTCCGCCGTCGGCTTGGCGGTGCTGGAAGTGATTGAGCAGGAGAACCTGATCCCGAGCGTTGGCCGCGCGGGCAAAGCGATCCTCGACGGCATCAGCGCGCTGGCCCAGCGTTTCCCAGCCATCGGCAGCGTGCGCGGCGCGGGCCTGTTTGTCAGCGTAGATTTCGTCACGGCCGACGGCGCGCCGGACTCCGTTACCGCGCTGGCGGTGGTCAACGCCCTGCGCGAAGAAGGCGTGCTAATTGGCGCATCCGGGCCGCACGCCAACATCCTCAAGATTCGCCCGCCGTTGGTGTTTACCGCCGAACATGCAGAGATTCTGGTCGGCGCGCTGGAGAACGTCCTGAGCAAAATGTTCTGAATATCCCTTTAACTGGTTTCAGGAGAGCACAATGACAACACAACTTAAACCTACGCTGGGCACGGTGCACTTGTGGGCGATTGCCGTGGGGCTGGTGATTTCCGGTGAGTATTTTGGCTGGAGCTATGGCTGGGGCGTAGCCGGGACGCTGGGCTTTCTGGTGACTACGCTGCTGGTCGCCACCATGTACACCTGCTTTATTTTCAGCTTTACCGAGCTGACCACCGCCATTCCTCACGCCGGCGGGCCTTTCGCCTATAGCCGCCGGGCCTTTGGCGAAACCGGCGGGCTCATTGCCGGAATGGCGACGCTGATTGAGTTCGTGTTTGCGCCCCCGGCCATTGCCTTGGCTATCGGCGCTTACCTGAACGTGCAGTTTCCCGACCTCAGCCCTAAAGTGGCCGCCTTGGGTGCCTATGTTGTGTTTATGGCGCTGAATATTCTCGGCGTGAAGCTGGCCGCGATATTCGAGCTGGTGGTTACCGTGCTGGCGGTGCTGGAACTGCTGGTGTTCATGGGCGTAGTCGCGCCGGGCTTCAGCGTGAGTAATTTTGTGCTCAACGGCTGGGCGGGAGGCGAGCACTTCGGCTTACCGGCGTTTTCCGGCATTTTCGCTGCGATCCCCTTCGCTATCTGGTTCTTTTTGGCTATCGAAGGCGCGGCAATGGCCGCCGAGGAAGCCAAAGACCCAAAACGTACCATTCCCAAAGCCTATATCAGTGGAATTTTAACGCTGGTGGTGCTGGCGATTGGCGTAATGGTGATGGCCGGCGGCGCGGGCGACTGGAGCAAGCTTTCCAACATCAATGATCCTCTGCCGCAGGCGATGAAGATGGTGGTTGGCGAGCACTCCGGCTGGATGCACATGCTGGTGTGGATTGGCCTGTTCGGGCTGGTTGCCAGCTTCCACGGCATTATTTTGGGCTATTCGCGGCAGTTTTTCGCGCTGGCTCGCGCCGGGTATTTGCCTTCCGGGCTGGCGAAGCTGTCACGTTTTCAGACGCCGCACCGGGCGATTTTGCTCGGCGGCGTGATTGGTATCGCGGCGATTTTCAGCGACGGATTGATTAATCTGCAAGGCATGTCGCTGACGGCGGCGATGATCACCATGGCGGTGTTTGGCGCGATTGTGATGTATATCATGAGCATGCTGAGCCTGTTCCGCCTGCGCAAAATTGCCCCAGAGATGGCACGCAGCTTCCGCGCGCCGGGCTATCCGCTGGTTCCGGCCATTGCGCTGGTGCTGGCGGTGGTCTGTCTGTTGGCGATGCTGTGGTTCAATTTGGTGATTGCCGGGGTGTTCGTGCTGTTTATGGTGGTGGGTTATCTCTATTTCGCAGCCACCAAGGTACAGCGCAGCAGTGCGCCAAAAGATCTGATGTTAGAGGGGGAGTGAAAAGTAATGGGTCTGCCTTTAGCTGCTTGAGGTTTTCGGTGGGTTGGTGATGGATAGTTGATCGAGACTGACGGGCTTACTAAGGGGTGAGGCCTCCCTGCGGGAACCTCATCCCCTTAGTTTCCCTGATATCGGACTTCACTGGACGGTTAAGGGCGATTTTGAGGTGGGATTATGGCTAGTGGGTGGGAAGAAGGGTCTGCATAGGGGAATGGCAGACCCTTTTCTTTTTGGGATGGGTAAGTAAGAAAGATTAGAGTGGCATACGCTCCTGCGGCCACAGCCACGCGGCACCGCGCACGCCGCTGGAGTCGCCGTGGGTGGCTTTGAGGATTGGCGTTTCGCACTCGCCGCCAAATACCCACTGTTTGAGCAGTAAAGGCACAGTCTGGTAGAGACGGTCGACGTTACTCATGCCGCCGCCGAGGACAATCACGTCCGGGTCGAGGATGTTGACCACGTTTGCCAAAGCTTTCGCCAGTCGGCGCTCGTAGCGGCCCAGCGCCAGTTCGGCCACCGCGTCGCCTTCATCGGCTAATTTGATGATCTCCGGCCCTTTCAGACGCTGGGTTGAGAGGCGGAAGTAGTCCTCTTCAAAACCGGTGCCGGAGCAGAAAGTTTCGACACAGCCTGATTTTCCGCAGTAGCAGGGCACTTCCTGCGAGAAACGAATTTCGTCTTCGTCCGGCCAAGGCAGTGGGTTGTGACCCCACTCTCCGGCGTTACCGTTTCCTCCGGCATGGACTTCGCCGCTAAGCGCAATGCCCGAGCCACAGCCAGTGCCGATGATCACCGCGAAGACCGCTTTTTTGCCCGCGCCCGAGCCGTCGGTGGCTTCCGAAACCGCCAGGCAGTTGGCGTCATTGGCGATGCGTACTTCGCGCTCGAGCAGTGTGGAGAGATCTTCGTCGAGCTGCTGGCCGTTGAGCCACACCGAGTTGGCGTTTTTCACTTTGCCCGTGAAGGGCGACAGCGTGCCGGGAATACCCAGCCCGACGCTGCCGCGCTGGCCGGTGGCTTTTTCGGCGTCCAGCACCAGCCCTTCGATGGCTTTTAGGGTCTTTTCATAATCATTTCGCGGCGTATCTACGCGCTTGCGAAACAGCTCGCGGCCCTCGTTGGACAGCGCGATCACTTCGATTTTTGTTCCACCTAAGTCAATGCCAATACGCACGGGTGCCTCACTTGGTTTTGTCTGCGATTTCTGGTGTTCAGGTTAATCAGTGTAGAGCCCAGCGACCAGTCTGCGAGAAGATTTCCTAACGACGACCGCCACTCAATTGGGTATCATGCCGCCCTGCATTCGATAAATCAGCGTACCACGGGTACGCACGGACAGGGATAACATCATGTTATGGTTTAAAAATTTGTTGGTCTACCGTTTGAGCCGTGAAGTCTCTTTGTCTGCCGACGAGATGGAAAAGCAGTTAAGCCAGTTTACCTTTACGCCTTGCGGCAGTCAGGACATGGCGAAGACCGGCTGGGTGTCACCTATGGGTTCACACGGCGGCGACGCGCTGACCCATTCGCACAATGGCCAGATCCTGCTTTGCGCCCGTCAGGAGCAGAAGATCCTGCCCTCTCCGGTTATTAAGCAAGAGCTTCAGGCCAAGATCGAACAGATCGAAAGCGAGCAGCATCGCAAACTGAAGAAAACCGAAAAAGATTCGCTGAAAGATGAAGTGCTGCACAGCCTGATGCCGCGCGCCTTCAGCCGTTTCAGCCAGACCTTTATGTGGATTGATACCGTCAACGGCCTGATCATGGTTGACGCCGCCAGCGCCAAGAAAGCGGAAGATATGCTGGCCCTGCTGCGTAAGAGCCTCGGCTCACTGCCGGTGGTGCCGCTGACCATGGAAAGCCCGATTGAGCTGACGCTGACCGAGTGGGTTCGCTCAGGCGAGACGCCTGCTGGCTTCACGCTGCAAGACGAAGCCGAGCTGAAAGCCATTCTGGAAGAAGGCGGCGTGATTCGCTGTAAGAAGCAGGCTTTGGTCAGTGATGAGATTGCCACCCATATCGAAAATGGCAAGCTGGTGACCAAGCTGGCTGTTGACTGGCAGGAGCGCATCGCCGTGGTGCTGGCCGACGACGGTAGCATCAAGCGCCTGAAGTTCAGCGATGTTATCCGCGAGCAGAATGACGATATCGACCGCGCTGACTTCGCGCAGCGTTTTGATGCCGATTTCATCCTGATGACCGGCGAACTGGCGGCGCTGATTCAGAATCTGGTGGAAGCACTGGGCGGCGAAGCGCAGCGTTAATTGTCGCGCCAAGCCCAAAAATAAAGGACGCAATTCGCGTCCTTTTTTCTTTCTGTCGGTGGGCGGTCAGAATTTATTTATTCAGGTATTTGCACAGGTAAGCAGTAGATTCAACCACTTGCAGGTTGAACTCGCTGTGGCCTGGGACATAGAATTTTTCACCTGGCTCGAAGACCTGCCAGTCGGGGGAACCCGGCATTAACACTTTCAGCGAGCCGAGCAGGACGGTCATCTCTTCAGGTTTATCGGTGCTGAAGGTGTACTCACCCTTTTCCATTACGCCGACGCTCGCAGCACAACCGGCACTGTCGCTGTCAAAACCAATCGACTTTACCTTCCCTGCAAAATACTCATTATTTTTCAACATAGATTGGCCCTTCGCGATAATTTTAAGAGTCTCCATATTAGGGGCAGAAAAGGCTCGCTGTCACTGATTATTGTTGGTTTATGGCGGAGTCCCGAGGCATGCCGCAAACGCAGGAAAGGGATTTGATTTCACCGGGGCGCAGTGCCATTCTGGACAGTTGTGAATCTGCCCCTTTCCGCCACCGATTGATAGGTCATCTGCATGTCTTTGCCGCTGGAACTCCATCGTTTATTGCCCGCTTTTATTAGCGCGGCGCAGAGTGAGAACTTCTCGGCCGCGGCCCGCCAGTCCGGCGTAACGCCTGCCGCCATCAGCAAAAACATCCGCGTGCTGGAAGAGAAGCTTGGGCTGCGACTGTTCGCCCGCAACACCCACAGCGTGGTGCTGACGGACGAAGGTAAAGCCCTGCTGGCGGAGATCCAGCCACTGTGGCAAGCCCTCGCCTCGACCCTTGAGAATGCCACCAGCCGCGATGGCCAGCCGTCGGGCAGCGTGCGGGTTAGCGTGATCCCAGGATTTGGCCAGTTGATGCTAATGCCGCTGCTGCCGGAATTTCTCAAACGCTTTCCACAAATCAATCTTGACCTCTCTTTGGAGGCACGCGTGGTGAATTTGGTGGCAGAGGGCTTTGACGTGGGAATTGGCAATCGCGTCGATCCGGATAGCCGCCTGATAGCCCGCCAGCTCAGTCCGATGCGCAATATTCTGGCTGCCTCGCCGGGCTATTTGCGGCAGTTTGGTACCCCTTCTATCCCGAGTGATTTGGCTCATCATCAATGCCTGCTGCATCGCAATCCGGGGAACAATCTGATAGTGAAGTGGCCGCTGGCCGAGCCTTTCCAGACCAGTGAGCTACAGGGAAGGATTATCGCCTCGCGGCCCGATTTGCTGATTAACGCCGCGCTGGCCGATTTAGGTATTGTTTGTCTGGCAGATTGGTATGTGAACCCGCATGTGCAAAGCGGCGATCTGGTGCCAGTGTTGGAAAGACATTGGCAGCCAGGCGTGCCGCTGTGGCTCTATTACAGCTCTGCGGATTTACCGCCGAGAGTGCGGGTGTGGGTGGAGTTTGTGCTGGAACACTTTCGCGGCTGACCCACTGAAATTCACGCATAAAAAAGGCCTGTCATTCAGGCCTTTTTCGTATTCAGATTGGGTGCAACTCAGACGATAAGCTCGGCGGCCAATTTGGCGACCAGCACGTTTGACAGTAAAACCGGGATGCCTAGCTTACTTTGCAACAAGTCACCATGATGACGGTGATAGCCAATGCAATCCAGCACCACCACCTGCGCGCCCTGCTCTTCAAGGGCCAGCGCGGCTTCGGTCAGCTTGGCTTCATCAGCCAGATAAGGGCTGGCGACGGCGAAACAGGGCTTTTTCGACAGCTTACGCCACTTGTTGGCCTGCTCCTCAATCTGCTCTTGCACTGGCACCACAATGCCCACCTGATGCGTCCCAACAATCGCGCCCACCAGCGGCGGAATAATTCGGTCCGGCTCAAGCAGCATCGCGGTTTTGGCCTTCAGGCCATGAAACTCGCCGGTGCAAAGCAGCAAAATGGTTTCGCAGCCCAGCTCTTCCAGCCAATCCACTTTTTCCTGCAATGCGCGCTCCACGTGCCACGAGCCGAGAGTGACCTGCGTGCCGTCTAACAGGCGCGAAACCAGCAGCGGCTCACCCTGTTCGGGCGCGAAGCGCTGCTCGATTTGTTCCGGAGTCAGCCCGTCGAGCAGGCCGACGTGGGTCACGGCATCTTCAGGAAGGTATTCCATCAACAGCGGCATGATGTCGCTACGTGGTGCCTGACCGATAGTCAGAGTCGCAAAGGAAGTCATCATAATGCTTAATTCCGGCTTTGCAGGTGGCGCAAGCTTCCGTACAGCGACAACAACAGTTGATATTCATCGGCATCAAAGAACTGACAGGTGCCACGACCAAACTCTTTAGCGACTTCAACGGCAAATTTCGCCGTCAGTGCGATATCGACTTCATGGCTTGCGCCCGTCCCACAGCCCGGAACCACTGATTCAGCCGTAATTGCCACGCCCACCACCGGCACGTCGGTCGCCGTTGAAGGTTGCAGAATGCTGTTCAGGTGGTGCACACCATTGCCATAAGGCGTGATGTCCTGAGTGGTGATTGGGAAAGTCACCGCCGGTTTGCCGCTGGTCATTTCCATTATGCGCAGTAAATCTTCGGAAACGCGCAAAATATAACCTTCTTTAACCGTTGGCGAAATCGCAAAACCTTTATGGTTTATGATTCGGTTACCTTTGGTGGTATCGATGGACAAAATCGCGTCCACGCCCGCTACCACTTCGTTATCATTCATGGTGACGTCGTCGATTGGCGAGTCCATGAAATCCACCGGATCATGAGGTCGAGTCGGCGCATTCGGGCAGATATGGGTGGTGACGATAACGTCACCGGCCAGCACATCGCCTTTACGCTGCATCTCAGCGAGCTTGAGAGCCGCGCTGATCGCCGCGATTGCGCCATCGGCGTCAGACACCACGCCAATGCGCGTCGGACGCGCACCTATGCCGCCTAAGCGACCAATAATCCCAAGCGTTGGCGCACTGCCGCCGCTGATTTTACCGTCGCTACCCGGCAGCGTGATTTTAACAAAATCAGTGCCGCCTTTCGGGCCATCAGCGCGGTGCGTAGTGGCCGTTACGCCAGAATATCCAGCGAACAAATCCACCACGTCCTGACCGCTGACGTACGCGTTATCGATCAGTTCGAACACCGTTAATGTTTGTTGCAAACTCATGGTGCTTTCCTCTTAATACTTCGCGACAGACGCTGCGAGAGCGCACATGCCAAAACTGCCGCGATAGCCGTTCATTTCTTTTCACTATTGAATGAAAGAATGAATCGGTCTGTTTTTTACGTTTGGCTTCGTGAGCCCTGGTGTTGGTGCAGTATTCTCGTCGTCTCTCGAGCCAGCCGGTGCGCTGGCCGGACTCGAAAGGGTTGGAGTATTATTTAGCCTTGGAGCTGAAAATCGAGTTAAAGAAGCTGTACAGTGCGTCACCGGCAATAAAGCCTGCCGCCAGAATCTCCATCGGCGTGCGGCCCTTCTCACCCCAAATACGGATGATGATGATACGCAGCACGATACCGGTGATAACCGCCCATCCAGCCATAACGCTGTTAATCAGCAAACCGGTCGCCAGCAGAACACCGAGCTGGCGCTTAGGCCCGCCGATAAGCTGAATTAACGCGCCCGGAATGGCCCAAATCATTAAGCTGTATGCGATGCCCGGCTGTGCGCCCGCCTGAATCGTCTTGGCATAGACGCGGGCTACCGGCGGAACCAAATCCTGCGCGAAGTAGCCGATGTGGGCGTACCAGACCACCGGAATAGCAATCACAAAAGCAATCAGTGCGGCGAACAACTGGATACGACGCCCCAGCAGTTCAGCCTGTAAATCTTTGCCATAGCCGCGCAGGATAAACCCGGCTTTCAGGTCAAAGCCCATGTCGGCGAAGGCTGGGCCAGTCGCGGCGGTAAAGCCGGTCAGCACGCAGAGCGCCAGCGGTGGGAAGCCAATCAAGATACCGACAATCAGGGTGATCAGCGCCACGGCAAAGGCCGGGAACCAGCCTGAGTGCATGGCGGCGATGCCGACAATCAACTCATGGAAGAAAGCGGCAAAAGCGGCGTAGACGATGAACGCAATCAGCATGCCGATCGACATTTCGCTGTACAGACCGCCCGCCAGCGCCAGCAGCGCGGCAATAGCAATATAACCAAAGGCGCCCAGACCCAGTGCTTTACGCACTTCGGTAGCGGGCTGAGTGAAGCTGGCTTTGGCTTCGGCATTTTTCGCCCGCACCACCTGCACCACTTGAATCAATGACACCAGCCCCGCGCCTACCATCATGCCGTGTGGGATGTACATCGCGTTGAGGTCCATGCCCGCTAAAGGCTGCGCATAAGCGCGGATCAGCAGGCCGATGCCAAACATGCTCAAGGCCCAGATATTGCCGATGAACGCAGTACCAAAGGCGGCCATCGGGATCTTCAGCATCGCGCCGCCAAGGCCAACTATAACCCCAGCCACCAGCAGCCAGGCCTGACGCCCACCTTTGTCACCCGCCTTGATAGCTTCTGCGGCGGCGACGCCCGGCGGCCATGCATTGCTGGCCGGAAACACCTTGGTGTCGAACAACCGGTAAAGCAGGTAGGCGTCCAGCAACATGGCTACGGACACCCCGATAAACATCGGTAAAATAAGCTGCGGCTGCCCCATAACGTAAGGGATAGCAATGGGCATTAGCAGGCTATTCGCCGCACCAAAGGTGGCGGAAGAGATCACCGTCTGCGCTAAGTTTTGGGTGTGAATAGAACGATAACGTTGAAAGGCCTGCATCGGAATGCGCGCCAACAACATGGCAAATAACGCGCCGATAATCGACGTGTTAGGCGTTACGCCCAATGTCGTTATCAACTGCACGCCGATGATGGCTCCCAATAAAGAGAGCAATACCATCACAATTAATGTGCCAACATCCCTTAGTGGATTCTGCTTATTATTTTGAAGCTCATGTTGTGCCATAACTGCCCCTGAGATTGGTGCAAATAAACGCGTTATTTTCGCCATTAAGATCCACAGTTCTTAAATGGCAAAAGTCGCGGTGAGGTATCAGTCTATTGCCAATACTCATCACCCAATTTTTCAGCTAATTGCTGAGTGACGGCCAGCAGCCCCTCTTTGATCCCGGCGGGAATATCCTGACCCTCTTGTGGCGAAGGAAACGATAAACACAGTCCCACCATCTCATTGCGGTGCTTATTGCTAATACTGGTGGCTAATGTACTGATGCCTTGCAGAGTTTCGTTGCAGGCATGAGACACGCCGTTTTCCCGTATCTCCGCAAGGCGAGCTAATAATGCCTCTAAAGTTTGCGGAGAATTGATCGAATTAACACGATAATCCGTGCCAAATCGTTGAATGACATCATCAATACTGTGGCGCGCCAAAATTGCGCGCCCAATGGCAGTTTCATGAGCTGGCAGTAAACTCCCCGCCGGTGTCACCACTTGTAAATAGGTTCTGCCGGGGAACATGCGCATGACCATAATGTCGCGGCCCGACAACATCGAAATATAGCCCGTACACTGCGTCAACTGGCCAAGCTGCGCCATATAAGGCGAAGCGGCATCGACCAAAGGTGCCGATAAATAGTGGCTGGCCACCGACAGCAGTAAGTTGCCAATGCGATATAAACGGCTATCTGGATCGCGTTCTAACAATCCCTGCCCTTCCATCGTCATTAATAAGCGCGATGCCGTGCTTTTTGGCAATTTCAGGTGCTCGACCACATCACTGAACGACAGGCCGGGATGGCCCTGTCGGCTTCCTTGTTGGGAGAATAATTTTAATACCGCAGAAGCGTTTTCTAATGTGGTCATACTTATAGTTCCGATATGTGGAACCTAGTTCCTATAAGATTGAGTAAAAATTAAATCCGATAAGGAACAGGGTCAAGATGTTTCTTTTTTGTAAGTTAAATAAGGATGATTAAATATGCTTCACAGGGGGTAGGGAGAAGCCTTTTCAGACGATTCAACGCGGCTTTCCAGAATAATAAGCCGCATTGAATTTCATTGTCAGAATATTGCAACAATTATGACCAGGGCGGCTTTAACTGATGTCTTCATCTTCATAGCGACGTTTGGAGTCCAAAGCTTCGCTTTCGGTTTCATGTTCACTGATCAAGGTATTGGGTTTCGGATGGTCGGCGCGCAGTTCATACCATGTTTCGGTTTTGCCCGACTCGCCTTTTTCAACCGGCACAATGTAAGCTTTACGTGGATAGGGAGGCTGACTCGGCATAAAAACTCCTTGGACTTGAGTGAATGCATTAACGTGCAGTCTGTTAAGTATAGACACTCAACCGCGCGAGCTATGAAAGCCGGAGTCAGAAGCCTCTGAAAAGCAAAACGGGCCAGCAGGCCCGTTAAGTATTAATGACTGAAAAAGCCAGAGACTAGCGCGCCACCGGCGCGGCCAGCGCATCCAAAATAGCGTCGACAATGCTGGCAGGATCTCGAGTGCCATCAATCACAATATGCGCGGCTTCCTGGTACAGATTTTCGCGCTCATTCAGCACTTCTAACATCTCTTCAGTGATAGGTTTGCCGGTCAGCGTAGGGCGCTGGTCTTCCAAAGGTGACTCTTCAAGACGCTGCGCCAACGTCGCTGCCGGAGAGCGCAGATAAATAACGGTGCCGGTACGGCGCATAAAGGCGCGGTTTTCCGCCGCCAACACTATCCCACCGCCTGTCGCGACCACGGTCTGGGGGGCGCTGGTGCTTTCAAGCGCCTGAGTTTCGCGACGGCGAAAACCCTCCCAGCCTTCGCGCTCGACAATCTCAGCCACGCTGAGTTTTGAGGTTTGCAGCAGATAGCTATCGGTATCGACGAATTTAAAGCCCAACGCCTGCGCCAGCGCGCTGCCTACCGTGGTTTTACCTGCGCCGCGTGCGCCTATCATGAAAATGGGTTGAGTCATTACTGCTGTCCTTTAAGCCCCGGAGCTTCTTTCATCCAAAAGATGAATATTCTGATGAGTGTCAAAACCGTCAAATTGTACTCGCGAGATAGTACAACAAAAAAGCCTCATCAACAGGTTTTTATCACCCGTTAGTGAAGCTTCTAAGATGTGCGGTCTGTTGAATAGCCCGACTGCTGGCGTTCATCGCCTGTGCAGTGGGCATGATACTCATAAATACTGATGGCGCAATATTTGCGAAGAGCAACCCTATTGCCTAGGGCTGATCCACCCGTTTTATCGTGGCTTACACACGTAAACCAGCGCGGGCGGGAAATTTTTCACTACGCGGATCTTCTGCCAGGTAAAGTAGCGAGAGAGCATTTTTTCGGATAAATGACTGTATTGAAACTGCACCATCACACCGTCGTTGGCTTTCAGACGCTGCTGGGCCTGCTGCAAAATCTTCATGCTGATGCGCGTGGGCATTGATAAGAGTGGAAGGCAGGAGAAGATGGCGTCGAAATCCCCCTCCAGAAACTCCGCCGAATGCGCCATCACCTGCAAGCGCGGATCGTCAATCAGGTTAAGCTTATGCACAAAGCTTGGTTGGATCTCAAATGCCTGCAGATGGGCATCAGCCCGCATGTTGCTCAGAATACGCTTGGTCAACACGCCGTCCGCCGAGCCAAGCTCAGCAATCTTAAGGGACTTGGCCCAGTCAATTTGGCTGAGCATTGAGCGACACAACCACGGTGACGACGGCATGAGTGTCCCCATCGTTCGTGGCGAAGAGATAAAATTCTGTAGATAGAAAAATTGATTCTGCAGCGATACCCGGGTGTTTCTGATCGTCAGTTTTGTCGCATTTAGCATGTTTTATAACCCCTGGGAAAGTAGACCGCAATCAGAAAGAAAAATTCTTAAGAATTAATTAATTCCTGCGTTTATTTTTCAGAATTGGCGGGGTTTATAAAGCGGAATAAGAATATTCTCTTTTAAGCCGAGCTTTGGCTTATTCCTTTTTGTTACTTTGTAAGAAAGATTAATAAAATAAACAGAAGGACATATAAAATAAAAAAGCCGACTACTTACATAGTCGGCTTTTTGAAGCTGTTTATCGGTTTGATATCACCAGATGGTCTGGCACTTTCTTCTCGCTAAAGCTTAGCGATAAAGCTCTACGCTTGCGCGTTCAAGGCTGGAGTCGCCTGGGGTGCTGACCCCGATAACGCGGTAGTGGCTCGCGCCTTTGTCGGCAGCTTCGGCTTTCAATTGATCTTTAATGCTGCCAGGTGCCCCGCTCATTTGGCTGACAGAAACTACGCCTAATGATTGGTAATTACCGCTATCAGCCTGCGCTGAAGTTATTTGCGTCGCTGCCAGAGCAGAGAAAGAAGCGGTAGTGATAATGGCTGCTGCAATAATAGGTAAGATTTTCATGATGCACACCTTTGCTGTTTGCTGTTCTAAATTCGGTTAATTAATTTTTGCGGATGTTTTCCGTTGAATTAATTATCCGCCAGCCAATGCAAGATGACGTAATGCGCCGTAAAGATGCTTAATCTTTGTGACGAAAATGAGGAGAGAATGAAAGTGAAAATTTCAGTGTCAGGATGCTGCAGGCAATTGAGGATTTTTGATGGAGTTTGATGACGGATATTTACAGCTTGAGAAGCAGATTCGCACAAATCGACGCCCGATGGCAATCGCTGTTATGATTCTTTTTACTTATTTGAGAAGGGAGTTCGTATATGGCTGGAACCAGCCTTCTGGCATTAATCGATGACATTGCTTCAATCCTCGACGACGTTGCCGCAATGAGCAAAGTGGCCGCCAAGAAAACCGCCAGCGTGCTGGGCGATGACTTGGCGCTAAATGCTCAGCAAGTTAGCGGCGTTAAAGCTGACAGAGAGTTACCTATTGTCTGGTCAGTGGCAAAAGGTTCATTGATTAATAAGGCAATCTTGGTGCCGCTGGCACTATTAATCAGCGCGTTTGCCTCTTGGGCAATCACGCCATTGTTGATGATTGGTGGTGCATACCTTTGTTATGAAGGTTTCGAAAAGGTGGCGCACAAGCTATTGCACGGCAAAAAAGATAAGCAGCAAAAAGCGGACGCCTCGCGCGAGGTTAAATCCGACGCTGATATTGCCAAGGTAGAAAAAGAGAAGATCAAAGGCGCCGTGCGCACCGACTTTATTCTCTCGGCGGAAATCATTGTGATTTCTCTGGGAACCGTCGCCGCCGCGCCGTTTATGAGCCAAGTGACCGTGATGGTGTTGATTGCCATCGCCATGACGCTGGGCGTGTATGGTTTGGTCGGGCTGATTGTGAAAATCGATGACGCGGGTTTGTATCTGAGCAAGCTGCGGGGTGAAAGCAGCCTAATGAACGGCGTACGCGCGTTTGGCGGCATGGTGGTTAACGCCGCGCCGTTGCTGATGAAAACCCTCTCCGTGGTCGGTACCATCGCCATGTTCCTGGTGGGTGGTAGCATCATCAGCCACGGTTTGCCCTTCATGCACAGTCTGGTTGAAGTGCTTAATCACGGGCATCAGGGCTTTGTCAGCACGCTTATCACTGGTGCAACCGATCTGGCTGTCGGCCTGATTGTCGGTGCCGCCGTGCTGGGCGTCGTGATGCTTGGCCAGAAAATCTTTAAGAAAGGCTAATTTAAAAACGCCAATAAAAAGGGCTGCGGTTTATCTCGCAGCCCTTCTTCTTTTATAAAGACAGTTTTATAGAAACAGTCCTACCGGCTAACTTTTCTTGGCAATGATAAAGGCCAAATCCACGGTAAAAGTACCGTCCTCTTGGATCTCAAAGTGCTGAATCACTTCGTCTGACATCGCTTTTTGCAACTCACGGATCGCCACCACAAAGTGCTCTGGAGTGCGCATTCTCTCAACCCAGCTTTTAAACTCTAACTGCGTGCGCCCGGAGGTTAACTCTTGGACTAACAACCCAGCTTCGCTAAACAGCGTCAGCCACTCGCCTGGCGCATAGTTGTGGACGTGCGAGGTATCGCGCAGTTTTTCGATGGTCTGCAAAAAGATGTCTTTCACTGGCTGGCCGGTAGAAGCCAGATCCATCATGATCATAATGCCGCCGGGCTTCAGCACGCGGCGCACCTCGCGCAGCGCCTGACCGACGTCGTGCCAGTGGTGTGCAGAGTAACGGCTAATAATGATGTCGGCACTGCTGTCGGCGAAAGGCAGTGACTCCGCCACGCCCTGCTCGACGCTGATATTGGCTAAGCCTTTGTCCTTCGCCGCCTGACTGACCACTTCCAGCATTTGCGCTGACAAATCATAGGCCACCACCTCTTTTACCGCCTTCGCCGCGACGAAGCTGGCGTGCCCAGCTCCACAGCCTAAGTCGATAACTCGGGCGCCCGGGTGTGACTGCAACATTGTGGCTAATCTTTGTAAATCAGGTCCTTGTGAGTGAACCGCGCTGGTTAAGTAATCCTGCGCCTGTGAACCGAACTGTTTATCGACCGTCTGGCTGTGACTGTTTTTGCTTTCCATTGAGTGCTCCCGTCTGTTTGTTATTGTTGTTTTGCCGATGTTGCTGCCTTAGCCAAAATGGCCGTAGGAACACTATAGGTACTGTTTTATACGGGTACAATATGAGCATTTATACTAGTATTAATAACACCCTGTCTGAGTCTTTAATCTGAGTAGCGACGGCGATGAATAACAACGATCCTCTGAATGGCCCGAAGGCATTAGGCGCATTTTTGCGCGCACAGCGCGAGCGTACTTCGCCGCAAGATGTCGGGTTGCCAAGCTCCACGCGCCGCCGGACCAGCGGGCTGCGCCGCGAGGAGTTGGCGCAAATCAGCGGCATCAGCACCACTTGGTATACCTGGATCGAGCAAGGGCGAGACGTGTCGATTTCCGCCGCGACGCTTGATCGATTGGCGCAGGCGCTAAGGTTGGAGAGTGCCGCGCGCGAATACCTCTTTAGCCTTGCTGAGATCAAAGATCCGCAGGCTAAAATTGCCGATAACGCGCCGGACGCGCACATTCGTGAATCTGTGCATCAGCTCAACTGTCCGGGGTATTTGCTGGACAGCGCCTGGAACGTGCTGAGCTGGAACCCGCAGGCCGAGCAGCTTTTCGCGGGCTGGCTGGGGGTGGATTCCCAACCGAACCTGCTGCGCTTTATGTTTCTTAATCCGCTGGCTCGCACGCTGGTAGTCAACTGGTCGCAGCGCGCCAAGCGCGTGGTAGCTGAGTTTCGTGCCGAAAGTGCCCATTACGCCCATTCAGATGAGATTCGCCAAAGCGTGATGGCGCTGCGCGAAGAGAGTGAAGTGTTCGACCAGTGGTGGACGCAGCAGGACGTGCTGGGCCGCGAAGGGGGAGAACGCCGCTTCCAGCATCCGATTCAGGGCGAAGTGGTGTATCGCCAGCAGACCTTCTTCCCGGCGGGCCATGCAGAATTCAAACTGGTGATGCTTATCGAACAGCACTAAGCCCAATTGACGGTTTATCAGAGATATGTGAGGCTGAATTAGCCTATTTCCACATACCTATTAAAGCCCTGACAGGAGTCATTCATGCAAATTCGCCAGATCTATCAGGATGACAATATTGAGATCCGTGTCGCCACGGAACTGGAAGCTCAGCTTCATTTCGATGCGATCAGTGACTCTGTAAAAGAAATCGGCGCGTGGGAAGGTTGGTGCACCGAGCATTACGCACTGAAAGATAGCCGCAAATATTTGCTGGAATGCGCAGAAAAGCAGCTTCGCGGCGTGGAATATAACTTCTGCATTTTTGATCGCCACAGCGGGCAAATAGTGGGCGCGGTGAGCGTGAACCGTATCAATACTGATTACAAATTTGGCAATGTTGGCTACTGGATCCGCAGCGGCTTTACGGGTAAATCATTGGCCACTATCGCGGCGAAAGCGGCGGCCTATTTTGCATTTAATAAGCTGGGCCTCACCCGCGTGGAAATCGTCGCCATGGAGGAGAATCTGCGTAGCCGCCGCGTTGCCGAAAAGCTTGGCGCCGTCTCTGAAGGCCTGCACCGCAATCGCCTCTACTATCACGGCCAGCCGCGGAACGCCTGGATGTATTCATTAATACCCAGTGACTTAACCGACTGAATAAATTAAAAATTACCCCCTGCGAATAACTAGGATAAGGCATCAAAATGAGCTCTTCTGCACATACTGTTTCAACCGAATGGCTGGCAAAAAACCTCAATGCGCCGGACGTGGTGATCATCGACTGTAGCAAATCCAAACCGGGTATCACGCCGCCGATTGATTTCCACGGTAGGTATCTTGAATCACATATTCCGGGCGCAATTTATGTCGAAGTCGACAGCATTTCTGACTGCACCACCGGCCTGCCGCATATGATGCCAACCGCCGAGGAATTTGCCGCGTCGATGAGCCGTTTAGGCATCGCTGACACCCAAACCATCATCCTTTATGACGAAGGCGATCTGTTCTCCGCACCCCGCGTTTGGTGGATGTTGACCAGCTTCGGCGCGAAAACCGTGCGCGTGCTGGATGGCGGATTTAATGCCTGGAAAGCCGAGGGCCGCCCAACCCAGAGTGGTGAAATTGTTCGCGTCCCGAGCACCTTTAACGCCAAGCTGATTCGCCCGGTGGTGGTTAACTCCCAGCAAGTTATGGACTCATTGGGCAAGGTGCAAATCATCGACGCGCGCTCGCTGGGCCGTTTCAAAGCAGAGCAGCCGGAGCCTCGTCCGGGCCTGCACGGCGGCCATATCCCCGGCAGCCTGAGCGTGCCTTTTACGGAGCTGACGCAAAATGGCCATTTGAAGTCGCCACAGGAGCTGAAAGCCACCTTTGAGCGTCTGGGCGTTGACCTGAATAAACCGGTTATCACCAGCTGCGGCTCCGGCGTGACTGCCGCCGCACTGGCGTTTGGGCTGGATTCGCTCGGCGTGAAGGATGTCATGCTGTATGACGGCTCATGGGCCGAATGGGGCAGCATCGACGAAGACTACCCTATCGAAACCCACTAAAACGTGGCTGTTCATGACAATAAAAAAACCGGACTCTGAGGTCCGGTTTTTTTTATTGCATGGAGAGAATTAGAGCTGGCTCACGCCAAGCTGCAAGGCGGCATCTCGCATCTGGTGAATCACCTGATACTCCTCGCGCGGCAGCACGGTAAAACCCTTAATAAGCAGTTTTTCGCACAGCACCTGATTCTCAGGAGCGGCGATAGTTTGAGTCACGGCGTGCCGCAAAATGCTGAGCATCTCCGGCGAAGTTGACGCCGAAGTGATCAGCGGCAAACCCGGCGCCGCGGCCGTCTGGCCGATAATGCTCAGCCCCTCGACTTCTTGTGGAACATAGCGGCGCAGCAGTTCCAGCGTCACGCAATCTATGGCAGCAATATCGGCACGCCCCTGCTGAACGGCAGCCAGTGAGTGGCGGTGGCCGCCGGTTTCCAGCCTGTCGCCAAAGAACTTTCCATTCTCAGCCAGTGGCGCAATCAAAGCTCGCAGGCTGTTAAAACCTGACTGCGAGTCAGTGCTGTTGAACGCCACTGTCCGTCCGCGAAAATCGGCCAGAGTAGCTTGGCTATCTTCAGCGCGCGCCAGAAGAAAACTGCGATAGTAAGGCCCATTACAGCCCGGCGCGGTGTAATTGAAGGTACCAATCAGTTGGACCTGAGGCAAAAACTCGACCAGCGGAAAACCACAGGTCTGGCTAAGCAGCAAATCCTTCTCCTGCCAGTGCCCGAGAAGGCGATCGGGCCACTCAAGTTTAGCGGGAAGAGAGTCCAAACCGGAGGCCACTAACTTGTCGCGAAGCGCCTGCCAAAATTGTTCGACGTCATTGAGCTCTACGCCATACATCGGCAATGAAACCAGCATGCGATACTCCTAAATTCAATATTCCTGACGGACCTGTTGCTGATAATCATAGCCGCTGAACACCTCAGGCGCATCCGGCTGCCCGGGTGCCAGAGGGTGGATTTCAACATGAATCGGTTTCAGCGCGTGCTCATTTAGCCACTGAGAATAGCCTTCCGCCAAAAAGCCTTCGCTGCGCTGAATGTAGGCTTCTCTTTCAGCCAGATACACCTCACGCAAGGCATACCATGGCAGACCGGGTAAGTCATGATGCACCAGATGGTAATTGAGATTGAGGAACAGCAAACGCCAGCCGAAACCCGCCTCATTCAGCGTGGAGCGAGCCTCCGGCGCTTCGTGAGCGCGGTGTTCGAAGAAAGAGCGCAGCTTGGTTAAACTCAACGCAGGGTAACTAACCGAAATGACGAAATAAACTGGCGACAAGCCGCGAAGGCTCATCCAGTACAGCAGCGCTGAAAGCATCGCGATATGAATCACCCACATCGCGATGGTTTTTATCTCGCCTTTAAACAGAGCCATCAACGCGCCGGAAAGCGTGGCGTAAATATCCAGCAACGGGCCGACAATCATCCGCCCCGGCAGAGTATTGCGCAGCTTAACCACTGCAACAAACCACGCGGGGAATCGCTCCCAGCGCGCGCGGGTAAAGTAGTAACCTTCAGGATCGTCTTCCGGCAAAGTGAGGTGGTCATTGCGATGATGATGCAAATGCGAGTCACGGTATAAACCGTACGGATACCAAACCGCCAAGGGCAAGGTGCCAAACAGCTGGTTCAGCCAGGCTTTGCGGGTCGGATGGCCGTGGATCAACTCATGCTGTAACGACATATACCAAGTAGTAAACAGCACCAATAGAGGTGTCGCCACCCACGCGCCCAGCGTTTGCCAGAAATAAACCACGGCGAACCAACCGCTGTAAACTGTCACCATCAATATCCATGTCGGCATTTCCAGCCGCCACCACCACGCCTGCGAAAGCTGGTGAATATCGGCTCGTTGTCGAGCATGAAGATAATGAGAAGTCGAAGACATAACGGCGCGCCAGAAGAGAAGATGCGGCAATTATCAGGTAGCGGAAAAGGTTAGTTAAGCGACTAATAACGCTTTGATTAGCAATTAAATTGCTAAAGCTGGAGAGTAAATAAACAGTTGTGGGATAGGTTGAGATTGATACACTTCACGCGGGTGCTCAGGATCTTTCTGTTCTGAGCAGCAGTCAAATCGATGTTGTAAGGCGCAGAAAGAGAAAAGCCCCGAATTGAGTAAATCAACCCGAGGCCACTCTTATGCTCCACAACATAAAGGTAGCCTCTTACCCGCCGAAAGGCAAGGCAGCGGAGGCCGAGATGCCACAAAAACTGGTGTTAATCAGTCTGATTGTTATCTGCATAACGCTTATCGCGTTTACGTGGATAACGCGTAGTTCGCTGTGCGAATTACGAGTCAAACAAGGAGACACGGAGGTTGCGGCCATCCTGGCTTACGAAGCCAAAAGGTAAGGCAACC
>Ga0157370_10002004_pt1 | contig 25038 bp, 23 predicted proteins | sample C35metaG_FD_113463 | JGI IMG/M metagenome (GOLD analysis project Ga0157370, IMG submission 113463) | Corn rhizosphere microbial communities from Kellogg Biological Station, Michigan, USA - C3-5 metaG | ecosystem: Host-associated > Plants > Roots > Rhizosphere > Soil | place: USA: Michigan...
CCATCATTCTTAAGGAGAACCGCGCCTTCGGCGCCAAGCTGACGGATCAGAGCCCTATCCTCGGGCAAATCCGACGCATGCTCCGTCAAATCCGGGGTGATCTCGAAGGCGCCGACGCGTTCAAGCAGCGTCAGGATGCGCCCGCCAGCCGCACGGATGGTCTCGGGCTTGACCTCACCGTTCCGCACCGCCTTCACGAGCTTTTCGCCGCGATCGCGCGTCGGCCCCGGCATTTCCAGATCGAGCCCGGCATTGACCGTTGCTGCGGTCGAATGCGAACCGAACCAGTCGGACATGACGATACCGTCGAAACCCCATTCTTCACGCAGGACCTTTGTCAGCAGCCAGGGGTGCTCGCTGGTATAGGTGCCGTTCAATCTGTTGTAGGAGGACATGACCGCCATCACGCCGGCTTTCTTCACGGCCTGTTCGAACGGCGGCAGGTAGATTTCGCGAAGCGCGCGCTCGTCAATATCCGACGACATCGTCTGCCGTTCGATCTCGGATTCATTGCCGGCGAAATGCTTGATCGTCGCCGCGATGCCCTGGCTCTGCACGCCTTGGATATAGGCAACCGCGAGCGCTGCCGTCAGCATCGGATCTTCGGAATAGCATTCGAAATTGCGGCCGTTCAGGCCTGAACGATGGATATTAACCGTGGGCGCCAGCAGGACGGCAGCGCCCTTGCTCTTCGCCTGGCCGGCTAGCGCCACACCCATGCGCTCGACGAGCGCCGGGTTCCATGTCGCGCCAAGCGCGATGGCAACCGGAAAGCAGGCAGCGTTGACGCCGGCGACCAGCGAGCCGGCACCCCGCGCGCCATTCGGACCATCCGTGACCTTGATCTTCGGAACGCCGAGACGCTCAACTGGCACGGTGGTCCAGAAATCGGCACCCGCAAGCAGCGAAACCTGTTCCTCAAGCGTCATCCGGTCAAGAATATCGTCGATCATAAAACCTCCCGAATTTTTCTGCACTCGCCGGCTTTAAGACAGCCACTCTCTTTTGCCTTTGTGCTTGTCGAATAACACTGGCTGGTTCAAATCGCCAGCAGGCAACAGCGCAACAGAGAACAGCTCTCTGAGTTGGCCGCCAGCAACCTTATTCTAACCGTCGTCCTCAATGAGGCGTCGCGATACCCGTTTTGGGTAAATTTGCATAAGGGGGCTATTCTCGGTTTCCATGCTTTGCTAGGGGTTCGCCTTAAAAATGATCGCATGTCTTTGTTGCTGAAGCAGAAGACGAAGCTGAAAAATGGATTGCCGGTGAGAAATCTGAAAATCGCAAATAACGAAGTGCCTTATCACGGCGCCGTGTGGGATATTACGGAAGCCTTATCGAATTTCCGCCTAGCTGCTTTGCTCGGATGGCAAGATGTGGCGCAGCGCTACAGGCGATCCAGGATCGGCGCGTTCTGGCTCACCATCAACATGGGGGTCTTGATCGGAGCACTAGGTCTCGTTTTCGGCACCATCTTCAATTCGCCTATGAGCGAATTTCTTCCCTTCATATGCGTTGGCCTGATTTTTTGGGGTTATTACACGCAGATCGTCAGCGAGGGGTGCTCCGGATTTATATCCAATAGCGATATAATACTGCAATTGGATCTGCCATTCTTCACATACATTTTGAGAGTATGGTATCGAAATTCCGTAATACTTGCGCACAACCTGGTTATATTTCCGATCGTTCTGCTAATATTCTGGAAATCCATAGGGCTTTCGGCACTATTGATAGTGCCAGGATTCTTCATCGTGACGTTAAATATGACTTGGATCGCATTGACGCTGGCGATCCTATGCACTCGCTATCGCGACCTGACCCAAATTGTGCAGAACATCATGCAAGTGATGATGTACGTCACCCCGATCATGTGGATGCCGGACCATTTGCCGCAACGTGCATCGCATGTCATGCTCGACTACAACCCCTTCTTTCACATGATTTCGGTCGTCAGAAATCCGCTTCTTGGGCAAACTGTTACAGCAGCAAACTGGGTTGTTGCTATCGGCATAGCGATTGTCGGCTGGTCTTTCGCGCTTCTTCTATTGAAAAAATACAGAGCCCGCATTGCCTACTGGCTGTGAGCAAAGAAACCAGACATCTCAGAAAACGCAGGCAATTATGACATCCATCTCTCTACAGAATGTCACAGTCGACTTCCCGATCTATAACGCGCGCGGCAGGTCGCTCAAAAATCGCGTTATGAAAATGGCGACTGGTGGCTCGATCAACTCTGAAAGTGGCGGTGTCGTCGTCGTCCGCGGACTGGACAATATCAATATCGAACTGAGCCGGCATGACCGGATTGGTCTCATAGGCCACAATGGCTCGGGCAAGACGACACTTCTGCGCGTGCTGACGGGCGTTTATGCACCGACTTCGGGCAAGGTCGACATAAGAGGCAAATGCACATCCCTCATCAACATCTCTCTCGGGATCGACCCAGAAGCCACAGGGCGTCAGAATATTTTTCTTCGGGGCGCTCTATTGGGCTTCAAAAAGGAAGAGATGAAGGAAAGGCTGCAGGAAATCGAGGACTTTAGCGAGTTGGGTGATTTCCTTGAAATGCCGGTTCGCACCTATTCGTCAGGCATGCAATTGCGATTGGCATTTTCTATCTCCACCATTCTTCAACCCGAAATCCTGATCATGGATGAATGGCTGGCGACAGGCGACGAGGGATTCAAGGCCAAAGCCAACCAGCGTTTAAACGAGCTTGTTGAAAAGACCCAGATTCTCGTAATCGCTAGTCACGCCAAGGATCTTCTGGCAAAAAATTGCAACAGAGTGGTGTGGCTTGAACACGGCAAAGTGCGGATGGATGGCGCACCGAGCGAAGTGCTGGACGCCTATTTCGGCCCGTAACCAAGCGCGTCTCTTCGGCGAAGCCCGCAGGCGTCGCCGCTGAGAAAGTACATTAACTCTCGGGGACAAAGCTTGGATCTTATTGTTCAAAAACCAAGCGTTCTCAATTTGTCGGGCATTCCCCAAAAGGCAAGTGCTTCGTAATCGGGATAGCCATAAACACCACGGTTCAGTCGAATGGAGCCTGAATTCGCCCGTAGATGTCGTTCGACCAAGTCGAACACTGAAGTGGGGCGTCCGCTACAGCAATTTATCACACCCGAAACGTCTGGTCGCATGATCACACGCGCAAAACGCTCGGCAACCTCCTCTATCGGAAGGTAATCACGAAGCTGATCGCCTAGTGACATATCGAATGACTGCCGCTTTTCCGCGAGCGCTTTATCAAGCTGCGATAGGAGGCTTCTTTCCGACTGGCCTGGCCCATACATGTAGAACAGACGCATCCACTGCAATGTGAACGGTTGCGTTTTTTGCATCAGCTGAAGAGTTTTTCGAACCGTATCCTTGGCCAGCCCGTAGGGTGTAGTCGGCCTTGTTTCCGCGTCTTCAGCCAAAGGACCGAACTGCAATCCATATTCAAGGCAAGTCCCGGCGACGACCAAATGAGGCACGCCCCATTCGACAAGCCTCTGGAACAAGGCTATTTCGGCCCCAAGATTATGCGTGAGGTTGAACAGCCCACGATAGTCGGGAAGACCTGGCCAAGCGAGGTGAACAAATACGTCGGGCCGATCCATCCTCGCAGCAAGCGATTCCGGATCGATATACAGATCACAGCTCACGAATTTGACCTTGTCCGGCCAGGACATTTTCGCAGCTTTGCTCGCATCTCGAGCTATAGCTGTGATCTCGTGCCCTTCGGCAAGGAGACGGGCTACGACATGCCCGCCCACAAAACCAGTGGCCCCAGATACGGCGATCTTCACTGCAGCACAGTCAGCTTGGGAATGGCCACCACAAACTGACCACCCCAGCTACGAATAACAGACTGCGCGCCAGCCACCTCTTCGGCAATGTTCCAGGGCAGGATTACAACCCAATCAGGCTTGCGGGCCTTCAGCTCGTCGGGATGAAGTATCGGTATATGGCTGCCCGGCATGAACTTCCCCTGCTTCGACGGCGCAGCATCGCATACGAACTGAATGAGGTCCGTCTTCAGCCCGGCATAGTTCATTAAAGTGTTGCCCTTTGCGGCTGCACCATAGGCAGCGACAATCTTACCCTTTTTCTTCTGCTCCAGCAGAAAGGAGAGGAACTCATCCTTGATGGCGTTCGCTTTATCCTGGAAGTCCAAATAGGTGTCGACTTTACTTAAACCAAACTCTTCCTCGCGCCGCAGCACTTCAGCCACGTGAGGCGATGTATCGCGCGTGTCCGCAGTGCGGCAACCATAGACTCGCAAGCTTCCACCGTGGGTGGGAATTTCCTCCACGTCGAACAGCCGCAACCCGGCGCGCTCAAAAATTCGCTTTACGGCGCCAAGCGAAAGGTACGAAAAATGCTCGTGATACACGGTATCAAACTGAACGCTCTCCATGAGCCGCATCAAATGCGGAAACTCGAGCGTTACCGTTCCACCGGGCTTGAGAACGATTTCAAGCCCAGCCGTGAAATCGTTGATATCGGGCACGTGCGCATAAACGTTATTGCCGCAAATCAGATCGGCGGATCGGCCTTCCTTCACTAAAGTCCGTGCCGTTTCAGCGCCGAAAAACTGCCTAAGCGTTGGCACGCCGAGCTTCTCGGCAGCATCCGCAGTGCTGTCCGTCGGCTCGATACCGAGACACGGGATTCCCTTAGCCACGAAGTTTTTCAGAAGATACCCATCATTGGACGCAACTTCGATAACAAAGCTGTTCGACGACAATCCAAGGCGCTTTTCGATAGCATCGCTGTAGGCTTGCGCATGACGCAGCCAGCTTTGCGACGTTGAGGAAAAATACGCGTAGTCACGAGCAAAGAGATCCTCGGCCTTCTTATAGTCGTCGGTCTGGACCAGCCAGCATTCGTCACAGACAAAAAGGCGCAACGGGTTGTAAATCTCTGAGCGCGTCAAGTCTGCGACACTGAGATAGTCGTTGGAGGCCGGAGCGTGACCAAGGTCAAGGAAGACAAACTTGAGTTCGTTTGCACAATGGCGGCACTTCATAGGTCAACTCCGTCGAAATTTGCGTCAAGAAAGGGATGGCTGGCATCCCTGGATGAAAGGTGAGCTGGCGGCAATGGCCATGCTATACCGACCCGCGGCTCGTCATAGCGAACGCCGCCTTCGTGTGCCGGAGAATAAAACTCTGTATGCAGGTAGAGTAGGCGCGAATTGGCTTTCAACACTTGAAATCCATGTGCACATCCCTCGGGGATTATGAAAGCGAGACCATTCTCAGGAGAAAGCTCGACGCCATGCCATTGCAAGAATGTTGGGGATCCGCGCCGCAAGTCGACCGCGACATCGTAAACCTGCCCCTCAATGCAACGGACAATTTTTGTCTCGGCACGTGGCGCATACTGAAAATGCATGCCACGCACCGCACCAACGGCAGCCGTCATCGACATATTCGCCTGGCGGATGACCCGATCATCAAGCGCGTCACCAAGCTCGTCTTGGCAGAAGACCCGCGAAAACGTCCCACGCTCATCGCCAATGACCGTAGTTTCGGCAATAAACAGTCCTTCAATCTCGGTCTCGATCAATTTCATGCAACAGCCTCAGACCAGGCAACACCCCTCTGCGAGGCAAGCGCGCAGTATTGCTCCAGCTGCCGGATCGAGGATACCGCTTCATTTTCGATGAACTCCTGATACCAGGAAGCTGTCATCTCAACGGTTTCCTCAAAGGAAAGAACCGGCCGCCATCGCAGCAATTCACGCGCCTTGCTGCTGTCCAGATAAAGCAGATTGGCTTCATGCGGCTGTGGCGACGCTGAACGATGCCACTCCACTGCCGCCCACTGCGCCTTGACGGCTTGGAGCACCTGCTCCACCGGGCGGTTCCCCTCTTTCTCAGGGCCGAAGTTCCATGCTTCCGCCGCTTTGCGCTCGCCTGACAGCAACGCTTCACCGAGCATGAGGTAGCCGGATAGGCATTCCAAAACGTGCTGCCACGGGCGGGTCGCAGCTGGCGAGCGAATTTCCAGGGTCTGGCCTGACTTTACCGCACGAACCAAATCAGGAATAAGCCGGTCCTCCGACCAATCGCCGCCTCCGATTACATTGCCTGCACGCGCGGTTGCAAGCAGCTGATTGCCCTTATCCAAAAATGACCGGCGGTAGCTCGCGGCCGCAATCTCAGCGGCTGCTTTCGAGGCGCTGTACGGATCGTGCCCGCCCAATCGATCGGTTTCCCGATATCCCCAAACCCATTCGTTATTCTCATAGCACTTATCGGTGGTTACCGAGACGATGGCTTTGACGGCGCGGCTATTGCGACACGCGTCAAGAACATTGACCGTTCCCGTGACGTTGACATCCCACGTTTCAATGGGCTCACGGTAAGAGCGTCGAACGAGAGGCTGCGCCGCAAGATGGAAAACAATCTCGGCTTGGCTGTCTTCAACGATCTCGCGAACTTTGACGCGATCTCGGATATCGACATACTCGGATCGCATGTCCAAACCCAGCAGATCCCAGTGACTTGGCTGGGTCTCGGGTGGCAAAGCAAGACCCACCGGCTCAGCACCAAGCATACGCAGCCACAGGCAAAGCCAGCTGCCCTTGAAGCCGGTATGGCCCGTAACCAGAACCTTCCGGTTCCTATAAACGTTGTTGAACATGCCTACCAGCTCTTCCAGGGAGCCTGACCAGACGCCCACATTTCTTCAAGCAAATTCTTTTCGCGCAGCGTATCCATGGCCTGCCAGAAGCCGGTGTGCTTGTAGGCAGACAATTGGTCTTCGCGTGCAAGTGCCTGCAGGGGATCCTGTTCCCATACCGTGAGATCACCCTCGATATAATCGATGACCGAGGGCTCCAACACAAAGAAACCGCCATTGATCCAAACGCCGTCGCCGGCTGGCTTTTCCTGGAATTGGTGAACTGCGCCATTCTCGATCAGTAGCGAGCCATAGCGGCCGGGTGGCTGAATGGCAGTCACCGTCGCCTTACGGCCGGCAGCGCGGTGATGTGCAATAAGTGCCGTTATGTCGATATCCGAAACACCATCGCCGTAGGTAAAGCAGAAGGTGTCGTCGTGCAAATAGCGCTCAACACGCTTCAAGCGCCCCCCCGTCATCGACTTTTCACCCGTATCGATAAGAGTGACATTCCAAGGTTCAGCGTTGCGCTGATGTATTTCGATTTCATTCGACTGCATGCGGAATGTGACATCCGACATATGCAGGAAATAATTGGAGAAATACTCCTTGATCACATATCCCTTGTATCCAAGGCAGATAATAAAATCATTGATGCCATGGTGCGAATACATCTTCATGATGTGCCACAAGATCGGCTTGCCACCGACCTCGATCATCGGCTTCGGACGCAGGTGCGACTCCTCGCTTATTCGCGTTCCAAATCCGCCCGCCAGAATGACCGCTTTCATCAAATATCCCCTGTCTGTCCCATAGCCGCTGGTGTTTGCACTTCGCGCTTATCTCATAAGGACCCGCTTTCGCAAGCGCTTCATTAAGCCGTGGAGCATGAAAATGCCATCGACGATGCGTGGATACTGCACGATTTTATTTACGAGCAACTGCTCTCGAGAGAGATGCACGGTTCCAAAAGTGGGTACCTGCACAGGTACCGACGCTGCTTTAACGTGCTGCTTCATCCAGAGATAAGCAAAGGGATAGGAAGAGCGTAAGAATTCGCCCTGGATTGCAATCTCGGCAAGTGGCCCCGCGTCGGCGGACAACTGTTTGACAGCTGTTCGCAAGTAACCGCCAAGCCTCCTTAAGAAAAAGACAGGTGCGCGCGCGACTAGCCTAAATACAAAGACCCTTTCGCTGAGCGCGCCGCCCTTATGATCGTTAAGAACGGAACGGAAGGTTCCGATTGGCATAACGAAGGAAGCCAGCGGGATGATCCCGCCGGAAACGATGTCCTCAATGGTCTCGGTCTTCCACCCCTCAATGAGCCTGGGCTCGAGCTCAGCACCCTGTCTGTTGCTTTCGAGAACTGCGTAATTCATGTCGAGGACAGCGACGATATTCTCAACACCGGCGCCCAAGACATAAAATTGGCGCGCGTCCCGAACATAATTCGGGAACAAGGATGTGCTGGCATCGAGAAAAGAAACCAGCCCAGACGCCGGCAATAGCGCCGCTATCTCATCGCCGCATCCCATTAACACATCTTCGGAAGCTACGATCGCCGCTGGACCTGCTGACAAGACGCGAATGTCAACAAACATGCCGAAGTAGCTGCATTCCAGTTCCAAAGATTGGCGTAGTCGGTCTGAACACACCACGATCACCCGTGACGGTTTATCAAACTGACCGCAAACGCTGAGCAGCGCCTCCCGGAAGCTGCTTTCGCTCGCATCGTCGCAGCGTAAAACGAGCGTGACCTCCTGTAACGTCCGGTGATGGAACAGGCGAGCCAGGGTAGACTCTACCTCTTGTTTGTAGAAATCACGCGTTACGTCGGGTTCTACATCGAGCTCCACCGGGCCCATCGACGTTACAATTGTCTTGTTGCCATAGGTCCTTCCCAAATCCCGACCAAGCGCCTTAGAACGTTCCTGCCATTCCGCGACATTACCCTGACCAAGATGTCGAAGGGGAAGATTGATGACAAAAACGGGTAAGCTCTGGGACCAAGAGCGGATGCAAAGCAACGTGTCGTAGTGATGGAAGCCTCGATAATCCTTATTGAAGTCGAAAACGAGATCCTTGTGGATTACGAGCAGGTGACCATCGAGGTGTACTGCCGGCAACGGATGTGGGAAGGGATAAAGAATTCCATGATAATCGACCATATTTCGAACGATTTTGAAATATGGATAGCTGACACCTGCCGGACCTAGCAGTCCCCAGGACAAGCCGGCCTCTTCGATAAGGGCAATCTGCTCGATCAACCGATGCAGAAAGTCCTCTGCAAAATAGATGTCGGCATGCATGATAAGCAGATGCTTGCCTGGATGACGCTCCCTCACCTGCTCTAAATATGTGAAGTAGTCGAGCTGAGAATTGTGGTTGACGACGAGATCGACTGTGATCGCGCTTCTTACTCGCCACTGCTCAAGGCACTCTAATGTCGCCGCCGTTGCTTGATGGTGCTCTCCAACAAGAATGGAAAGCACGAAATCGTCGAGTGATATGGGTATCAAAAGCTACTCCCGAATCTAAGAAATCGCCGCAGACGGACTCGGAGGGAAAGAGCAGCTCTTTTCAAGAAAAACAAAAATCCATGACGATTATAAGTGTCTCTCAGCAAAAATGCGAAGGTCCCGCGTCCACGCAGATCAATGGCCGGTTGGTTTGTCCCGCTATCCTTATCTGAATAAGCCGCAGCGCGTAGTGCAGCTTCCAACTCAATGGCACTCTTTTCCCAAGTAAAACCCGCTGCGAAGGCCTGAGCGCGTGACGCCAACCGATGTCGCAAGTTCTCATCGTTGCCAAGCAACAATAGTTTCTCCAGCAGGTCTTCAGCATTATCGACGAGAAATCCCGTCTCACTATCGCAAACGACCTCGGTATGGGGGCCATGTCTGTATGCCATCACGGGCGTGCCTTGATACTGAGCCTCGAGTAGGGGCAAATTCAGCCCTTCCCAATGTGACGTACTGACAAAAATGTCACTGCCAGCAAATGCCGCCCCCATGCGACTAGCCGGTAGATTGAGACATGGCTCGATTCCAAGGGAACGCAGCAGTTTCGTCTCGTCATCTCCTCCTCTGCCAACAACGACAAATCGAAGCGTCGACTGTCGGGATCTCGCGCGAGTGGCAAGCTCAAGAAATTCAGAGAATCCCTTGTATGGCTGTTCGTCATTCTTGGCCTGAACACGCCCAACCCAGAGAACTAGGACGCTATGAGCTTCAAGTTTCAGATCTTCGCGGAACTTGCGAGCTTGTTCAGGCGTCGCTCTTTCGTAGTGATCACAGCCGAGATAGACGACCTTTGACAAGCCGCGTAGCCTTTCCGGCAACCAGTCCTGGATACTGCGGGAAATGCATAGGATTTTGTCCTGAGCACGAAGTTTAGGAAATATGTTCTGGAAACGATATGAGACGGAAGCGTCAAGATTGCGGCCAATTTCCAGTCCAAAAAAACGGCCCGGTGGAGTTCCGTATTCGATAGCCACTACAGGCGCGCGCAATAGTGGCATGACGTCATAGAATGGCGATGTATTGACGACCCAGACGTCGTTGTCCGATTGGTTGAAATAGTCCGCTAAGGTCACTGTGTTGCGAGCCGCAGAGCTGGTCATGACAAGTTCTTTTTCAGCCGATAGGTCGATCACATTGTAGGGTCTGGGAACGGAACTATCGAGCCGCTGACAAAAAACGCTTACATCATAGCCTCTTTTGGTGAGGAAGCACGCATACTCATGCACTACGAGATCGACACCGTAGCCCAAAAGCAATCGTTCCGTCAGAAAACCAACCTTTAAGGCCATACCAAAGCACCTCTCTTGCCGGACTTATAAGGCTTGAGCATAGACTTGCATCAAGCGATCAAGATGATGATCCCACGAGAAATTCCTGCTTCGGATCAAACCATCAGCCCTCATCTTATCGGCATCTGCAGGACTATGCACGATCGCTTCAATCGCTTTTGCCGTTCCTTCGACGTCAGATGGCGAGACTAGAACTCCCGCATCTCCAATAACCTCCGGCATAGATGACGTATCGGAACAAATCACAGGACATCCCGATTTCATGGCTTCCAGAATAGGCAGACCAAATCCTTCATAGAGGGAAAGATATAGAAAACAGTCCGCATGATGGTATAGGGCTGGTAAGTCCGCCAGATCGGCAAAACCGGTAAAAATCACGCGGTCCGCAAACCCACATTTTGCAAGATAATCTTTCAGATCGTCGTTTTTCCAACCCCACATGCCTGTGCAGACCAAAACATATGGCTCTCTAGAATTGGCACGAACGAACGCCCCAAACGCATCCAGGACCTGCTGGAAGTTCTTTCGTGGTTCAATTGTCGATACGGACAATAAGTAGCGATGACCTGGCGGAATGCCGAACTTCGCAAGAAACGGCTCGCGATCAGAGAATACACCCCGATCGAAAATCGGATCAGCATCGATATAGTTCACGCTCACTTTGTCTGGACTTACATCGGCATGATTCAAAAGATCATTTCTTGTTGCTGCGGAAATGCAAAATACATGATCGAAGTCCGCCAAACGCTTCATTTTCATGCGTTCTTTTGTGATATTCAGTTCCTCATGAAATTGAGGAAATAAGGTCGTCGTTAAGTCGAAGTAAGTAATCGCATTGAATCTCGTCTTTGACGGAGGTTCGAAAAACCAATCAATGCAATGATAAACATCAAAATGCTCTGTCGCCTGGGCAATTGCCGAACCGAGGCCGGGCATATAATTTCGAAAGGAATTTCCGGCCCACTTACGTCGGATCTTTTCGACGAGCGTTTCTCTATTCCCTTCCAAGATGGCAATGACGTCGCCGCGTTGCAGAAACGCTGCAATCTCTGGGTCCGTAACATTACGATCCCCTATGAGAATCCTGAAATCTTCAGGAGCAAGACGTTCACGATAGCCGCGTGCAACTGCGTAGCCATAATTCACGATGCCGGTGCGTGGAAATCTGAGGGCATAGCCATCAAATGAGATTTTCAATGGCGTACCTCAGATCAGATTGGGTCTCATGCCGGAATATAGACCAAAATCAAGGATATCAATTCTGGGATGCGTTTTGGCAAACCGTTCGATTTTCGGCTTGACGGCCTCGAGTTGAGCAAGTGCGGCTTCCTTTGTATGGCGAGCAATCCACTGATTATCCCAGAACAATTTCATCTTGGATTCAAATACCGCTCTATTCGCCGAAAAATACTTCCATGTGAGGATCAGGTGGCTCAGGGCCATGTTGAATTCATGAGTGGCCACCGAATGAGAGTTGTAGCGCGCCTCGAAGATCCCTCGCGTCATATGTGCAACAACGGCGTCGTAACGATAGAGACACACACCCCCGTCCAGCCAGGCTCGCCAGCTAAGATCGACATCCTCGCAATAAAGGTAGATCGCCTCGTCGAACCCGTTCGCCCGCTCAAAAAAAGCAGCGGAGATCAATATACAGGCCCCGCTACACCAATTGACCTCCAGCGTCTCACGGTCAAAGGTCCTTGGCGGATTCTCGATTGGAAACTGTCGAGCTTCGACGATATTTGCACGGCCGGCGCTACTGATGAAGGTCGAATACAGCTTATCGAGCACATCGGGCATGAGGATCATGTCCGGATTCATGGTTATGAATGCGTCAAAAGGCTCGACCAGCTTCTTCGTATACTCTCTCCATATCAAATTCTGTTTTTCGCCATAGCCGCAATTTCGGTCTATGCTGATAACATTCGCTACAAAATGATCGTTTGACAGCGCCTGGACTCGTGCAATCGTGGCTGCCCGCACCGGCTCATATACAACGATATTTGCGGTAAGCTTGTATTGCTTGCCAACTCCGTTCTGATGGCGCAGCGCCAGAACACAATCCTCGATGTAACGCTCGAACTCTACCGTGCTCGACAATATCTGAACTGGAATATGAATCACGTCATACCAACCTTTAGCGACGCCTCTGTCGGAGCTTGCCTGCAGCCATCCAAAAATACCCGCGGGAGCTTGCTCTCTTATCTGCCAGCCGCGAGCATAGCCAGTCTCTTTAATACCTCGGCATGCTGTATTCTAGTAATCTGCATGCCCTGGTCTTCGATAGCGCGGGGCGTTGCACGATTTGCGCTCGCTCAAATTCTAAAGCATCCCGATGCGAAAATATGCCGGCGAAAATACCAAAAACGTGCTTATTGCTTATCCAATCGAGATCAGCGTGGGGATTACCGCGTTGATCGTTATGCAAAGCATCGCTCAGATTGAAAGGTGCATTGTCTGCAGCGGGAAATTCATGTCCGCTCACGAATCGCTTCCCAAGCGCAACCGAAGAAGCCACCCTCTTTCGGACAGTGCTCATAGAATTGAAAACTTGGCTGAATTTTTTCGCGCAGTCGATCGCAAAATGTTGATATTTTCACGTACATACCAGCCTTCCCAGGAGTGATATTGGCAGCTCTAATGAGATGCATCTTTCGAACTATTCAATAGTTTCCGGTAGGTTTCCACAGTGTCGAAAATATGACTGTTCTCGGCCACAATGCGGCTCACTGGATTGGGTCTCCTCTAATGTCAAATCAAGAGCTCTCTATGCGATAGTCCGACCGCCTGGGGGAAGTTCGTGAGGGTGAAGATTGTCGACATCGTCGGTGATTGACCTCTCTGAAGAGAACCAGGCAGACAATTTTGGACGACAAATCTCTCCGTTCGAAACGGCGGCTCAAACACCAGTCGCTCGGGCCAATGTTTATGACAGCCCAGATCGCAAAAAACGTAGCTTTGCTAAAATGCGAATAATCTTCTTCTGAATAAATTTGACCACATCGGATTTCATGAACCCAATTCATGGAGCCGAATATGCGTTCATTCCTCGTTGCAGCCAGCTTTCTCTTCGTTGCCGGCCTGCTGTTTTCGACAGCGACCACCGCAAAACCCGTCGCCAATGCTGCCACTGAAGCGCATCGGTTTGCCCGCATCATCACCGATGCCAGTGCACCCGTCGGCTGGACCGGCTTCTGCACAGCGCAGCCTGCGGAATGCGTACCTGGCCAGACGAGTGAAGAATTTGTCACGATCGACCAAGAGCGCGGAGCGCAATTGCAGCAGATCAACAGCCTCGTCAATCACAAGATTCAGGGCATCGGCGACAACGATCATTACGGAATCTACAAGCTCGGCATCATCAACTGGTGGACCTACCCGGACGACGGCGCCGGCAATTGCAACGACTATGTCCTTCTGAAAAAGAAGCTGCTTGTAGAAGCCGGCTGGCCGCGTTCGGCGCTGCTGTTGACCGTGGTCCTCGACACGCACAATGAGGGACATCTCGTCCTGATGGCCCGGACGAATGACGGCGATCTGGTCCTCGACAATCTCACCGACTCCATCAAAACCTGGGGCGGAACCGGCTATACATTCATCAAGCGCCAATCCGCTGACAATCCGAACACCTGGGTCCGGCTGGAATCGGGCCGCACGCCCGAAGAACTCGCCATGATCAGCAAGGGGCTGAAGGCTCATTCGCAGTGATTTTCGGACCAATAGGTGTCTATAAGGCTCTTGCCGTCCTTGTCCAATATGGCGAAATCGCCTGGTATGATGACGAAAAAACGCTCCGCTTCCGGGGCCTGTTCGCCGCCCTCACCGCGAGTACCGTCAATGCGGCCGCAGACTACGAAACCGGGCATTTTCGAACTCGGCTTGGCGGTCAAGATGTGAATTGCCGAAGTCGGCACGTCGATACGTCTCGCGACCGCAGCCTTCGCAAGAGCCGGAACATCGGCCGTCGTCGGTACCGCCTCGCCTGGTGCCGCCGCGAGCAAAATACCTCCCGCCATCAGAAGATGTTTCACCGGTATCCCTTTCAGAAGCAGGGCGACAATTTCATCATCACCTCCGGCGGCGCCATACTGGGCGTGTCCGCGCCGAGGCCTTTCGACGAAAGTTTATCGTGATTCGCCGAGTGGAAGAAACGCCCAACCTCACCTTCGCTGGTCGATTGAATAGGAAGATTATGCGCGGCGCGGGGTTTATTTTGGGCTCTGGTTCATATATGGCAATGAAATCGCTTCATACTAGCCACCGCCTCCCATGCTTTCAGCTTATACGGCAGTAGTGATCGTGATGCTTTATAGCATGGCGGCTCAGATCCTGACGCTACTTGCAGATTCTTCACAGTGTCGCAATTTATTATCTACCAACTTTGTTTTGCATTTCTTTGATTGCAATCCTTGGCCCACGAAGTATATGGCTTACTTTGTAAGATAGGAAACAGCAATGCAGCTGCCGACGCTACGCGAGATTTTTGAGGCCCACGACCGATTGGGGTCAGACAAGTGGACCACATATTTTGGCGCCTATGATGATCACTTCGCTCGATTCCGAGAACGGCCCATAACCCTTCTAGAAATCGGGATACAAAATGGTGGATCCCTCGAAATATGGGCGAAGTATTTTGCGAATGCTACGCGAATTGTTGGTTGTGACATTGACGAAAAGTGCCGGGACCTAACGTTTGAAGATCCGCGTATTTCCGTGGTGATCGGCGACGCAAATTCCGCAAATTCTTATCAGGCAGTCACAAGTGATGTAGCGGCCTTTGATATTGTCGTTGACGACGGCTCTCATCTGGTAAGTGATGTAATTCAATCTTTTGCGCTATATTTTCCGAAGGTAAAGCCTGGTGGGGTATACGTGATTGAAGACCTCCACACATCCTATTGGGAAGGCTTTGGAGGTGGTTCGGACCTGGACCTAAGTTCCATGGGGTTTCTGAAACTGCTGGCCGATGTAGTAAACAAAGAGTTCTGGCGTGACGACCGCGTTGGCTTCAATCTATTGCAAAATTATGCTTCGCGATATGACGTCGCCGTCAATGATGCAGGCCTTGAAATCGATGAAGTGGCCTTTGGCAACTCTGTTTGCATCATTCGAAAGAAAGTCCTCGACGGTGAAGAAAATAGGCGCCATATCACTGGCAACGTCTTCAAGGTACTAGACTATACCGAAGTCAAACCTCTGTCAGGAAGCAAAGAGCTACTTAATTCATTGCATATTACTCGTAACCTGATGCCTGCCACAGCACGACAGGCCGAGTTTGTGCAACTCTCGGCCACCACACTGGAAAATGTGCGCAGAATTGAACAGCTGGACGCCGAGCTGCGCACCGTTTCAACGTCTGCCAACGAGGCATTAACGCAAGCGCAGCAAGAGATAGCTTCCGCCAATGACGCGCTGGCTTCTGTCAATGACGCGCTGGCACATGCGAGACAAGAGATCGCAAGCTTGAAAAACAGCTATTCGTGGCGGCTGACTGCGCCGCTCCGATATATGCGGCTGACCACGCCATTACGATATGTGAAAGCGGTATTTCGCCACTAATTCGTCGAATTGTTGGGCAAGATGCGCGTTTTGAGCAACGTTGTCCGAATTGGCAATGGGAACGGCTGACGATCAGCCCCAGACACTTGAGCCTCCGGTGGCAAACACCGAAGATTCGGCGCCATCCGATGCCGCCGAGGAACCCATATTGCCCTTGGGGCATGGCTAGTTCTCTTCGCTGATCTATGGATCTGCGGTTCTGTTGTTGAGCGCCACCACCGGACACCGCAACCAGCCCGATCTACCCACCACTTTTCAGGCCCCGCTGTCCCGACCAAGTTGGTCAATGTGGCGCCCCCCAGCCATTCGTAAAGCGAAAGATATATTGAAGGTTTGCCATGCAACGAGTTTTATGGCTTAGTCCGAAATCAGTTGGATGATGCAATGCAACATGCTTCAAGTGCGTATTTTTGCTGAAATTCAAGGGCGGCGATGCTTGGCTTGATAGAACGCGTTCTAAAACGGGCGATTGGGCGGAAAAGTGTAAGTCCGTCGGCTCACCCCGGCTTCAAAGAATCGGCATATCCCAGCTTCAAAGAAGAATCGGGCTTGTTCGATCCGCAATGGTACCTAAAAAAATACCCGGAAGTAGCACAGGCGGGCATTGATCCGCTTGAGCACTATGCCGGTCGTGGCGTATACGAAAATCGAATGCCGAACCAGTATTTCGATCCACATTGGTATCTATCTCACTACCCAGACGTTCAAAAAGCCGGCGTAAACCCATTTATTCATTATACCATGTGTGGCTCGAAAGCGTGCCGTGATCCATCGCCAGAGTTCGACACAGGCTGGTACGCAGATCAGATTGGAAGTTCCACCATCGGTGACGAACTGCCGCTGGCGCACTATCTTCGTGTGGGGCGAAACCAGAAACTCCCAACTATTGACAGCAACCGGCAATACAGGCGCTTTTTATTGCGAGAAAGGCAACGCTTCGTCTTTGAGTTTGAGGAGTTGAGTAACCATGTCCGGGCGATGGTCTATCTCCCCAAATTTGTGGTGTTTATCGAAGGCGGCAGCCGCGCCGACCGCGAGGAGACGATAAAATCACTGCGCAGTCAGATCTATGATCGCTATGCAATCGCTGAAACCGTTGTCGATATGCTTCCCGTTTATGACGATGCAACGGGTCCGAACTACTTCATTTGGCTCCGCGCCGGCGATGTCTTGCATAGTACGGCGCTCTATAGATTCGCGTCTGCGATCAATGCTCAGCCTAACACCGATATGCTTTACGGTGATGAGGACGTCCTAGTAGATGGTCGTCGAAGCGATCCGTTTTTCAAACCTGATTGGAGCCCAGATTACTTGGAGTCCTTCAACTACATTGGACGGGCAGCGTGCTATCGTTTGCCCACCGCCATTAGCCTTTTTAAAGGGTCAGTGAGCAACTACGACTTTGTTCTGCGGTTTACTGAAAGTGTTAAATCCGTCCAGCATTTGCGCGTCGTTCTACTTCATAAGCGCGAGCATGAGATTACTGAAGATAGCGACGTGGCCGCGCTCACCGCCCGATTGAACAGGACCGGACGTGCAGGCCTCGTGCGACCTATAGTAGACGGCTTAGGCGCATATAGAAGCGACATTACTTGGAAAAATCCGCCCCTTGTCTCTGTCGTGATACCAACAGCAGGAAATGTAGTAACCATCGGCGAGCGGAAGATTGACCTCATTGTGAACTGCATTGAAAGGATCGCGCAGTCCAATTTCAAAAACCTGGAATTCATAGTCGTCGACAACGGCGATCTTTCAGAGAGCCAACGTCAATCGCTTGAAAAATTCGATTGCAAAATGGTTACCTTTAATGAGCCTCGATTTAACGTTGCTACGAAACTGAACCTGGGTGCACGTCACGCCAAAGGGGAATTCCTTCTCCTTATGAATGATGATATTGAGCCGATGGTGCCCGACTGGATTGAGAGAATGCTTGATCAGTTTGCGAAACCACATGTCGGTGTAGTAGGCGCAAAACTACTATATCCTGACGAAACGACTCAGCATGTTGGAGTGGTCATTACTTCGGGTAGCCCGGATCACGTTAGGCGTTGGATGCCGCGATCAGATTTAGGTTATTTTTATAGTACTTGCGCGGTCCGCAACTACTCTGCTGTGACTGGCGCCTGCATGATGACCCGTGCTTCAATTTACAGATCGGTGGGTGGCTATACACAGGGGCTTGCTGTTAGCTACAACGACGTTGACTACTGCCTAAAAGTGCGCGCCCTTGGGTTGACTGCCGTGTACACTCCATTCGCCGAGCTCACTCACTTTGAGTCGCAATCTCGCGATGCCAAGCTTGATCACTCGGAAGCTGCTTACTTTGGTAAGCGCTGGGCCACAATGGTTACGCAAGACCCCTATTACAACGAGGAGTTTTTCAACATTTTGCCCTCGAGTTATCGCATTTCCTTGAACCCAAGGCAGCTTTGATGTCTCAGGGAAGACCTGCATTTCTATACGTAGCCCGTGGACGCGACACCGAACCACTCTTGCGTTTCAAGCGCTTTGTGAGCGCTTATCAAAGGCATCCCGCCGGCGCAGACCACGATTTATTTATTATTTTCAAAGGTTTTGATAACGCGGACGATTTGGCCAAAGCCAAGGCGATTTTTAGTGCTATCCATTATAGGGCCATCTCAACAGACGACGATAACTTTGACTTGGGCGCGTATCGAGTTGCGGCAGAAGAGCTGACACACGATCTCGTAGGACTACTTAATTCTAATGCCGAACCCAACTCCCACGGTTGGATTGCGAAACTTTTGAACAACTTTGGCCCGACCGTCGGCGCCGTCGGGGCGACTGGATCCTTCGAATCGTTGCACGGGCTGGATTATACAATCCCACCATTTCCCAACGTTCACCTCAGATCCAACTCTCTCATTATGAGGCGCACTGATTTATTGGCAATGTTTCCAAAGCGCATTCCAAACAAATACAGCGCTTTTCATGTTGAAAGTGGACCCAACAGCTTTACTCGCCAGTTTTTTGAGCGAGGCCAGTCAGTACTTGTTGTTGGGGCAGATGGTCGAGGCTATGCGGTTCCGAGGTGGCCGGAAAGCAGGACCTTCCGTCAAGGCCTTCAAGAAAACTTACTCGTCCATGACAACGTCACCCGCACGTATGATGCAATGAGTTTTGATCGCAAAAAAGAAATATCAGAGGGTACGTGGGGTAAATACATCGAGCCGGAATTCAGCATATTCCCCAGATAAAATAGAAAATCCCGCTGTAGCATTGAGCTTTTGCCCGCGAAAAACAATGGTTGTGTCCGGCGACACGACGTCTGAGGTTGGGAACATGCAGGGTTCCGTTCTGGAATATGCGGGCACTGCGGTCACTGTCACGACGTTTGATAACCCAATTGCCGGTCAGGAATTCACCCTGTTTTCCAGCACTGGCTCTGCTGTGATGTAAGCGCTGTTTGTCAACCATAATAGCGCCAAAACGGCATCGTCGATCTTGTCCTCATCGATCTTCATGAACCCACCTTACCACACGCGGCGCCAAAATCCTGAGGCCCTGCTCGGATGGATACGATCCAGCAAAGGACGAGGCCTCAACTGCTAGCTATATAAAGAAAAGTATCGCGACCTACGGCGATCGGGCGAACTTCCGGAATCGACATTCGCATTAGCTGATGCTAATCGTTCACAAAGACAACCGGAGGGGGAACGACGTGGAAGGTATTTCAATCGCAAAACTGGCGCAAGTAGAGTTCGGCATGAGGCCGAACCCTTCTCTCATTTCCCGCATCAAAAACTCTTATAGGCTGGCATTAAGCCGATCGTCTACACCTGAAGATTCGGCCATCTGGTCGATGATCGGTGCCAAACAAACTGAAATCCATCAGGCGCTTATGTCGGATGATGACCGGTTGCTTATGGATCTGCTCTCGGATCCGCAATCTACGAACCTCTATTATGGCGTCGATAATCTGGCCAAAGATGTGATGGATGCGATAGGCGATGGTTGGAAAGGTGCATACGACGGCACGAAGGCCGAGATCGACAATTTGTTGGTTGCTCTAGGAGAAGTCGATCTTTCCAACCCTCACGGCGGGGGGCGTTATGCCTACGATACCAAGCCGGAGATTAAATCGGTTGAGGAGGCTATTGAGATTGTCGATGGCATCTTCGGAGGAAAAATTTCTTTTCCGAATCCTTTCGCCGGTGAGTTCGGCATTGCAACGTCAAAAGGTCTGATTTCCTACCGCGCGATTCAGGCGGTATATCAGTCTATTCTTGTCCGCAGATATGCTGCTGAAAGCTGTCTGGAGATTGGCGGCGGGATGGGGAGAACCGCATACTTCGGGAATCGCTTGGGGTTGAAATACACGATCATCGATCTGCCCATGACGATCGTTGGGCAGGCGCTCTTCCTTGCTTCTGTTTTAGGCGATGATGCTATCTGGCTGCTCGGCGACACGACGCCGAAAAATGGCAGGATCGCTCTATTGCCGCCGTCTGAGCTTCATTCAGTTGGGCAAGTCGATGTCGTGCTCAATGTCGATTCCCTGACAGAAATGGGAGAAAAGACGGCAACGGAGTATCTCGCCTGGATTAGCGCAAATTGCGAGACCTTCATATCGATCAACCATGAGGCAAACCTTTTCAAGACGATAAAGTTGTGCCAGTCGCTTTACCCGTCAAGTCTTCGATCACGATGCCCTTATTGGCTTCGTGTCGGCTATGTCGAAGAGGTGTTCTCGTTCGAGAGGAACCTCCGAATGCTCGAGGCTATCCGAGCAAGTACTTCCTGGCGGCTAACGCAGCCGCTCCGGCGGCTGGCTTCTCTCTTTCGTTAATATCGCCATTTTTGGGTGTCTATCGCACTCGTGTCGCTCGTATGACCACAGCGGCGAGTTCGCAGCGGCTCGAGAACAGATTGCAGAGCGTTTGAAATCGCATAGTTCCAAGCTGGCAACTTAGGATTGGTGACGGATAAAGCGGCATCGTGCCGACAGCATCACGACCGAGGATCATCAAATTAGGCTCATCAGCAATTCGCATAATAATTGGCACGACAATTCAAAGAACGCTGCGGGTGAATAGGCGAAGGGCCAACTGACCACGAGACCAACAAACCCAAGCGCGATGGCCGCAACCAGACCATGCTTTTCCCAACCATACATCGCACCGAAGCCTATGGCGATCGCAGTTAGGGCAAACGCCCAGATGCACCGAAAGACGATCGTCAAAATTCGTGGCATTTCCGGTCCATCAGCGTCTGCGGCTTGTACGCGGCAGCTCCGGAAATGTAATTATGCTGAAGACAAACGTCAACGTCTATCCTCGAACTGTCTCGGACTGAGATACCCCGGTGCGGAGTACACTTCTTCAAGCTCGCTTCATCGGCGCCGGGTAGGGTCCATCTCAATCAAAATTGATGTGTTAGAGCCGATATAGAAAGCCATTGCGAATGCGAACAAGCCTGTCGAAAACCCCTGCGCTTAGCCTTCTTGTTATTTTGACCCTCGCAGGCGCCTGCCTCGGGCACGAATTGGTGCGGGTGCCCCCAGGCAATCGCAACAGCGTACAGCCGCCGATACCCAACACATCAGCGTTGCGAGCGAAGGCTTTCGATACGACCTACGAGGAGAAGTACCAAAAGATCGTCGGCGTGCTTCGCGAGGATAAAGAGCTGATGGCCTCGATCAAGAAGGCCGCGCAAACCTATCAGATCGACCCCATCCACATCGTCGGCGCGCTGGTCGGCGAACACACGTACAACATCACGATCGTCAACAGGGTGAAGTCCTATTACGTCAAGGCCCTCGCCTATTCCCAGGCCGACTTCAAGTTCGGCTACAAGGACGTAAGCGTTCAATCCTTTCTGAAAAAGCCGGAATTCACCCATTGCGACGCCTTCACCGGCAGCGCCGAATTGTGGGAATGCCGCGACGAAACCTGGGACAAAAGTTTTCGTGGCAAGGTCATCGACGGCATCACCTATGAAAACATGACGTTCCAGCGTGCTTTCTTCCAGCCCTTCTTTGCGGGCCAGACCTTTGGTCTTGGCCAGATCAGTCCGCTGACCGCACTCGAAGTCACCGACCTCGTGCATGCGACCAGTGGCTTGCCGAGACTGTCCGCCGACGATCCGCAGGCAATCTATCGCGACATCATGGATCCCGACCGCAGCGTCATCTATATCGCAGCGATCGTCAGGGACGCGATCGATGTCTATAAGGCCCAGGGTTTCGACATTACCGACAATCCCGGTCTGACCGCCACACTCTATAATGTCGGGCAGCCGCGGCGCCGAGCGCTTGCCTTGCGGCAGGCAGCCGATGCTGCCGGCGGCAAGAAGCTGCCGGAGGAGAACTATTACGGTTGGCTGGTCAATGACAAGCTACCGGAGTTGCGCGGGCTGCTCACGCAATAGCGGCTAGCGCAGATATGCCAACATCTACGACCGGCCTGCGTCGCGCGCTTTAAGCAACCAAGGCGATATGACCTCTCGCAATCTTCTCCTCGACCCATGCGCGCTCATTTTGCCAATCATGCCGCTTCCATCCCTGCCAGCTGAAGCGGCACAGCTTGATATCCGACTCGGAGGCAGGGAAGTTTGCCAGAACATAACAGATGTCGAGGAAGCCGATGCTGGGGAATACCTTCCGCATCCGGGGCCCCGCGATGCTGAGATCCGCACAGCCGTCCGCAAAATTGCGGCGGCGACCATCAGCACTTGCGCAGATTTAAGCGCCGCGTTTTCTAGAAAATCCGGATCAATCATGCGTCGATGCAAGACCTTGCTCGACGCGGCCAGCATGAGCATATCCGTGCGTGAGCCGCTCATGTTCGTCGGCAAGATTGGGCTCGTTGAAACGCATGAGAAATTGCGCGTCAATTGCGGTCGTCCAGAAAACCCTGACGGTGAATTATCAATGCCTTCCGACAATGCGCCGAACCGATGATGCGGCGGAACGAAATCCGGTTGTCTCTCGGAGCCGAGGCAAACTTCGAGCAGTTGGCTACGCCCGCCCCTTCACATTTTCGTGGTGGGTCGAAGCCAAACTGCGCATCCAAATACGCACCGATTAAAGCGGCTGTGTTACAAAAAGTAGCGGAACTTCAAAGGCAGGAGCGCTGCACCAATGGCGGCGGCATCCCCCTTCGTCTCGCTGAGGACCAGCCGCGCCTCCCCTGGCGCGACGCCGTAACGATGGCGACGCCCGGAGGGCATGTTCAGGCGAGATATCATCATCCGTCCGAGTTCCGCCGGCAATTGCCCGCCAAAGACGATGGCCTGCGGATCGACCACGCCAATCAACGTCGCGATCAATCGATCGAGCGCCGGCATGGTCTCCGCGAGCCAATCCTCAACGCCCGGCCAGGTCGGATCGAAGTTTTGTCGCAGTTCTTCGACCGAGACGATGCTGATGCCATTCTTGCGCAAGGCAGCGATCAGATATTGCAAGGCCGGGCGTCGAGTTGACTCTTCGGGCGTGTAGATGACACTGAATTCCCCCGCATTGCCGTGAAAGCCCAGATAGGGCTTGCCCTCCAGCACGAGACCTCCGCCAAAGCCGTAATTGAAGGAGAGGTAAGCGAAGGTGGGACACCACAGTCCGACGCCGCGCAGGCTTTCGCCGATAGCGCCTGTCGTGGCATTGTTCTCCAGCCAAACGGGCAGCTCGAAGATCTCCTCCAATTCGGGTCGCAGGTCGAATAGCGACCAGTCCCTTAGGGGTTCCGGAGCGTTGAAAGCGCGATTGTCCGAAACGAAGAAGCCCGACATGGCAAAGCCAAGCCCGATAAGACGATCGCGCGACACGGCATGCTCCTTCAGAATGGATTGAAGCGTTCGCGAGAGTGCTGCAAGCGTTGCCCGGCGATCGCTCGGGACCATCTCCAACGTCTGCTGCGCGATGATGTTGCAGCCAAAATCGGCGAGAGACAGGGTTACGGCGTCGGTATTGACGGAAATGCCGACGGAATAGACTGCATGCCTCACCAGCTGGATCGTCGGGCTTGGCTGGCCGCGCATGCCCTTGAGCGGTGCACCCGTACAAAGCAGCCCCCGCGTCAGCAGCGTCTCGACCAGGCGATGCACCGATTGCTGGGTCAGATTGGTATGTGCCGTTATCGTCGCGCGCGCAATCGGTTCATGCCGGCGAACGATATCGAGGATGAGGCGTTCGTTTTCGCTCGCCAGCGGAGATCCTTCAGACGCAGCCATAGATATATCCTCATCCTTCTGGCCCCGGCTTAGCCCTCGCACGCCCTCTCGCAATCCGACCGCATCGCCCCATGAGACCTTTAACAGGCTCTGTCACAAATACTACACTTTATGCGTATTAATAGACGATCAAACCATCTGCGCATGCATTCTTCATCTGAAAAGCAGGGATGCGATATCGTCATTGAAACCGATCAGGACCGGAAAGTCATCTTGATGCCCAGTCAGACTGCCGCCTCGCCCTCGCCTCGCCTTGCCGACATTTACTCGGCTCTCTCGCGCGAAAACCCGGATATTCTCACCATTGCCCATCGCGGCCTATGGACGGCAGCGCCGGAAAACTCGTTAGCGGCAATCCGCGCTGCCGCGGAACTGGGCGTCGAATTTGTCGAAATCGATACCCAGGCAACCGCGGACGGCACGCTTGTCGTCATCCACGACAGAACGCTTGACCGCACCACATCCGGCAAGGGCGTCGTCGGCGCAACCGACTTCGCGACGGTGCGCGATGCACGCCTTCGCGCAGGCGCAGGCGGCGAGTCGGCGCCACTGACCGACGAGCATGTGCCGACACTGGAGGAAGCACTCGAGGAGGCGCGTGGGCGCGTCTTCGTCAATATCGACACGAAATTTCTACGCGAACTGCCGCTGGTGATCGCCACGGTGCGGCGGCTAGGTGCAGAAGGTCACGTCATCATCAAGTCCGATGTCGAGCCAGAGAGCGGCAACTTCCCGATACTCGATGCCGATTGGTTCGGCTCCATCCCATATATGCCGATGTTCCGAGCCAGGCCCGGCAAGTTCGCCGAAGATCTGCGGCTGATCGAGCCGCTACGCGCGCCGATGGTCGAGGTGAAATTC
>Ga0157370_10002005_pt1 | contig 25033 bp, 20 predicted proteins | sample C35metaG_FD_113463 | JGI IMG/M metagenome (GOLD analysis project Ga0157370, IMG submission 113463) | Corn rhizosphere microbial communities from Kellogg Biological Station, Michigan, USA - C3-5 metaG | ecosystem: Host-associated > Plants > Roots > Rhizosphere > Soil | place: USA: Michigan...
ATTTTCTCGCCCGGTCGAACGCGCAGGAGATCGCCGACATGGACTTCGGTAAGAGGAACATCCTCCTCGTCTCCGTCCCTCACTCTGCGCGCCGTCTTCGGAGTGAGGCCGAGCAGAGCACGAATGGCCTTGCCGGTCGCGGCGCGGGCGCGCAGCTCCAGCACCTGACCAAGAAGGACGAGGGTTGTGATGACCGCCGAAGCCTCGAAGTAGACAGGGACAAAACCACCCATCGTTCGGAAAGACGGAGGAAACGCCTGCGGCGCGAGCGCTGCGACGAGGCTGTAGAGATACCCCGCGCCTACCCCCATTCCGATCAGGGTGAACATGTTGAGGTGACGGGACTTAAGAGACGCCCAGAAGCGGTCGAAGAACGGCCAGCCTCCCCAGAGTACGACGGGCGTGGCGAGCGCCAGCTGCGCCCAGACCGATGCCCCCATCGAGAGCAGCTTCCAGCCGAACAGCTCGGTTCCCATTGCGAGCAGCACCAGGGGCAGTGTCAGGGCGGCGCTGACCCAGAAGCGCCGTGTCATGTCGATGAGCTCAGGGTTCGACTGCGCCTCCGCCGTCGGCTCGAGCGGTTCGAGAGCCATGCCGCAGATTGGACAGCTGCCTGGACCGTTTCGCCGGATTTGCGGGTGCATTGGGCAAGTCCAGATCGTCCCCTCTGCCGGTTCGGGAAGTGGACCGGTTGCCGGATGCGCCGGTCCGTTCGACGATGGACTTAAATAGCGATCCGGGTTCGCCTTGAACTTATCGAGGCAGCCCTCGCTGCAGAAGTGATAGGGAGTGCCGTTCACCACGACGCCATGATTGGAAGTCCGGGTATCGACCGTCATGCCGCAAACGGGGTCCCGCACGGCGTTGCAATGCCCATCGTTGCCGTCATGGGCATTCTTTGAGCGGTCGTGCTGGCAGTGATCTGCCGCGATCTCTTCTGGACGACTCATCATCTCGGATGCTTCTGCACCTTGACACGGTGTCAGGGTCAACCACTCAAAGGACGGGACTGATCTTTTGAATGCCTCGCGTGCGCTATCGCTCCTATATGTCCTTTCGGCGCTGCATATATTCTTCGCGATGATCTCACCGCACGCGTAGAGCTCGTCAAGCAGGTCGAGTGCGACCTTCTCCTTCCTCGCGCAACCCGTCGATTAACCTTCGTCCTTTGCACCGCTCTTTGATCGGAAGCGTGGCAGACCGCCCCTGCCGCGACTGTCTCGGGGTAGCAACTGTGCTCCTTCAGCCATCGAGCGGCTGCGAACTGAGCATTTAATAGAAACCTCATTTACGCGATCACACAGGTCGATGGCCTCCTCGCGTCCTGGCCTGCGCTCTGTGGCGCAGATTGTCTCACCTTGCGGCTTTGCGCGCTCTCATGCGCGGGACTTTTGAACCGGGCCCAAGGGGTCGGTCCGCTGAGCGCCAGCGCATGAAATCTAGGGAACCGACCACGGTTCGATGCTGTTGATGAGCGAGAATCGAAGCATGCGCGTTCCCGCGTGCTCCCTTCCCTTCCGCTCCATCTGAGGAGACAGGCGATGAGCCGTCCGCGAATTCTCATCATTACCACCAGCCACTCCGAAATGGGCAATGCTGGCGGGAAGACCGGCGTCTGGCTGGAGGAGCTGACCACGCCTTATTACGCATTTGTCGACGGGAACGCCGAAGTGGCCCTGGCTTCGATTGCCGGCGGTCCGGTGCCGATCGACCCCCGAAGCACCGGCGAGGACTCTCGGAAGGAAGATTCGGTCCGCCGATATTTCGGCGATCCTGCGCTCCAGGCGAAGGTCGGCAACACGCCCGCCTTCACCACCCTCGACGGCAGGGATTATGACGCCGTGTTCCTGCCCGGCGGTCACGGGACGATGTGGGACTATCCCAAGAGCCACGAACTGGCCGAACTCGTGACTGACTTTCTCGAGGCTGGAAAGCCGGTCGCTGCAGTGTGCCATGGGCCTGCGGGCCTGACTGGTGCGCTCACCGAAGAGGGCGAGCCCGTCGTCAAGGGCAAGAAGGTCGCTGGCTTCACGAACAGCGAGGAGGCGGCGGTCGGATTGACCAAGGTCGTACCGTTCCTTCTTGAGGACCGGCTACGCGAGCTGGGCGGCGATTATCAAAAAGGTCCCGACTTCGCGCCATTCGCAGTGCGCGACGGCTTGCTGATCACCGGTCAGAACCCGGCGTCTGCGGGAAAAGTCGCGTCTCTCACTCTCGAGGCGGTGCGGGACCAGGTCCCCGCCTGATTTCGACAAGCCGGGGACTAGGCCGCAACACCGTGCTCAGCCCTCGCTTGTCGCGGGCGTCCGCTCGATATTCACCTATAAGAGCCGCGATAAGGAGACGGGCGACGTCATTCGTGAGGCGGGAGCAGGCCGGCGTAAGGGCCGCCGGGCTCCACCTCGACCTCGAGGCCTACGCGGCCCGCGCGGAAATTGCAGTCAATGTCATCGCGCCCGGCAATCGAGACCGATTTCAGCGCAGGCGTGGGTCCGCGACAATCCGGAGAGGAGCAAGTTCATCGCCGCCAATAGGGCACCAGGCCGCGCCGCGTTTCCTGAACGACATCGGCCCGATGATCGCTTCACTGCTCAGCGACGACAATCGCTGGATCAACGCACAAAGGATCGAGATGTCCGGCGGTCAGTCGATTTGAGCAATGAGAAAGCGCCCGATCGCGTGAACCGGACTGGCCGCTGGCGGATGGTCGGCTTTCAAGCAATGAGCGCAAAAAGGAGATATGCGCGGGCGCTCTTAAGCACTCCTTGGAACGGCATAATCCACCGCTACATCCCCGCAGAACAATGTTCTGTTCCTCAACTGCCGTTGTGCTCCTGGCGGGATCAGCACGATCACTCTCGCACCCTTTGCCGGGATCTGCAGCGACACATCGCTTTGTCCGCGCGCGTGCAGGAATTCGTGAGCTGAAAGGTCGTAAAGCTGCGCGCCTTCGGGCGTGGATGGAGCTTGCACCGATCTCGCAAGGTCAAACGGATTGTAATAGAGGTAAGTTGGATACGTCTTCCGTTCGAGAAAATCAGTCGGCGCGATGCTCATCTCTAGGATGAAGGGATCGCCGGTCGGCTTCATCAATTCCCCCCACCAAAGCGCATAAGCACCTCCGTATATTGATCGGTGGCTCCCATAATCGCCGGACGCATAGGGCGACTTCCCGTTGAAGACGCGGGTTAGCCGCTCATAGGGCACAGCGGAGGTCAGATCCGGTCGGCTCTGATTTTCAGCGGCAATGCAGTCCGAATAGAAGAGACGCATGTTCGAAGAAGCGTTCAGCAAATATCTGCCGATCACGCTTGCAAACTCCGGACGATATCGGAGCACCGGCAGAAGATAGCCGGCGGTCATCAGTGACTCCATGCTATAGGCTTCGCCGGCTGGCTCCGTGCAGAACCCGGCCATCAGCCCGCCGACCTCATCGTTGCCCCACCTGCCCGTCTGCAGCGGCCGCCCGCCGGGCTCGAGAACAAAGCCAAGCGCCTTGCCGACGTTGATGCCCGGCTCAGATACGGAAAGTCGCGCCGCCGCAAGGCAGGCCATGGCGCCGCTTGGGACCTCATACCAGGGATTTCGAGGGAAGGAGAGATAGCGCCGCAATGCCTCTTTCGCTTCGCCCAGATACTTTGCCTCGCCGAACATCTCGAAGGCCAAGAGCTGCAGATAGGCGTAGCCGCCGATCGCATCCGGTTGACGGTAGATGTCCTCCTTCGTCCAGGGCTCGCTGGTATCGAAGCGATAGCCCTGGTCGCTGAAATTGTAATTTATCTGGTGCGCAAGGGAAATCAGACGGTCAGCGCTGCTTTGCACGCGAGCCGTCCAAACCGGGTCCTGAGCCAAATGTCTCCGCACGACTCCGCCAGCAAGCGCGTTGACATTCATCAAGTACCAATATTCGCACGAGGAAGCCCGCCTTCCGTCGAGAAAAATCCCGTGCCGATCGCTGAAGTAAGTGGCCATCGATGGAGTCAGCCAATCTACCGATTCCCCACGCAGGATCTTTCCGAGCAGGATTGGAGCAAAGGTCGTGAGGCCTCCGTCTCCCGCGCCGTCGAGCGCGGATGCGAAATAGTGTGACCCGTCCGCTCTCTTCTGAAGCACCCTATTCGCAGGGCTCATGACGAAACGATCAAATTGGTCCGCGCGCTCGCGCCAGCGAAGCGGGACTTTTTCCGGCATCGCGGGAAGAAGATCGAGGATCCGCGCATTGGGGTCGGTCCCGGCAGCCAAGGTGCCGCGTCCGCGCGCGACTGACCCGATCCCGGCGAGGCAGACCGCTGAGCAAATCAGCGCGCGGCGGGTTATGCTGCCGTCTCGATCCATGAACATTCCTCTTTCAAGAGAAGGAGCCATCCCAAGCGCATTCCGGCTCAACGCCTCATGGGCAAGACGCTATGCCCATGGCGAAGATTGTTTATAAAAAAACAATATATTAAATGTTTTTCAAGGCACGAGCGCGCGCAGGGTTTTCAATGGACGGGCAAGTCAGGTTCGCAGTGATCGGAGCCGGAGGTTTTGCGCGGTTCGCAGTATCGCAATTCGCCCAGCATCCGAATGCGAAACTGGTCGGCGTGTACGACTCGAATGAAGAATCGAGTGCCTCGTTCAATGCTGCTCATCCCGGGGCCAAGGTCCATGAGAGCGTGGAGCGATTGCTGGCCGATCCGGCGGTCGACCTCGTCTACATCGCGTCACCGCCATTCCTCCACTATGAGCAAAGCCTGGCTGCGCTCAACGCAGGCAAGCACGTCATCTGCGAGAAGCCGGCAGCGATCGAACTGCCGCATGCGCAAGAGCTCAGCCGTTGCGCCGACCGCAAGGGTCTCTTGTTCGTAGTCAACCTCATGCAGCGCTACAATCCGCTCTACGACACCGTCGAGACGCTGATCGACAGGCAAATGCTCGGCTCGTTCATCCATGGTTTCTTTGAAAATTATGCGAGTGACGAACCATTGCCACCTGGCCACTGGTTCTGGGACGAGGCCAAGAGTGGCGGCATCTTCATCGAGCATGGCGTACACTTTTTCGATATGTTCGCGGGATGGCTGGGCGATGGAGAGTTGGCAGCAGCGCAGCGCCTCGAGCGCCAAGGGCAGCGCGGCATATGGGACATCGCCCAGTGCGAGGTGATCTACCAGGGCAATGCACCGGTGCACTTCTTTCACGGCTTCAACCAGCCAAGGATCCTCGACCGTCAACAAATGCGCCTGCAGTTCGAGCGCGGCGATATCACGCTTGAGGAATGGGTGCCGAACCGGCTGGTGCTTCATGCAGCTTGCACGCGAGCGGAGAGCGAACAGCTGCAGGCGCTGTTCCCTGCTGCCACCATGACCGTCCTCGAGCGATGGGATGCACCCCAGCATGCCCATGGCCGCTTCAAGCTCATTGAGTATGACAGGAAGATACGTCTCGATACGGGCGTAATTCAGCCAAAGCTCGCAGTTTACGAGACCCTCCTTCGTGCGATGTTCGACGATCAGCTGCGCTGGCTTGCCGACCGCTCTCACAAGCGGAAGATCGATGCGGGCAATGCAATTCGCTCGCTCGCTGTCGCGGTCGACGCCGATCGGGTGGCGAAATGCCAGCGCCTGACCGGCGCAGGGTGCTGATCAGGTTGGACGCGTGACCAGAGCGTCGTCGGCGTGAAGCGTGGCGCCCTGGTTGTCGATCTCCCGAGGCGCGAGGCTGTTGCCCGTTCGAACGATGTTCCTCGCGACGAAAAACGAGAGCAACTGGATCGTTGCGATGAGCAGGATCGCGTAGCGTAGCGCAATCGTGGTCGAAAAATAAAAAGCGAGAAGCAGGAATGCGAGCGCGCCGCTGAAGCGTCCGACGTAAAGGCCCGCCTCGTGGTTGAGAATGTAGCTGAACTCGCTGCGTCGTTCTATCTGCTTCACGATATCGATCACCCGGAACTGGATCGGGAAATAGGCTAGATCGAGCAGCGGCTTGGCGATCAACAGGAAAAACATGAACAGGATGACGCCGGCGGCATTGAACAGGATCGCGTTCGAAAGCGCCGCAAGCAGGAACAGCAGCAGCCCGGCAACGAAAATCCTGATGCGGTCCTCAGGGCTGGTGACGCGGCCGAGAACATACATTGCAACTGCCGCAAATAGCGCTCCAATCGTCTGCGCAAGGCCAAGCGATCCCTCGTCGCCGAGCAGCGTCATGATCAGCATAGATGGCGCAGTAACGAGGAAGCCCTGGCCCAGTCCCTTGAGCAGCGCGAGGAGCAGCAACCTGTTCCACAAAGGGTGGAACCTTAGATAAATGAATCTTTTCGTTGCAGGGTTGGCAAAGCGGCCGCGCAGACAAATGAGCGATGCCGCGACCGTGATACAAAATGCAATCCCGACAATCGCGAGATAGGCAGTGTGCACGTGCGCTTCACTGTTCTGCGCATGGATGAACCATCCGATTGCGAACGGCATCACGATCGCGATGATCGTGTAGATGAAGGTTTCGAGCCCATAATAATAATTGCGATTGCTGTCGTCGGTGACGTCCAGGACCAGCGTGTCTCGGTTTGCCCAGTAGAAGCCGAATGACATGCCCATGATCAGTCCCGCTGCACCGATGCCGGCATTGCTCAGCGTTTTCAGCGACATCATTGCGAGCATCGAGACACCGCTCAGCAGCATTCCGGCCGAGAACAGTTTGCGGATATTGAAGCGCCTGAGGAGAAACCCGTTCAAAAGGAACGTAAGCGGAATGCCGGTGTAGATGGTGAGCTGGTAGACGACGACCTTGATGGGGTCGTTCGACGAGCGCATGATATAGGCTGAAACGAACGTGTCGATTACCGGTCCGACGAGCGCATAGACCATGTTGGTCAGGATGAGCGTTCGGAAATTGTGCGGCTGCTTTCGAAAGAATGCGAGCTCGGTCTTGAGCTTGCTAACCATCGACCGTCTTCAGCAGCGAGAATATTTCTCTCAGGGAAAATTGAGCGCCACACACGAATTCGTCTGCAGCGCCGTAATAGAGCGTTAAAGTGTCTCCATCGCTGTCGAGCACCTGCCCGTTCGTGAAGACGACATGGCCGAAGAAACCCGAGAGCTCATAGGGCTCCAGCGGCCACATCAGCGGCTCGTCTGTCACTGCCAGCACTTTGGACGGATCCTGCAGGTCAAGGAGACAGGCTCCCAAGGAATAGCGATTGTCCTCGTCTGCACCGTGATAGATTTCGAGCCAGCCCTCGTCAGTCTTGATCGGCGCGGCTCCCGCGCCGACCCTCGCGCCATCCCAATTTCCCGGACGCGTCCGCAACACACAGCGATGGTCACCCCAGTGCAATCCGTCGGGCGATGATGCGAGCCAGATGTAATTCCCGCCGACAAAGAGACTGGACGGGCGGTGAAGCATGAAAAAGCGACCATCGATCTTTTCTTCAAAGATCGCGCAGTCCTTGTTGTGCGGCGGAAGGATCATCCCATGACAATCGAAGTGCCGCCAGTCCTTCGTGGTGCGCAGCCCGACACCGACCCCGCTCGGCGACACTGCAGTGTAGGTCAGATGATAGACATCGCCGATCTGCGACACTCGGCAATCTTCGATCCCGTAGCTTTCCTGACGTCCCAAGCCGGCGAGCGGCAAATAGCCCTCCGGTTCTTCAAAACGCACGCCGTCATCCGAGCAGAGCAATCGCAGATGCGACAGCGTGGTCAGATAATCCTCACCCTTGTAGGTGACGGTGCGCGGGTCGTCGCTGATAAGATCGGGATCATTCTGGTCGAGTTCGATGATCCGCGTCGTCCCGTCTTCGCCGAGGATTGGGAAGGACACCTTTCCCTGCCTCTGCCTCGGCCGCTCGGCGACCCGAACCACTAGCCAGGTCTTTCCGTCGAAGCGAAACACGCCGGGATTGAGGAGGCAGGCAATTTCCAACCCATCCATGCTCGGCCTGAGGTCCCCGGGCGACAGGAGTGGGTTTGCCGGAAAACGCCTGGCAATGTCTCTCGTCATCTTGATTTTCTCTGCAGTCGCAACTGGGGCTCCAGCGCTCACGCCTTTGACTCGTTGCAAGCGGCGACAGGGGCGCTGCCCTCATCGCTGCCGGTGATCGGCTCCGCCCGCTCGACGAGCCGGCGTTCGCCCGGTCGAAAATGCTGGTCGGCAATCGTTCCGCTGCCCTTCAGCGGAATGAACTTCGGCTTCAGAGGCATTGGCGCTGCGGCCAGCCCGTCATTCATTCCAGTCGGCCACGGCCAGGGCGACATAGGTGTCGGCGGTTCCGTAATAGAGGAAAAGCTTGCGCTTGAAATAGCTCAGGCCCTCGAGGAACGTGGTTCCGGCCTTATATTGCCCGCTTTTCTCAAAGGGCAGCTCAGGGCGAATGAAGGGCTTGTCGGTTCGCTCGAGCAATTTCGTCGGGTCATTCAGGTCGAGCAGCGCCTGGCCGCCGGAATAAGCTCCAGCGCCAATCGTCGGGTCGCGGCTGGCGTCGGATTCCGAATTCTTGCCATTGTACAGCATGACGATGCCTTTGCCCGTGACAAGTGGCGGGGGACCAACTTCGGGAAGGCCGCTGTCGAAGCGGAACGGCCGCGGCGACATCAATGCAAGCAGTTCGCCATCGGATCGCTCGACCGGTGACCAGTTGATCAGGTTGGCAGACGTGGCAACGTGGATCTGGTTCTCTCCGAACACCATCCAATATTTGCCGTTGATCCTGGCTGCTTTCATTCGGCCGCCGTCGATCTTCTGAATGATCGCCGCCGATTTCGTCGCCAGTTGCTCGTACCTCGAACCTGCAAATGCAGAGCCGTGCTTGTGCCAGTGAATGAGGTCGCGGGAGGAAGCAAGACCGAGCCTCACGCGATGCCGGTTCCATTGCGTATAGGTGACGTAATAGGTGCCGTCCGGGCCTTCGCAGAGCCGGGGATCCTCGCACCCACCCTCCCATTCCGCTGACTTCTGACTGTCTTCGTCAGGGTAGAGAACAGGCGCCGCGCGGATCTTGAAATGCTCGCCATCAGCGGACGAGGCATAGCCAAGGCGCGACGTGTGAAAGCCGATGACCTTTTCGCCGGGGTTATCCTCCGCGCGAAAGAGGACGACCATCTTTCCGTCTTTGACGACGGAGGCGGGGTTGAAGGTGTGCGCGGCCATCCAGTGGACCGGGCGCTTGCGGATCGGGCAGTAGAACACTGCGTTAGGGTCCGGTCTGATCACGGGTTCGGTGGCGACCCGCAAGAAGGGCCCGAGCTTCCAATCGGAACGTGCCTCCCGTCGAGATGATCCAACACGGCCGGCGGCGCGGACCCCGTTGCTCAACGCGAGCGCCGCGCCAGCGCCAAGACCGGCGATGAATTCCGCGCGCGTGAAGGCGAATTTCTTCACGCGCGCTCCTCGTGACGAGTCAGCGATCCCGCCAGTTGCTCGAGGGTCTCACCCTTGGTTTCGGGGAAAAATCGTCCGACGATGAAAACCTGGGCGAAAGTCACCGCCGCAAAGACAACGAATGGCAGCGCCCTCGAGTGGGTGGCGATGATCGGAAACAGCAACGTAATGATGAAGTTGATGGTCCAGTGGGTGGCGCTGCCCACGCTCTGACCGGTAGCGCGAACTGAAGTCGGGAAGATCTCTGAGAGGTAGACCCATATGACAGCACCCTGAGAGAAGGCGAATGCGAGGATGAAGAGCACGAGAAGGATCAGCAGATAGCTCGATCCATGGCCAGTGCCCATGATCAGGGCGACGCCGGCGAGCGCGACCGACATGACCAGAGCGCCCGAAACCAGCAGCTTCTTGCGCCCCAGCCGATCGATGAACGCCATTCCGGCCATCGTTGCCAGCAGGTTGGCGAGGCCTACTGCCACCGCCTGCAGATCGCCTGATACTTTCCCGAAGCCTGCCGCAGCGAAAATGTCGTTGAGATAATAAAGAATGGCGTTGATGCCGGTGAACTGGTTGAAGAATGCAAGCAGCATTGCAAAGATGATCGGCTTCCTGTGCAAGCGCCAGCTGAGGTGCCCATGTCCTTCTTCGGGCGCAGTGATTTCGGCAAGGGTTTCGGTCGACCCGATTTGTCGCAGGCTTTTCTCGGCTTCGGCTGTGCGGCCTTTCGCCGCGAGCCACCGGGCGCTCTGCGGAATGAGGAATAGCATGGCCAGGAAAAACAGCGACGGGACTGCCGCGACGCCCACTTTCCAACGCCACTCGGTGTCACCCGGTGCAAGCTGGCCGACAAGGTAGTTGCTGAGATAGGCGAGCAAAATGCCGAACACGATATTGAACTGGAAAAGACCGACCATGAAGCCGCGCCGCCGCGCCGGGACGATCTCCGATATATAAACGGGCGCAAGAACCGACGCGCCGCCGACGGCAAGTCCGAGCACCAGCCGCGAAAGGCCGAAAACATAAACTGTGGGAGCAAAAGCGCAGCCAACTGAGGCCACGGCAAACAATAGGCCAACGAGCTTCAGCGTATCTCGGCCGCCAAGCCGGTTTCCGACGAACCCGGCGACGAGCGCCCCCGCGCAGGTACCGAGGAGAGCAATGGAAACCGTCAGGCCGAGGCCCGCCGCTCCAAGATGGAAGACGGTCCGAAGAGCCGTCGTGACGCCGGAAATGACCGCGGTATCGAAACCAAATAGCAACCCCGCAAGCGAGGCGACCACGACCGTGAAGATGTTGACCCGGCTCATACCTCTCCCCCCTCCCCGACGATAAGTATGGGTTTTTGTTTTTTTAATTTATGCTGGACTTTGTCAATCGCTTTGGGGCTTCTCAAAGCGAGAAAATGAATTAGTCGATGAGGATGCCAGGGCGGAGCCACATTGGTCCGGCGGGGGAAATCAGTCTAGCCGCTCCACGATGACAAACAGTCAGCCGCAAATCGCGCGACGGCTCAAGGCCAGTCTCTCGGGCACCAACCTCGAACTCACCGGCGATTACAACCAGCGCCTGGTCTATCAGGCCATTCGCACCAGGGGGCCGATCACGCGCAATGCGCTGACGGAGCTGACGGGTCTCGCCAAGCCGACGATCGCGGGCATTGTCAAAAGGCTGGTAAGAAGCGAACTGGTCTCGGAGACCGGGCGCATTTACGGCGGGCGCGGCCAACCTGCAGTCCATCTCGAGGCCAACCCGGAGGGTTGCTATTCCATCGGCCTGCACGTCGATGAAGACCAGTTGTCGCTAATCGTGGTTGACGCATTGGGGCATCCCGTGCGGCGATCGACGACAAGATTGCCGTCCTCGCCCCGAACTCGCGTCAACGAATTCTTCCAGCACCAGTTCGTTGACCTGACCATGGGAATTCACCGCGAACGGATCATCGGACTTGGAGTGGCGATGTCGGACAACATGCTGTCGGGCCGAAACTCCGATGCCGGGACCGCGACCAACGCCGTCGGCATCGATTTAATGGCGCTTTCCGAAATAGCGCGGGACATGCCGATATACATTGATTCCGATCTTGCCGCTGCAACGGCTGGCGAACTGCTGTTCGGGGTCGGTGCGACGCTGCAAACTTTCTACTTCATCCTGTTGGACGTGAGGCCGGTCGGTGGCCTGGTCATGCACCAGGCCTTATTCAGGGGGGCCCATCCCAGCCACAAGCGTTTCCTGTTCCCGGACGCCGAACTTGCCTGGTGCCGCAAGGCGGTGGCGATGGAACGCGAAGCGCGGCGCGGTCATCAGGCCCCGCCAGACGCGGATGAATCCTGGGTCGAGGCCGCATGCAACGACCTGCTGCCGCTCGTGATTTCCATCAATTGCCTGTTGAATCCTGGCGGCTTGCTGCTCGGCGGCCGGTTTCCCCAGGAGTGGCTGGACGTGCTTGCCGAGCGCTGCAACGAGCTTCTGCTCGAGCGTGCGCCACAGATTCCGAGCCATGCGGGGATCCAGGCCGCGCGCCTTGGCGCCGACGTGACTCTCGTGGGTGCTGCGAGCCTCCCGATGCGGGCGCGTCTGTCGCCGATCGGGGAAGCCCTGTTGAAGGGCCATGACCATGGCAACTGACTGTCACTACCCCGCTAGTGTAGCTGCGGGGGCCGGCAAGTGAAGCCATCACGCAACAGGTTTCCATTCCGCTCGCAGCCCGGAGCGGCGGACGAGGATGGCCCTTCTAAATCCCCGTCGCTTTATCTGACGCTGGACATCGATGCCAATCACAATCAGCGCGTCGTCTTTCAGGAGATCCGCACCCGCAAGAGGGTCACCCGGAGCGAATTGGCGAATATTACCGGACTGACCAAACCGACCATCGTCAACGTGTCGCGACAGCTTTTGCAGGCCGGGCTGATTGTCGAGGCCGAGCGCGCGACGCTCGGACGTGGCCAGCCGGCCTGGGTTCTCGAGCTCAATCCCGACGGCGCCTATTCGGTCGGCTTGAACATCGACCGGGACCATCTCACCCTGGTTGCACTAGACCTTAGCGGCCGGATCAGGGGACGAGTCTCCGCCGAAATCGGTTTTGCGCTGCCCGACGAAACGAAAAGCTTTGTTGCCGATGCCTGGCAAAGCTTGGCGACAAGATCGAAAATTCCCCTCAGCCGAGTCGCAGGCCTCGGGATAGCAATGCCCGATGATCTCGGAACGCTCGCCTTTCCGGGCAAGCCGCCCGCTTATTCCGCCTGGGCGCACATCGATGTCGCCGGGCTGTTTCGTTCGACCTACCAGGGTCCGACCTTCGTTGAGAATGACGCCGTCGCGGCGGCAATCGGCGAATCACAATTCGGCCACGGACTGGATTCCCCGAGCTTCGTCTACATTCTCATCAGCGTCCTGCTTGGGGGCGGCATTGTCATCAACCGGAACTATTTCAGAGGGGAGAACGGGCGCAGCGGCGAAATCGGATTCATGCAGGTGAAGACTCCGGCCGGTGTCACTTGCTCGCTTCAGGATGTGGTTTCCCTCGGCGCCTTGTCGGAACGTCTGAAGAGCGATGGAATAATGATCGCTCGTCCCGATGACCTGACGCATCTCGATGGGTCGGGCGCAATGGTGGTCGATGAGTGGCTTGAGGAAGCGTGCGGATATCTGACCAGCATCTTCGCTCAGATAAGGCAGTTCATCGATCCCGACGCGATCATGCTCGGCGGGCGTCTGCCCGAACATTTGCTCGACCGCCTGGCGACGCTGTGCCAGCAGCGACAGGAAGATGCCCGCTCGGCCCAGTGGATCGACGTCCGCCGCGCCAAGCTGTCATCGGACGCGCCGGCAATTGGGGCAGCTATCCTGCCGTTTCAGAACTTCCTGCTTCCTTCGCTGGAGATGCTCGAGCGGTTTTGAGCTCAGCTCTGACTTTGCTGACGTGCGAGGTCTGCAATCGCAAGACCGCCGATCAATCCCGAAACGGGGTACAAGTTGGCGAGAACGATGTCGGCGGCGGTAAAGCCCGAGAAATAGTCTCGAGCCAGATCGTTGAACTGAGCGTGCACCCTGGCGAGCAGCCCTTCGGTTCCAATCACCCCACCGCCAAGGACGATCTTCTCGGGTGCGAGCGTTGCAAGAACATTGACGCAGGCCTGTGCCAAATAGCTGGCGATGATCTCGTGACCCGGATGGCCGGCGCCGAGTTTCGACAGCGAGCTACCCCAGCGGGCGTGGATGGCCGTTCCGCTTGCCAGTCCTTCGAGGCAGTCGCCATGAGCTGCGCAGGCACCCTTGAATTCATCGTCAGGGCGGCGGCGAATGAACATGTGGCCCATCTCCGGATGGCTCCGGCCGGACAGCATCTTCCCATCCAGGACGGCCCCGCCACCAATGCCGGTGCCGATCGTCAGGTAACAAAGCCGCGCGCATCCTTGGCCGGCGCCCCAGCGCCATTCGGCCAATGCAGCACCATTGACGTCGGTATCGAGCGCGACCGGGACGCCGTAAGATCGAAAGGGTGTGATCAGATCCGTGCCTTGCCAGGAAAGCTTTGGTGTCGGCCCCAGCCGACCCCAGCTGACGGAACCCGGGTCGGTATCGATTGGCCCGAATGTCGCCATTCCGATAGCTGAGATCGGACCATCCTTCGCAACCTCTGCATCAAGCCATTCGATCAAGTCACGGATCGTTTCATTCGGCGAACGGGTCGCGAACTGGGCCTGCCTGTGAAGGACCCCGTCTGCCCCTCCAATTCCGACGTTGAACTTGGTGCCGCCCGCCTCAATCGATGCAAAGCGCGTTGCGTGACTAAGTTGAGACGGTGAATCCATAACGGCCAATGTATTTATCCAGGCGATCCAGCTTGATTGGACAGCTCGAAGCCCCCGTTGAAAGGTGACGGGAGCCCTTGCGAGCGAGCGCGCAGATTAAATTCCGGCGCGCCGTTGAGAAAATCAGGCCACCTGCATTGCTGGCGATGCAGGTGGCCTGCCTTCTCGTGACCCTAGAACTTTACCCGGGCACCAACGCCGAAACGGCGACCATAGCCTTCGTAATCTTCGATGCGGTCCGGCACGCCCCAATATTTGATCGATTTTTCATCGGTCAGGTTGAGAGCCTGCGCGAACACAACGAGGTTTTTGGTTACCGCATATTGAACGCTGGCATCCAGCTGCCCGTACGAAGCTTGGAATTCATCATTGTGAACAGACTGGCCGTTCACGGTTACGATGTTCCCAGTCAGGACCTGAGCGTTTCGCCAATTGTAGGCGACCCTCAGTTGGATCGGGCCTTTTTCGTAGAAGCCGACCAAATTGTAAGTGACTGAGTTGGTGAAGGCCGTCGACGGATGAGTGTAAGAATAATTGGCCTGCACCCCGAGCCCGTCGAACGGGGCGGGCAACATGTTGAACACATATTGGCCGGAAACTTCAAATCCGGTGTAGTGTTCGGAATTGATGTTGATCGGCTGATAGACCGTAAACGGCTGTCCAAGATAGGTTACACTGGAAATGCCGTTGCCAAGAAGGTTGGTGACATACTTCTTGTAGAGCGCAAGGCTCAAGAAGTTGGAACCCTGATGCCAGGTTAGCGCAGCATCATAGTTCCAGGCCGACATGGGCTTGAGATCAGGGTTGCCCTGGCTGATCGAATAAGGCGGGCGTTGAATGCTATAGCTCGCCTCGATCAGCAGCGCCGACAAGGTTGGCCGGGTTAGCGTTTTTGCGACCGCAAATTGCGCCATGAGATTGGGGGTCAGGTCGACCTTGAGATTGGCGTTGGGAAGAAGCCTGAAATAAGAACCCCGCTGCTCGATCGGAGACGGCGGGCCAAAAGCCAGCTGGTTGGCATTGCCCGGCAACAAAATCGGCTGTGCGAACGAGCCGGTCGATATCGTGCGGGTCTTCGTCGCACGCAGCCCGATGTTGCCCGACCAGCCGTGATCGCCGCCAAAGGCCGCTTCGATGAAGCCGCCCGTTGTGTTTTCCTTCACTTCACCGCTGCTGCTCGGAATTATTTGCGCTGCGAAGCCGCCGCCATTGGCCTTCAATGCGGCCTGTTGGGCGGGGGTGTAGGTCGCCAACTGCGCCGGCGAGAGCAAATAGGCGTCAAACGCCCCATCGCTGAAGCCCGGCAGCCCAGACGTGAACATGCCCGTGCCAAACAGATCATTGATCCCGCTTACCGGCGAATAGAGATTGGCTGGGAGGACCGTTCCATCGCCCACCGAGGTCAGGTCCACGCCATTGATGACCGGCGTTTTGACCGTCAGCTGCGTTTTGGCACGATGCGAATAGTTTATTCCGACCTGAATATTTTTCAGAAAAGCGGTGCCGACTTCATATTTCGCGCGATAGTCGAACTGGTAAATCTTATCGATGAAGTCCTGACCTTCATAGTCATGGAAGCCGGCAGTAAGCGCAGGGGATGGCTGCAGATCGCCGAGATTGCTCATGACCGGCAGATTGTTCGGTCCAAGGTTGAAAGTGGCATTGGGCAAGGCGCCGTAATCCGCTTCAGACCATGACTGATTGCCACCGTTATTGTTGGTCGCTTTGGACCAGGACGCATCGAAGATCATCGACAAACGCGTCGTCGGATCGAATTTGGCATTGAAACCCAATTCCTTCGTTTCCGACAACTCCGGTCGTACGTAGTTGACGATGCCCGAATAACCGGTCCCGCCCGTATAGCTGGTGACAGTGCTGTCCGGGGCCACCGTCACGGTACCCGACGGATTATTGTTCCCGGTGAAGAACCCCCGAGTGTTGTCGTTGATATTGAATTTCGAATACAGCCCATCGACGGTTAGCAACAGCTGATCTGACGGTTTGAACTGCGCAACCACAACGGCAGATTTGCGTTCACGGCTTGTTGGATTGACTTCCCATTCGGTATAGCAGGGAACAAATCCAGAGACGGTCTGTCCACCCACGTTTACATTCGACGGACCGTTAAGGCACGCCGAATAGATACGCTTATTTTCAACCTTGCGGTTGATGTAGGAAGCCGCAACCAGGAAGCCAAAGCGGCCGTCTGCTGTCTTTGTGCTGAACAGAGCGGAAGCTTGGGGTGTGATGTCACCGCGCTGCTGGTCGTAATTGCCCTGGGCCGAAGCTGTGAAAGTGTTCTGCTTCAAATCCAGCGGCCGGAAAGTCATCATATTAACCGTTGCGGCAATTCCGCCTTCGGCCTGATCTGCAGTCGATGACTTCGAAACATCGACGCGCGCAATCAGTTCTGCCGGCAGGACGTCAAAGTCGAATTCGCGGCCACCGGAATCGGTCGCCAGCACCCTCCCATTATACAGCGCCACGGCGAATTCCGGTGAGAAGCCGCGCACCGAGATCTCGGTCGGCTCGCCGGCGGACTGCCCGCTGCCATTCACTGTGGCAGTGGAAACGACGATTCCGGGGATTCGCTCGATCGCTTCGGCGATATTCTGATCGGGCAGCTTGCCAATGTCTTCGGCCACGATCGAGTCAACGATGTGGTCGGACGTGAGCTTGATCTTCAGCGCCTTTGCGAGACTTGCGCGCAAGCCGGTCACCACGATGCTCTGCGATTGGTCGGTGCTCGTGCCCGGCGCGTTCGTGGCGTCCTGAGCGTGGGCCGCGGTCGCGACGAACGACAGGCTCGACGTTGCCGCCAGCATTGCGGCGAATGACAGTGTATTCGGCTTCCTCATGATCTGAAAATCCTCTCCCTTTGAGAATCCCGCGTGCGCCGCAATGATTCTTCGCGTCATTGCTGTTCGCGATTCGGGATCCGAAAACTCAACGAGATGCCGGCCAAGCCCCGCCGAAGGCGCAGGCCCTGGCAGTCACCCCAGCTTAAAGCAAATTGTCATTCCGAACGCCGCATGTCGGCAAATTACCCCGCCAATTTCTGAGCGCTGCAAGCCGCGCTCTCCCCCAGACTCCTACCGTAATCCTGCCGCCGATGATCCCCGGCGTTCGAATTTTGGTTTAGTATGTTGTTTTTCTATAATTGTAAAAATATCGGGTCAATCGCTAAATTTCAGGGGGCTGGGAGCGACGACCCATTCCTGCGATTGGCTGGTTCCCGAGACCCGCTCTAATGTGATGCGGATAGAGACATCATCGGTGGTGCAATGTTCATAGGTCCAGTTCTCGACGCGCGCATTTCGGCGATCGCGCCCCAATTCCGCGCTCTGAGCATCTTCGCGGATGCTGGGACCGACGCGCTCCACAATAACGGCCATACCGATTTCCTGACAGATGCCTGCAAGGCAGTCCTCGCGGGCCAGCCGGACTGGGCAGACGCCCATCTGGCGAGTTGGAATGAAGTGTTCATCCGGTTTGGTGCGAGGCCGAACAAGACACCCTCCTCAGCGTACGCGCTTCGAAAGCGAGTGCTCAAGGAAGGTCGAGTCCCGTCCATCAATCCGGTCGTCGACCTCTACAATGCAGTGAGCCTTCGCTTTGCAATCCCCGTGGGCGGCGAGGATTACGACGCCTACGTTGGCCGCCCGCATCTTACGATTGCCGATGGATCCGAACCCTTCGACACTGTCGTGAGCGGTGAAGCCGTCATCGAACATCCCTCTCCAGGCGAGGTCGTCTGGCGGGACGAGCTTGGGGTTACTTGCAGACGCTGGAACTGGCGCCAGGGCACCCGGACGCGCCTTGAGAAGCTCTCTGGTCGCATGTGGTTCGTCATGGAAGCGCTAGAGACCATGCCGGAGAAGGCCTTGTGGGCGGCCGGGGACACTCTTTGCGAGGGATTGCGACAATTAATGCCCGCCTGCGAGATTTTGAGAGAAGAAGTTTCCGTTGTCGGGACCCGATGAGACGGTCGGCCAATGGCAGCTTCGATAACGGCCCCCGTCTCAGCTGCATCTGCCATTGCGGATGACGCCGAGCTTTCGCGCTAGCGCCGCCCGCGCCTTCCTGGTGTCCAGTCGCTTCGCAATCGCCATCCCTTATGCCTTGGGCAAGGAGAAGCGGACGTTTTGCGTCAGCATCACTCTTGCAACCGACCGGGGATGAGCCACTCCTCCAGATCATCTGAAGGCGCGGCCCATCATCTTTGTCTTTTCCACCAATTGCTGAAATTGGCCGTCGTGGTTGGGCCCAATTCCCAGATCTATCGGCCCAATCTCGCCTCATCGTAAGTGCGCGAAAGTCCTAAGTTTGCCCGCCGTCCCCGTTCCGGCTCGGCGAGCTCACCGACCCCCCCCCGCGCGCCCCGTGACTAATTCGATCCAGGATCAGCCTTGCCGTTGCCGTTGCCAAGGTTATCGCCACCGAACGGTTGCCCTTCGATGTGCCAGGCATTCAGGTCGGTGTCGTAAACGCATTGCCAATTGTTGAGCATGTTTACTTCAGCGGCGCCATTGCTGGGGAAGAACGCGCCATGCTCGACCCGATCGGCATGATTATAGCCGGCGAGGGCGGCCTGACACTGACCGAAGCTGTCGTAGAGGATATTTGTCGGATGGGCCGCAGCCGGCACCCCAGAAAAGATTGCCATCACCGCTGCGCCCGCAAGGATAGTCTTCATCACGTCACTCCTCTTGAATGACGCGCAGGTCACATCTCCCGCGCGCTCGCCCGCCTTCGTCGGCGAATTACCGCGCGACCGGAATGATGGAGTCCTGATGGACAGCCCCGTCAGCTGGTCGTGGCGAGAAAGTCGGGACTAAGGCCTGTCGATTCCCAGTAATCGGCAAGACCCATACGTGCGCACAATTCGAGAAAGCGGCTTCGCTCGGCACGCATGTCGGCGCAAGCCGGCGTGAACAAAGCTTGGGTTACCCGGCGGTGCTGATCGTTGATCGATGGTTCGCTGCTCGTGCGCCGCATTGGAACCGGTGCCTTGCCCATTCGCAAATAATAAGCGTGGGCCAGATCGAATAGGTCATCGACGCGTCTCAGTAGCCCCAGGCCGAACATTGCGGCAATCGCCTGAGCCGGTCCGCTAGCCGCTGCGATGCAACAGATGCGCGCCGCCTCTAGAGCGGACGATTCGCTGCCGCTCAGAGACGCCATCACAGCCGTCCGCAGCAGCCGGATAGCGGGTTCGGGGATTCGCGGCCGGGTTTCTGCATCTTCGAGCATCTCGATCGAAGCGTAGCCGCGGCCCGTGTATGCCAGCGTCCAGAAGCGCGCACTCCAAACCGCCGGATGGCTTGGCCATAGCTGGATGGCCCGGTCACCGACACGGTCGAGCCCCGCAAGGTCGTTCAGGGACCAATGCTGATACATCGATTTGTAGCAGAAGGAGGCCGCGAGGGGATCGCGCGCAATCAGATCGTCCATGATCGCTTTCGCGGCCCGGACGCGTCCGGTTGCCATTTCGACTATTGCGACGTCGTGAAGAGCGACCATGTGCTCGCTGATCGTCTCGAGCGCCTGCGTCAGCGCGGCCCGCGCCTCGCGCCATCGGCCGAAGAGCGGCGCAACGCTCGCGAGCGCGACCAAGGCCTCGCCCTGCGTTGCGTTTAGCGCCAAGGCCCGCCGCGCGGCCGTTTGGCATTCAGCGACATAGCCGGGAACCTCGGCGGGGTCTGCGTACTCCGTGGCCTGCCGGCACAGTAACGCCAGCATGCCCCACGAATCTTCATTGTCCGGGTGCTCCGTGGTGACTTGGCGCAACAACTCGAGCCGCAAATGGTCGGGTTCGGGCAATCCCAGCCGCCAACTGTCATAGCCAGCCTCGATTGCAGTTCGAACGCTGTCGCCATCGGCCGCGGGCCGTTCCGAGATGCCCCTGGCAGCCAGTCGGAGCACATAACCCGATCCGGGAATTGTTTCGATTTGAACGGCGTTGCCCGCGATTTGGCGAAGCGCCTTGCGCAATATTGCGACAACACGATTAAGGCTGTCGTCTCCGACTGCGGCCGAACCCCAACAGGCATCAAAGACCTGCTGGCGGGTGACGAGTTGCCCCGCCCGACGGCTGAGCGTCACGAGCAATTGCATAACCAGCGGTTCGATGCTTACCGAGGCGCCTCTTGCTTCCAGAATGCGCATTGCAGGGCGCACGCAAACGGGGCCCACCTCGAATTCCGATGTGTCACCTACCAACCCGCCGTTAGGCATTCACAATTGCTTTCAGCCGCTATCGCATGATGTGCGAAAAGTAGCTTGCACCACAAGGATCGTTGAAGCGCTTTTCGCGTGAATAGCGCCATTGGCTTGCCGGCTTGATCATTTGGCGGTTCACTCAATTTGGTTCTTTTGGCCGTTCGCACGTTTGACATCTTTCGCGATCTCTACGCACGTCACGAAGACCATTTTGGCTGATTGGAGGCCATGGTCACCAAGATGCTACGAATGCCCATCAGAGCGTCAGCTATCTCTTCCAAGGCGAATAACTTTCGCTGCTCATACGAAAGCTTCTCGCGGGCTTCGATACGACGCTGCATCTGATCCGGATTCATCGCTGTTCTCCAAAGTCGACCCGCCTCTCTGATCACTTCAGGCGTTAGAGGGCGGGCGATCATATAGCGTCGAGAGGGAACGGGGCAGCGTCGGCGTGTTGCGTTTGATGAAGGCTTCTGCCTCCCGCATCGAAGCGAAGGCGTGTTCTGTGGTTTCGCTTCTGGGATGTTTGAGGACGACCACATAGGGCAACACTGCATCCGCTACGTGCCTGATGCGGCCCGAGGTCGAACTCATATGTCCACCTTCGTTCCCCAAGCGCTGCTCGTCACGTTCCATATGGGCCTGCTCCGATGCCGATCGGAAAGAAGGTGAGATGCTTTCCCTTCAAATCTCGAGATCTTCTCATGGCCTCTCCACGCCGTCGGCCAGCGTTCGATGCCGGCTTATTATCGGCCCCCTATGGCAAACACGCCAATAGGGACTTTACCGTAACGTCCATTTTGCACCGTCGTTTCGGTCGGTCACCGCAACAGTCGCTTCAAAACGTTTCGCTGGTGTCCCAAAGCCAGGCATCTTGCGTCCCCGTCCATTAAGCTGACGGGCGACTTCACCCAAGCGCTCCTGCGAGTGGACGCCTCGTGCCCTTTGGAGAGGCCGCAAGGAAGGGACAGGAACCCCCTTTTTCACCAAGAGCTGCAAAGCACGAATTCCAGCGCCCTGCGAAATCGTTCACGGCACCTCGAACATACTTGCATGCTATGTGCACGCCAGTATCAGCTCGCGCTTTCGGGCACTTGTAATTGATTGGTCGCGTGGCCAAGTTCAAAGGCATTGAGATTCCAGCACTTGGCGTAAATACGGGGCGCTGCCCGCAGACAGTTTCGTCGAACCAAACCGCCATTCCTGTCCGAGCGGCATGCCTCGAGCATTCGCAGCACAGATGCAGCGAATTTGCTCGAAAGTAGGCAGACCTTGAATTCCGTCCCAGTCGAAACTCTGCCAGAGCAAACTGTCGTCGACGTCCTTCCAGGGCTGGACGCTCTCGGACCGATGCTGTCGCGGCGGTTCCAGGGCTATGGCGCCGATGTTAAGCGGAGCGTCCTTCAGCTGGTCACGACCGCGACGGCGTTTATCGCACTGCTCGTGGTCATGGCGGCGGCATCGCATGACCGCTACTGGCTGACCTTGATAATCGCAGTCCCCGCGGCCGGACTGCTCGTCCGCCTCTTCATTATCCAGCATGATTGCGGTCATGGCTCTTTTTTCAAATCACGCGCGGCCAACGATTTTCTCGGGCTTGCGCTTTCCGCGGTGACGCTCACTCCCTATGACAGCTGGAAGCGGGCTCACGCCGCTCACCATGCCTCCACAGGCAACCTCGACGGCCGTGGGCGCGGGGATGTGAAGACCCTGACCGTTGCCGAATATCAAGCCTCGGGGCCGCTCAAGAGGCTCGCTTATCGACTTTACCGCAATCCGCTGGTGATGGTCCTGTTGGGTGCACCGACTAACTTCATCTTGCTGCAAAGATTGCCGCTCGGTTACGAATTTTGGGACCGTAAGTCGCGGCGCAGCATCCTGTCCCTTGATCTCGCGTTGCTGGTGGCCTTCGGTATTCCTTGCGCGATCTTCGGAATCCGCCCTGTCCTTGGAACATATCTTCCAGTGATGATCATCGCGTCGTGGGCCGGGAACTGGCTGTTTTACGTGCAGCATCAGTTCGAAGGGGCGCATTGGGAGCGCGACAACGATTGGAATTTCCACGTCGCCGCGGTCGCCGGTAGTTCATACTTCAGGCTTCCGCCGATCCTGCAATGGTTCTCCGGAAACATCGGGCTGCATCACGTGCACCACTTATGTAGCCGGGTTCCCAACTACCGTCTTCAGGCCTGTCTCGACGCTGCTCCGGAACTGGATGGCGTTGTCAGGCTGATCACTCTGCGCGACAGCCTTAGATGCTGGCGGCTGACACTTTGGGATGAGCAACGCCGCCTTTTGGTGGGGTTTGGGCATCCAAAGCGTCAAGTCGCTTAAAACTGGCCCGCGGGGCACCGCTTTTCGTTCGTTGGTAGGGACTATCACCTGCAGACCGGCAGCTCGCGCTGGCTTAGGGTCTTAACCAAATTTCACTTATTGCAGGAGACGATCGATGAACTCGTCTCTTCCCCTCGGGCTCGACCGATCGCTGGGGAAATGAAGGCGATTCGGGCGCGCTTCCCCCTATAATGCAATCGCGCGAAGGCCGCCCGAAAGCTGCGGACCATCGTCGTAACACCCGGGGGGATCTTGATGCTTGCATTGCAGCGCGATCGCAGTCCAGGGACGGGTCAGAACGACCAGCTTCGCGAGAACCCGCCCGCAAAGTCACTCCGGTTCGGGATAAGCGGCAAGCAAGCTTTCGATGTGCGCGACCGGATGCCTTACCAGATCCTTGTCGATCTCAGCGCGTATCAGTTTGGACGTCGCCGGGCGCGCGTGCTTTCGGATCTCGCCAAGCGTGCGCGGCGGAGCGACAAGGATTAGCTCATGGATAGCGCCCGCCGCCAATTGAGCGTCGAGGAACTCGGCCACCAGACGGGCGAAGTCTACCTTGGCCTGGGCATGGAAGTTCGTCTCTTCATACGAGCTACGCCTCATGCCATGATCGTGAGAACCGAAAGCACGGCCAGGCGGTCCGGATTTAAGAGCATGATCAGGCTCAAGCTGTTGCTCCCACTTTTGAACCAAATGCAGGTCCGGAAACTCGGCGTCTCCATTGTTACGGAATAGAAGCGCCTCGCGGCCGTCGGTAACGAGGACTGACGCCTCATGTTGCAGATGCATATCGTCTCTCCTTCAACTGGGGAGCGAATCCTCGATCAGCGCCGCGCTTTGGCTCAGTGAGGACGTCTGCTGACAGATCTTGCGGCGATGATCGGCTGGCACGAATGTGCGTCGCCAGCCGATCCATCCGCTGTGAAGCGCCTGAACAGCACACCCTGGCCTTGATCGACTAACCCTGATGTGGCTGTGTCTGGTCGACTTGTTTGTCTTTCTTATTCCCTTTGTTTCCCTTGTTGTCGGGTTTTCCAAACTGCCGGGCCGGAGCCTTCGGCGAAGCGGCACGGGGCGGCGTCGAAATTTGGTTGCCCCGGTTGGGGGTGACCTCATGGACCTTGCGATCACGAGCTGGCCCTGGCTGCGCCTGCGGGGTAAGGGCGCCGCGTTGCGGGCGCAGCACGTTCACGTTGCCCCGAGTCCTGTTCTGATCGATCGGCCGTATAGTCGGCTGCCGTCCAGTGCCGGGCTGTGGCACGCCGACTTTGTTGCGGCGGTTTTGGTTGACCGCCGGCATGGTCCGATTGCGCTTCGGCACTTGCTGAACTTGCGGAGTGACTGTTCCGCGCCGCCGGATTTGGACGGGCGCGTTCACCCGGTCTCTGTTCCGATAAACCTGCGGGATATTCGGCCTGGGTCCCCAATGCGGCTGATAATTGTTGTAATAGTGCTGCTCCCAGCGCGAACGTTCGTTGTAGAATGTCCGTCCCCGGTAATGGCTGTCCCAGTAATTGCCGAAAATGAACGATAAGATGCCGATTCCGAGATACGACGAGATTCCCTGCCGCCGCCCCTGATAGTTTGCGACGAGGTCGCGCCCGTCAACCCAACCGCGATCATAGCGGTAACCGACATCGCACCAGCTCCAATCGTTGAGGCAACCAAAGATGGCGACCTGGGTATTTCTCCGGATGCGCTGGACAGGCGGATAGGCATAATCGGGGCCGGCACGCATCGTCGTCGTTCTGACCGCCCACCCCGAATAGGTCCGGGCCAAGGCCGGCGTGGGTGCAAACACCAGCGCGGCGAGCGTTGTCGTGATAAATACCTTGGCCATCGATGATCCCCTTGATTGGAGTGCAGTTCATCCGATGGGACGAATTAGGTCCGGAAAGCGGGGCCAACGATAAGGAATGTTACGGAGAGAAAACTAGATACTCAAAAGCGCCGCAAAAGCCGTAACTCGGTGCATTGACGACCTCATCGACTTCGTGGGCTTGCCTCACCGGCCGCCCGAGCGTCTGGATTTTGCGCTCACTGCGGACATCAGTCGTCTCTCCCCCGCCTTACCACTCGTGGTGGACTTTCGAGTTCCGCGGCGCGGTTTCGGGTCGCCTCTGCCCAGGTCGCGAACGACCTCGTTAATCTCCTCGGTGAGCTCAGTATTCTGCTTTAGAAGAAAGTGGATTGAATCACTTATCTTCAGCAGCTCTTCGGCGTCCTTGTAGGTCTGCTCGAGCTGGCGGTCGGACTTGGCGGCGGCAACCTTCTGCCCGACCATGATGATTGAAAGCAGGACCAATTGC